>Ga0310695_10009289_pt1 | contig 14831 bp, 13 predicted proteins | sample RumenRJG_04DNA_FD_203882 | JGI IMG/M metagenome (GOLD analysis project Ga0310695, IMG submission 203882) | Bovine rumen microbial communities from Lethbridge, Alberta, Canada - RJG_04 (v2) (version 2) | ecosystem: Host-associated > Mammals > Digestive system > Stomach > Rumen | place: Canada... | reverse complement strand
AAAAAGGGGATGTCTAATAAGTATATGTCATTGCCGTGCTCGACACGGCAATCTATTGCATTATAAGCAAATAGATTTTCGGGTCAAGCCCGAAAATGACAGTTTTTGAACTTTTTGGACACCCCCTTTTTAAAAGTAATTTTTAAATTTTTGAGATAAAACAAAAAAATGCGTTGCGGGTCCCAGCGACGGAAAAAATCAAGGTATCTCCCTTCTGAGGTTCCCCCTTAATTTTTCCCTGCGTCCCACAACACATTTTTTGCATTTTCTAGACATTGTAAAATTATATTTACTAAGCTCTTACAGCACGCTCTTAAGGAATTGCTGCAAGCGTTCGCTTTTGGGGATGCCGAAAATCTGCTCTGGGCTTCCTTCTTCGACAATCGAACCGCTTTCCATGAAAAGAACACGGTTGGCAACTTCGCGGGCAAAGCCCATTTCGTGGGTTACTACAATCATCGTCATGCCGTCTTTTGCAAGCTCCTGCATTACGTTCAGAACCTCGCCTACAAGCTCCGGGTCAAGGGCACTGGTCGGCTCATCGAAAAGCATGATTTTTGGCTCCATCGCAAGTGCTCGCGCAATCGCAACACGCTGCTGCTGACCGCCAGAAAGACGCGCAGGATATTCGTTTGCTTTGTCAGCAAGACCTACGCGGGCAAGCAAATCCATAGCTCGCTTTTTGGCTTCTTCTTTGCTCACCTTCTTTACATGGACAGGCGCAATCATTACGTTCTGCAAAACAGTTTTGTGCGGGAAGAGATTGAATCTCTGGAAAACCATTCCCATTTCAAGAAGAACTTCTGCCCGCTCCTTCTTTGGCATTTTGAAAACGTGATTTCCATCCTTGTACTCGTCCAGAAGTTTGTCATCAACAAAAATCTTTCCGCCGCTGAATTTTTCAAGGCCGTTCAAAGTGCGCAAGAAAGTTGATTTTCCAGCTCCACTAGGCCCGATAATACAAACAACTTCCTTCGGCTGAACTTCAAGCGAAACGCCTTTGAGAACATGAAGGTCGCCAAAAGAAACATCGATATTTTCTGTCTTAATAATGCTCATTTTTGCTCCCCTTTACTCATAAACGCTGAATTTCTTTTCTGTTCTGTTGAACACAACCGAGAACACAGCTGTGATAATCAAATACAAAATCATTGCAGGAACATAGACAAGCTCGTTGCCCGAAGATGAAGCGATACTTCGTGTTACCTTTGTAATATCTTCCAAAGCAATCAGAGAAACCAGCGAAGCGTCCTTCAAAACCATGATGAACTCGTTGCCGATTGCAGGAATAAGGCGGCGGATTGACTGAGGCACGATAATCAAGCCCATTGTCTGCCAGTAGTTAAAACCAAGCGCATGGCTGGCTTCTTTCTGCCCCTTGTCGATAGACTGAATCGCTGCGCGGATGTACTCAGCCATGTAAGCACCGGAATTGAGACCAAAAGCGATGAACGCGGCAAGGAATTTGTTGCGGAGCGTAAGAACCGGGAAAATCTTCGGAAGACCAAAATACAGAAAATAAAGCTGCATCAAAAGAGGTGTTCCACGGAAGAAGAAAATATATGCCGAGCAAAGTTTGTTGAGCACTTTGTCCTTTGACATTTTTCCAAGCGAAAGGAAAAGCCCGATTACAATTCCTGCGGCAACAGAAGTAAGCGTGAGAAGAATCGTGATTTTTGCGCCGTCTAAAAGTGCCGGAATCCAGCCAATAATTTTCTGTAAAGCGGTCATGTTTTCTCCGAATTATTTAATTGTATCACTCAAATCAGAGCTAAAAACTTTAAGATAAAGCTTTTTCATTGTGCCGTCAGCTTTCATCTCATCGATTGCGGCATTAACCTTGTCCAAGAGAACAGTGTTTCCTTTGCGGATTGCAACACCGAAATACTCGTCAGCTTCCCCAACCCATGTTGAGATATAAGCTGGATCATTAGCATAATTTGCGAAAACAAGAGCGTCTGAAACAACAGCGTCACAGCGACCGAGTTTAAGCTCGTCGTAAGCATTGATAACCTTGTCGAACTCAGCAGGATTGAATTTGAGGCCGTTCTTAGCCTGTTTTTCCATGAAGATGTCAGAAGTTGTCTCAGCCTGATAAGCTACGATTTTACCTTCCAATTCGCTTGGAGAAGCCGGGCGGAATCCTGTAGAAGCATTTACTACGATTGTCTGGCCGTTTCCAACATAAGGCTTTGAGAATTCCATTGATTGCAATCGCTCCGGTGTGATTGTTGCGGCAGAAATAACTGCATCATATTTGTTTGTCTCAAGACCAGCAAAGATTCCGTCCCAAGCAGTATCGATGAACTCAACTTCAAGGCCGAGCTTCTGAGACAAAACTTTACCGAACTCAATATCGAATCCGATTGGAGTTTTTCCGTCAGCATCATAAGATTCCATCGGTGGGTAGCCGATTTCCATTCCAATCTTGAACTTGCCCTTCTCAACAGTGAACTCACCAGCCTCTGCCTTTTTGTTGCAGCTCAAAAGTGAAAGTGCCGAAGCCAAAACTGCGGCAACAATTGCGATTTTTTTCATATTGTTACTCCTATTATGTAATACAAAAGATAAAGGGGACTTCGCACGCACAAAACGTCGTCGTCCCCTGTTTCAATAATTATACAAAATTTTTGAATATTTATGCAAGATGTTTATATCATGACAAGTTAATACACCCGCACATCAAAGATTTTCAGCGAGCGCTTGGCATCCTGCCCAACATTATAAGCAAAGAATTCAACACCAGTAATTTCATTTTTATCGAATTTTCTTTTTACAGAATAATCGAATTTGAACTTTTTATAAGGAATCGTGATTTCTGTCACTTTTCCTTTTTTGGTCGGGAATTCATATATGAAATAAGAGGCTTTTTCAACCTCACTTGCATATAATTTTAAAGTCATTCGCCAGTTTTTACCATCACCAATACATTTGAATTTTATATTGTCGCCATCTTTCATGAATTCATTCATCTGATAGCAATCATTACAGCTAGCCCCCCAATAATCAGACCAATCCGAGCTTTGCTTGCCCGTGTATCCGTCAATACAAAGAGCCGTGTAAGTTTTTCCCTCAAATTCAACGTCATCATCATAAAGATTCATGCCGCCTTTTGTTTTGTTCATAAAGAAATTCCTTACATTCTCAAAAGGATTATCTGAATCCGAAGTTTCACTCGTTGAAGTGCCAACATTTGTATCAGTATCGTCATCATCATACCAGTGTTTTTCAGATGAACGCTCTGTCTGGGAATATGTTTCCGTCTGTTTTGAAGCCTCTGTAATAGCTAGTGAAGAAACACCAGAAAGGTTCTTACTTGCATTCAAACTTCCTACAGCCTTGTTGATGTTCTCATTCACGATTGCAGAACCTGATGATTTTATGAAAACACGTACACTTACAACAAAAACATCGAAAGAATTTTTTGTGCTGCCCTCAATGATTCTATAAGAAATTTCACCCTCAAAATCATTGTTCTTGCGAGCCTGTTCAACCACCTGATATTCAGTTTTTACATCGGCATCATTCACGATGTATTTTCCGCTGTAAATATATGAAACCTGCTTGTCCAAAGATTTTATGCTCACAGGCCAGTTCTTTGGCTTTGCCTCCGCATCAAAAGCCCCCAGCATAACCTGAACAGATTTTCCTGCCAAAGAAAAAGTCGTGTTCTGCAAGTCTTTGATTATCTTGTCCTTCTGAATCTCAACCTGCTTTAACAGATTGTCATATTTGATGTTCACAGATTTTTCAACGCCGGAAAGTTCTGCATCACGTTTTTTTACAATAGTATCAACAGCTTCCTTTATGCGGAAATCAAATTCTGACTTGCTTTCCCAAGGATTCTTTTCCTCCGAAGTAATTGTATTAATCTGCTCCTGATATGTAGCATAAATCCTCGCAGTCTGATTCTGAACCGCTTTGGATTTATCTTTTTCAATAGAAGAAATTTTACGCTGACACCGTGCTATTGCATTAAGATAATCTTCCGCACTGTTCATTTCCATGCTGTCACCGAAAAGCTCTGTCAGACGTGAAGTCTTTTTTATGCTGAATGATTTCATGTAAGGAATTTCGGTAGTCTCAACATTCGTGACTTGAATGGTAAACTGAAGCATTCCGCCAAGCTGGTCAAATGCACCGTAAACAAGGTACTGCGCACCGAGCCTGTAGCCGAGTTCTACCATTGAATCATCACTTACGCTGCCGGAATACTGATATTCCATTTCAGCATTAACGAGAGACATATTCTTTTCGTTACGCTCAATCATTGTGAGCGAGCCGCGGGCCATCAACTTTTTGACAACTTCCTGTGACAGATAGTTTGTCAGTTCCTTTGAATCAGAAAAGAATGTGGCTACGGCAACCTTCGCTTTTGAAGGAAGAACATTGGCAATTTCCTTTGAAGAGCTGTCAATTGCCTGGGAAATATCAACCGAGTTCTGGGCAAAAACTGCTGCTCCAAAGAATAGAACAAATGCGAATGAGATTATCTTTTTCATAGTGACTTAGCGCTCCAATTCGCGTTCAGCCCAAACCTTATTTTCAGTCATTGCAGATTCAACACGAGATTTCATTGCAGCTTCGGCTTCATTTTTTGCCTCAACAAGACCAAGAGCCTTGCTTACCTGGTAATTAAAATCCTCCTGATTAATTGCGTAGACAACGAAATATTCATAAACGTCTTTTGAAGTATCCTTGTCTTTGTCGATTACGCGGGTAAGAGTCCAGAAATCAAGTTCTTTTGAAAGACCGCTGATTTCAGTCTTTGAGAAAGTTGCAACAAGCTCGTCCAAGAAATTCTCAGAAACTGCACTGTCTTTTGAACCAGAAAGTTCACCGCCAAAGTTTGCAGAAATAAAATTACTGATGCTTCGTGAAAGATTTGCCTGAACGTCAAAATTGTTTACCCAAGACTTAAGCAAATCGAGATTTCGTCCCTGAGCTTCGGCACAGAGAATCTTCTTTTTAGAAAGCTGCGGAAGTTTTGAAAGAGCCGTATAGTCCTCTTCAACTGCTTCATAGACCCATGAAGGAATTTCAGCACCAATTGAAGAGCCTTTCCAGTCAATAAGCTCACGTTCAACATGCTTAGAAACCTTTGGAGCAGGTGCAGAAGATTTCTCTTCCACCTTAGTACTTCCACAAGATGCAAGACAAACAACTGCTGCCACACAGACAAATCCAACCAACAATTTTTTCATAAAAAGCCTCCTTTAAGCTATTTTTTTTCTATGTAAAAGGTGCGTCTTTTAATAATCTTAGAACACCCTAACATCGAATATTTTTATAGAACGGGTAGCATTAGAACCTTCATTATGCGGTGTAAAAGAAATACCTTTAATTTTTTCAGCAGAGAAATTTTCTTTTTTATTCCAATTACCAAGTTTTGAAAATTCAAACTCATATTCAGAAACCTTACCTTTCTTTGGTGAAAAGGCAAAATAGAAACAAGATCCTTCTGAGAAAAATTCTATCGACCATTGTTTTCCATCACCAATACATTTGAATTTAAATGTATTTCCCTGTCCCAAGAATTGCTGTATTTCAGAAGTATTTGAACATGACAAAAAGCATATATTATAATCCTCACCTCCATCAGCTTTCCTTTTATGTTTTGAAGTACCAACCCATAAATGATAGTTCAGCTGCAAGCCTGTCTTTCCGCTTATATAAAGTGCATTGAAAACTCTGCCCTCATAATTAACTTCCTCATTTTCAATAGTCATGCTGCCACCATCACTTCCACTAAAAACAAAATTCGCCGCATCTTCAAAAGGATTTCCGCCATTTGTGAACGAGGAGGTTTTCTGTCTGGTGGCAACAACCTTTGCTTTCTGGGAAGCTGTTCCAGATTTTTTTTCATTTGCTGCCGAAGGTACAGGCATTGCCACAGCAATATTCTTGCTCGCATTCAAAGTTCCAACGGCTTTATTGATGTTCTCATTAACGATTGCAGAACCACTTGATTTTATTAAAACCCGCACACTTACGATAAACACTTCAAACGTGCTTTTTGTTTTGCCCTCAATTATTCGGTATGTAATTTCACCCTCAAAGTCACTGTTTTTCCTTGCCTGCTCTACCGCCTGGTATTCAGATTTTACGTCGGCATCATTCACAAGATATTTTCCGCTGTAAATGTATGAAACGGACTTGTCCAGTGACTTTATGCTTACTGGCCAGTTCTTCGGCTTTGCCTCGGCATCAAACGCGCCGAGCATGACCTGAACAGAATTTCCCGTCAAAGAAAAGCTTGTGTTCTGCAGGTCTTTTATAACCTTGTCCTTCTGAATCTCAACCTGCTTCAACTGATTGTCATATTTGATGTTTACGGATTTCTCAACTCCAGCAAGCTCCGTGTCACGCTTTTTTACAACAGCGTCAACAGCTTCCTTTATGCGCGAATCATACTCAGCCTTGCTTTCCCAAGGATTCTTTTCCTCCGATGCTATTGAGTTAATCTGCTCCTGATATACGGCAGAAATTCTCGCACTCTGGTTCTGAACCGCTCTGGACTTATCTTTTTCAATTGCAGAAAGTTTTCTCTGACATCTGGCAATTGCACCGAGATAATCCTCGGCTGTATTCATTTCCATGCTGTCACCGAAAAGCTCTGTCAACTTACTGTTTTTGGCAACACTATATGATTTCATATATGGGATTTCTGTCGTTTCAACATTTGTAACCTGAATGGTAAACTGAAGCATTCCTCCGAGCTGGTCAAACGCTCCGTAAACAAGGTACTGCGCGCCAAGCCGATTTCCAAACTCGACCATCGAATCATCGCTAACGCTGCCTGAATACTGATACTCAGTCTCTGCATTCACTAGCGACATATTTTTTTCATTGCGCTCAATAAGCGTAAGCGAGCCGCGAGCCATCAGCTTTTTTACCACTTCCTGAGACAGATAGCTCGACAACTCCTTTGAATCAGAAAAAAATGTGGCTACGGCAACCTTTGCCTTTGCAGGAAGCACACCTGCAATTTCCTTTGAAGAAGTGTCAATTGCCTGGGAAATATCAACCGAGTTCTGGGCGTGGCCAGAAACAAAAAAACACAGTATTCCCAAAATAACCAATAGACATTTTTTCATTTTACAAAACCCCTCTTATTTAATTTTGATTTTTTTCTCAAACTCATTCATAAAGGTCGCATTAAGCTCCTTTTGAATTTCCTGATATGCCCTGCGGTAAGCCATTTGCTCCGTGGGAGCACCTTTTTTGGGAAAGTTTCTTGAATATGAGAAGATTTTTTCGCCTGTGCCAGTCGCAAGATTCACAATAAGGCCACAATACAAGAATGTACCGCCTGAACTCTGATTCTTATCGACCGTGACTTTTACAGGCAGCGTGCAAACTCCGTTCGTCTGCGAAACAGAATAGCCGCCGTCTTCCAGCAAATCTGAAATAGTCCGCAAAATCATATCCTCAAAGTCATTTTCAACGGAAATCTTAAAGATAAGATTCGATTTTGAAATCTGATAGGCATTTTTCATGCGCTCAAAAAGACTCTCTGCCTCGGCAAAATAATTTGAATCAACTTTCTTTGTCAGCCGAGCCATTTTTACAAGCTGTTCCGTAAGCTCCACGACAGGAAGCCCTTGAGAAGCCGCCTCAAAACCAAAAATCGGATTGTTGTAATCCTCCGCTATGGGTAAAAGAGAACGGAGTGTCGCAACATTCATTTTTATCCGTTGATCGTAAACCTCAAAAGCTGATTCACGCTCTATAAAGGCAAGCGTGGTGAATTTCTTGTCAACGACAAAGCCCTGTGCAAACTGAACGCCAAAAAACTCTGACTGCGAAGTAACGCGGGCTTTTTCGGTAATCTGAGTATCTTTGAAAACCGAATAAGAATCGCCCCTCTCCGTTTCGTTGTAACGCTTTAACAAATCGTTGCAAACATCCGTGGTTGTCTGAAAATAAAGAGAAATCGTTGAGAGCGCGGCTGTTTCGGCTTCTTCGCGAGTCTTGCCTTCGCCCACAGCTGTGATGTAAAAATCCGGCGGATAAACCACAGCTTGATGCTCGTACCATTCAGGAATTTTTTGCGCGCGGTTCTGCGCAAAAGCCACCGACACAATCAGAAATAACAATAAATGGATAAAAACTTTTTGGAAATTAAGCATAAATACCTTTCTGATAACACTTTAGTGATACTTGTCAAAATCATATATCACTTAAATTGCATTGTCAATTATTGGATAACACTAAAGTGATATTATTCGGCATGGACTTTAGAACCAGACTGAGAGAGCAGATTGATTATTTAGGTTTGAAAGATAAAGAAGTTGCAACCATGGCAGGAATTACAAAGCGTGCAATCGATACTTATGTCGGCGCAAGAGCCTGCATGCCCTCAGCAGATGTCGCGGTACGGCTCGCTAAAGTCCTCGGAGTTTCGGTCGAATGGCTTGTAACAGGCGAAAAAGAAACACTCAGTGACACAAACTTAGAAAAATTAATTGAGAATTTTTCACATCTGACACCACGTGACAAAAAAATTCTTTTGAAATTATCAGAAACATTAAAAGAAGAAGAACCAAACTAAACAAAAAGCCCCCGCGGATTCACAACTGAACCAGCGGCGACAAATACCACTTTACAACAATTCCTTGCGAAACATTATCTGACAATATGTTCCTCGCAAGAAAAAAGTGCAGCCAGATTTATCCCCCCAGCCAATAGAAGATTTTTAGTCTTTATAAACGTAATTTTGCCGACTTTGCGTTTGGACGAGCAACAAATTTTTGTAAGGTCGCAGAAATTCCATTTGGACGACAATCTTACAAATGTTTGGTGCTCACTTTTCGCTCAGGCGGGGAAATTACATTTGTAAGGTCGTCTTTTTTTGCTAAAACTCCGCTCGATGCGGAGATTTTTTTTCACTTTTTTTTCATTTGCGTTGCCGAAAACATGGAACCGAAAATCCTTCCATGGATTTTCGGATTCCTGACAAGAATTTTGCGATGCAAAATTCTCGCTTTGCTTAAACTCCGCATCCGTGCGGAGCATTTATTTCTGAGCAGGAATTGCTCACATCAACAATGCTCACTCAAAAACGTGATTACAAAAGCTCGCTGTTCGTTAACATGTTCGGGCGCAACGTGTACGCGAAGGAGCATTTTCTTTCGCTGTATAACGCGATTCACGACACGAACTTCAAGATTGGCGAAGTCGAGATAAAACCTGTCATGCTTGATAACGTGGTCTACAACAACATCGAGAACGACGTTTCTATGGAAATCAAACTGCCCCGCCCAGAGTGCTATGTATTCTACAACGGCGACGCGGCATTTCCGCAGGAAAAGGAAATGAAACTCTCAGATGCGTTCAAGGATATCAAGGAATCGTCGAATCTGAAAGACTTGCCAGAATCAATCTCGCTGGATTTGACGGTCAAAGTCTACAACATAAACAAAGAGGCGAACCATCCTATCCTCAGAAAGTGTGAGGCGTTACTTGCATATTCAAATTTTACAGAGTATGCTAGAATCGGAAAGCAGAGAGGTGAGAAGAATCCGCCCAAATAGGCACTGGACAAGTGTAAGCAAGGCCCGCTCCTCACCGAGTATTTCAACAATCTGAGCAGGGAGGAGCAGTCCATGATTTTCGGTGAATGGGACCAGGAGAAGTTCATAGAGGTACAGAAGAGAATTGCCGCAGAAGACGCAAGTATCGCAAATGCGAAGAATTTGCTTTCCCTGAATAAACTTTCTGACGAAGAAATTGCTCGTTGCTGTTCGCTCCAATTGGAGCAAGTGCTTGCTCTAAAAGAAGAACTTGCTCATGAGCCTGTCATGGCAAAATAAGTAATGGAAAAGAAGAATCAGACCAGACTGGTCTTATTCTCAGACTAGACTGGTCTGAATTATAGACCAGACTGGTCTAAGCCACAGACTAGACTAGTCTGATTTGCAGACCAGTCTAGTCTATAATGCATTTACGGCAATAAATCATCAGACATATTGCTGTAATACTTTACGCACAAGCAAATGCACATCAGCAAACGTAGATTACTTCTATATATTACTGAACAATTTCAATACTCTTTATTTTGATACCATTTGATGTCAAATCAGAAGAAGAACTGTATGATTCAATTACATAGGTGTATTCCTTAGACTTATCTGTCTGTTCAGTCATCTTTTCAGTTCCAAGACTTCTGACTTTACCAGCATCATAAGCTCCGTTATATTTAAATTTGAATGTTATTTTTGCACCTTCATTTACCCCTGAAAGAGTAAAGTATGATTTTGCCTTACTACCATTTGGAACACAAACACCGTCAGAGTTGTAGTAAATCTTATTTCCAGAAGTAAAAGTTATACCAACTGTATTTGTTGAATCCTTACACTCAACATCAGCAGAAAGAGCCGTCTTTGAATCCACATTTGTTACTGCCGTCAAATCGCTTATCGAATATGTCTGTTTTGCGCTCCACTTTTTCACAGTAGTCGTAATCTCACCAGAAGCTGCAACCGTCACCTCGATTGTAGCTGTGGCTTCACCGGCTTTGCATGTGACTGTCGCAGTTCCGGCTGCAACTGACGTGATTTTGATTCCGCCGTCAATAGTTACTGTTGCGATTTCTGTTTTATCACTTGTTGCCTCGGTTGCTACCAGTCCGAGTGTGTCCGCGTCATTCGCAACGGTCGTTGTAGCTGCTGTGAATCCAGAAGAAACATCAAGTTCCTTTGTTGCAGAAAGCTTGCCATTTTCACCTGAGCCGTAAGTGTATGTCACCTTGATTGTAAGTTTTCCAGCGGCAGAAGTTGTGACAACACCAGTATCAGAAACATTTGCGCCTTCCCAAGAAAGTCCTGTTGTAACAGGGACATTTTCCGTAACGACCTGATTTCCAGAAATATAAGTTTCTGTTTTCTTGACGGTCACTGTTGCCTTAACTTCATCATTGACTTTGCAAGATGTAACTTCCGCATCGCCTTTTTTGAGAGAGAGTGCTAGAGCTTCATATTTTGTCTTTGCCACAGCATCCGCAACTTTTTCGCTTGCGATATGGATTCCGTAGATATTGAACTCGCCGTTTGCTTTCAAAGTGACTTTTGAATCAGTAGCTTTGAGCCAGAAGCTTCCGTTTGTCTTTGCAGCCCATTCGGTTACGTCCGCACCTTCGATTGCAAGCTTGCGCTCAGTTCCGTTTGACGGAGAGCCACCTTCAATGCGAAGAATTGTGTCTTTCTTTGTTTTGATTTCTAATGTAGCGTCTTTCTGAATCTTGATTCGTCCAGAATATTTGTAGCCCTTGCTGTTAGCTGCGTCATAGTCATAAGTTTCAAAAGAAACGGCAGCACCTTTTGAATCGGTGAGCTGGTATTTTGCGCTTGAAATAGTCCATGTGCCGTCACTAGCTTCAAACTTCTGTGCTGTATCAACATTTGCCTCTGCAACAGATGATGCAACGAAGCTTTCAAAATATTTGCTCTCGTCCACCCACTTTGCAACCTCAACTGTGATTGCTTCAGAAGCGAGTGTTGTGTCAGTTTCCTTGTAGCGGAAGGAATATGTTCCGGCTTTGAGACCTGTGAGTTCGAGGGCTGTTAAGGCTGCCCAGTCACCATCAGTCTTGTATTCGAGCTTTGAAGCTTCTTCATTTGAAATAGTGATTTTTCCGTCGTTCTGCTCCGATGTCGTGCAAGCAACGGCAACGAAGTTTGCTACAGCAGGTTTTGCTGCGGCAGATTTTGCAGTTTTTGTGAGTGTGATTGAGTGGATTTTGAGGCCGCCAGAACCAGCACCACGAGCGAATCCGAAGCAAACCTTGTCTCCGAGAACAGCTGTTCCCAAGTCGATTTCAGTTTCTTTGAAATTTGCGGCAGTTGTTTTGATGTCGCCCAAATCCTTTACGGCGAGGATTTTGCCGCTTTCATCAGTTGCGAGCACCCAATAAGAAAGCCCGGCAGGCAAGTCTTTTGTCGATGCATCAACTGAAATATTCAATTTGATGGCGTTGTTTCCTGCATCCGCATTGACCAAAACGTAGTTCACAGGTTTCTGCTCGCCGCTAATTGCATTTCCGTTTGAATCTGCGTCTGGCATGATTGATTTGAGATTTGCGCCAACGACAGGAACAGCGGTTGCATTCATGCCTGTCATATTTGTTGCCGAAACGATTGCGACAGGAGTTTCTTTTCCAGCGTTAATCTGAACCGACATTTTATCATCCTGTGTAACAATCAAGCCTTTTCCGCCCCAGATTGAATATGAGCCGGCCTTGAGCTTTGTTGTTTTGTCTGACTCTGGCACAGGATTCATTTTGCCCAATTCTTCGACTGTGATTGAAGCAGCCGCATATCCAGAAGTAGTTGAAGTCTGATTTTCAGGCTTTTTCTCGTCGGTCTTCTGTTCAGGAATCGGGGTAATAATCGGTAAAACATCGTCACTACTTCCGTTAGAACAAGAAGTAAATTCTCCCAGCCCCGCAAAAAGAGCTATTGTCGTAAAAACAGCCATGAGCTTTTTTATCTTTTTCATATTTGCCTCCATTTTAAAATTCTCAGAGAGTTTTACGATATAAAATCTATCATGACAGTAAATAACAAAACAAATGAGATTTTGAATATTCCCGACTTTAAAATAAAAAAAGGGCAAAGAAAATGAACTTTTTCCGCTCACTCTTTACCCTTTTTTTAGGAAATGCAGTATTTTTAGTTATTACTTATTTTCGCCCTTACCTACAAGGCACATGAGGCGGCCAAGCCGCCTCGCACTGAAAGGAAATATTAACTGTTCGCTCACGCGAACGGCAGTGTCCACTCGGCCTGGGCACATAAGCATTTTTCTTGCTGACTAATTGCCTTTTCCTACCAAGCACATCCACTCGGCCTGGGCACAGAGAGTGTCGCCGACGTAGGCTTTGCCGGCTTGGACTACCATGTTTTTGGTGCAGCGTTTGTTTGTTACTTCCATGCGCACTTTGTCGCCTGGGCGAACCTGATGCTTGAATTTTACGTTGTTTACTGTTGCGAGGAAGAACAAGCTGCCCTCGTCGAACTTTTTCTGCAAACTAAGAGCAGCACCGCCGCCCTGAGCCATTGTCTCAATCAGGATAACGCCAGGAACAACTGGGTATTCCGGGAAGTGACCTTTGAAGAAGAAGTCCTCGTCAGTAAAAGTGCGGTGACAAACGCAACCATTCTCGTCATAGCTGTCGATTGAGTCTACGAAAAGGAAAGGCTTACGATGTGGCAAAAGCGATTCAATATCTGTAAATGGCTCCATAAAAGTCTCCCCTTAGTTTACTTTCTTGAAAACGAGACAGCCGTTATGGCCGCCGAAACCAAAGTTTGCGCTCATTGCAACGTTTACAGGCATATCCAGGCCCTTGTTTGGAGTGTAGTCCAAGTCACATCCGCCCTCAACGTCAACTTCGTCCAAGTTGATTGTTGCCGGGATGTATGAATCTTCGATTGCCTTAACACAAATCATAGCCTCAAGAGAACCAGCGTTTCCGAGACAGTGACCTGTCATTGATTTTGTAGAAGAAATGTGCAAGCCCTTTGCAGCCTCACCGAATGCGAGATGGAGCATTTTTGTCTCGCCAGAATCATTCAATTTTGTTGAAGTTCCGTGAGCGTTGTAATATGTAACTTCCTCTGGTTTTACGCCAGCGTCTTTCATTGCGATTGTCATACATTTTGAACCGCAAACTCCGTCCGGGTTTGGAGCTGTGAGGTGGTATCCGTCTGATGAAGCACCGTAGCCTGCAAGCTCAGCGTAGATTTTTGCGCCACGAGCCTTTGCGTGCTCATATTCTTCAAGAACCAAGATTGTTGAGCCTTCGCCCATTACGAAACCGTCACGCTTTTTATCGAACGGTCGGCTTGATTTTGTAGGATCATCAGCAAAACCAGAAGAAAGAGCGTGGAGCATGTTGAATCCCAAGTTTGCGTAACCACACTGAGTAGACTCAGCACCACCAGCCAAAACTACATCGTAGCGACCAGAGCGAACTGTATCAAAAGCGTTGCCGATAGCGTCTGTACCAGAAGCACAAGCTGTTGCGACAGTGTGAGTAGCACCGTGCAAGCCAAAAGCGATAGAAATGTTACCAGCACCCTCGTTAGGAATAAGCATCGGGATTGTCATTGGAGACATACGAGTCTGGTTAGAATCGAAGTAAGCCTTCATTGTGCTCTCTGTAACTTCGAGACCGCCGATACCAACACCGAGATAAACAGAAGCGTCTTCAAGAACCTCAGCATTTCCCAGCAATTTTGAATCTTCGAGAGCCATTTTTGCAGCTGCGACAGCATACTGTGTGTACAAAGCCATTTTGCGGGCAGCAGAAGCGTCCATATAATCAGCAGCCTTGAAATTCTTAACCTCAGCCGCATATTTTACTTTGAAATTGGTATTATCATAATGTGTGATAGTGGCGATTCCACTTTTTCCTGCTTTGAGTGCAGCCCAAGTTTCATCAACCGAATTGCCCAAAGGCGAAACACAACCAAGTCCTGTTACAACTACTCTTCTCATAAAAATCTCCTTATTCAAAGAGGGAAGTCTCCCCCTCGCTACAACCGCCTACGGCGTTTTACGCTACCCCTTCTGCGGGGACACCCCGCAACGCCCCATAATCAAACGGCTGGAATAGCATTCTATTATGACAAAATATCATTTTTTGTCATTTTGTACAAGTAGGCGAAACAGGGCAAACGCATTTTAAAGACTTTTAAAATGTATGGTATTTAAAAACTTCAAAAAATATTAGGATTCTTTCTGGTGGTGAAAAATGACATTGAAAGAATCGCTAATGACAATCAAGGATTTCAGAATTGACCGATGTAAGAAACATAATCTGTGCG
>Ga0310695_10009288_pt1 | contig 14832 bp, 8 predicted proteins | sample RumenRJG_04DNA_FD_203882 | JGI IMG/M metagenome (GOLD analysis project Ga0310695, IMG submission 203882) | Bovine rumen microbial communities from Lethbridge, Alberta, Canada - RJG_04 (v2) (version 2) | ecosystem: Host-associated > Mammals > Digestive system > Stomach > Rumen | place: Canada... | reverse complement strand
TTCATTGGATCATGCCCATCATCGACCGTGCGTCGCGCCCCATTTCCCTCAAAGAGATCGTGGCCGACTTCAAACCCCAACCCGTCATCACCAAAGATAACGTTACGATGCAGATAGACACAGTAGTCTATTTCGCCATCACCGACCCCAAACTCTACACCTATGGTGTAGATCGCCCCATCTCGGCCATCGAAAACTTGACGGCCACCACCTTGCGTAACATCGTGGGCGAGTTGGAGTTGGACGAAACGCTGACCTCGAGGGATACCGTCAACAGCAAGATGCGCATCATCTTGGACGAAGCCACCGACCCGTGGGGCATCAAGATCAACCGCGTGGAACTCAAGAATATTTTGCCGCCCAAGGACATTCAGGAAGCCATGGAGAAGCAAATGCGCGCCGAGCGTGAACGCCGCGAGCAAATCCTCAAAGCCGAGGGCGAAAAGAAGTCGTCTATCCTTATTGCCGAGGGCGAAAAAGAGAGCAAGATATTGCGTGCCCAGGCCGATAGAGAGGCGCAATTGCTGGCCGCCGACGCGCAAAAGCAAGCACGCATAATGGCCGCCGAGGCCGAAAAAGCCGCCCTCATCGCCGAGGGTGAAGGTAAAGCGCAAGCCATCTCTCTTATCAATGCGGCCAAGCCGACCGAGAGTTACCTGACCCTGGAGGGGTTCGAGGCGCTCAAAGTATTGGGCGACGGCAAATCCACCAAGATAGTGGTGCCTACCGAGATCGCCAACGTAACGGGTCTGTTGAAAGCGTTGGCCGAAACCACCGTAGACAAAGCCGACGAATCGCCCAAAAAGGCCAAATAGTCGAAGGTTTCGCAAATAACGCAAAACCCCGCCCTGCCGGCGGGGTTTTGTTTTGCCAAAAGCAAAGCGACGGCACGTACTCATAAAACAACCCAAGGCAAATACGTCATAACTCTACTCTTTGATAAAGCAACTTCTGCTATTTTAAGCGCCGAAAGCGAAACGTCGGCACGCGTAAAACAACTACTCCTCGGTATAGCAACTAACCCCTATACCAAGAGCCGTAGGCAAAAAACGGCGGCACGTACTCCCGACAGGGAAAGACGTGCCGACGAAGAGGAGTGCCCGACGATAAGGCATAGGTGCGACAACAGGAGCACATAGCAAATAGTCGTGGCACGACGAAGGAGCACCTAGCAAACAGTCGCGGCACGACGAGCAACTACACGACAAACTCTTCACACCTCCACCCTTTGGTCGAATGACGCCTCTTATACCAAGAGCCGTAGGCAAAAAACGGCGGCACGTACACCCAAAGAAAAACTAACACTGCTGTACACTTTAATCAAAAAGACTGTATTCCTTCCAAGAGCCGAAGGCAATAAATACTTGCAACTCTACTCTTTGATAAAGCAACTTCTGCTATTTTAAGAGCCGTAGGCAAAAAAACGGTTGCGCGTACTCCCGACAGGGAAGACGTGCAACCGAAGAGGAGTGCCCGACGATAAGGCATAAGTGCGACGACAGGAGCACTTAGCAAATAGTCGCGGCACGACGAAGGAGCACCTAGCAAACAGTCGTGGCACGACGACCTGTGCAAATAGTCGCGGCACGACTCTATTCGATATCGTCCGATTGGTCGTCGGGAGCGTCGATATAGCGATCCTTTTTGGACATAAAATGCACCAACACGAAGGATACCGCAAACAACACTGCCACGAAGCCCACAAAGATCCAACTGTACACTTGGTCTTGCGCGGTGGCCAAATAGTCGTAGGTGCCGTGCAACAGGGCGGGCACAAAAATGGCGAGCGCGCGGAACCAGCCGCTCTTGGTCTTGTCGCCGCGATAGTCGAAGCGTTTGGCAAGACCGTAGAAGATACCCATAAACACACCGAAACACGCGTGCCCGGGAATGGCGGTAACGGCGCGCACCAACGCAGTGGAAAAACCATAGTGCAACACGTAGCTGATGTTTTCCCACAAAGCAAAGCCGAGGGATACAAAAACCGCATAGACCACGCCGTCGTACTGACAATTAAACTCGGGATTGCGCCAAGTGTTGAACCGCATAAAAATGTATTTGGAACTCTCCTCCGCACCGGCAACTATGACGAAATAGAGAATAATATTATAGGCAGGCGAATCGGCGGGCACGGTAACGTCCAGCAAGCGCGACAAGAGCCGCTCCTCCACCAAGGCCAACAGCGCGGACAGCACGCCCGCCAACACCAATTTGCCCAGCAGGCGCGGGCTTTCGCGCTCCAACCTGTCGGAGCGCGCCACTTTGATCATCAAAAAGACGGCGGGCACTACGGCCGCCACGATGAGTATGATATTATAGGCCGCTATGGGCTGCAGCAAAAAATAGAACATAACACTCTCCTCTATAGTATGATACCGCACTTCGGCGGCTAAAGCAACCCCCTGCGAAATTTTGCGTTATTTTGGCCAAGCCCTTGCGTTCGGGTGGGCGTTTACTATATAATGCAACTAAAAACGCGGCGCGACGCGCCGAAGTCGGAGGCAAATATGGACACCGAATCGTTGCAAAAGGCAGGCATAAGCACCAAGGCGATACTCGACTTTTATCGTGCATTCGACGACATTGGCGGCGAAAACCACGCCCTTATCATCACAAAAGACGGCAAGCGCGTGTATGAAGAATATTGCAGTCCCTACGACCAAACGTCGCCGCACAATATGTTTTCGGTGACCAAATGCTTGGTGTCCATTGCGGTAGGATTCGCCATAGACGAAGGGTTGATCGCCCTCGACGACAAGATCTTGCCCTACTTTGCGGACTATCCGCACAAAGACAGCAAACGGTGGGACGAAGTAACGGTGCGCAGTCTTTTGACGATGCACAGCGGCAAAAAATTCTCTTTTTTGCAGGATATGACGGCCGACCACACCGCCTTGTTTATGCGGGCGGGCTTTCGTGCCAAACGCGGTTTTTTGTACAGCAACAACGATTCGCACGTGCTGTCGGCGCTGGTGACCAAGCTGACGGGGCAACCCCTCGACGAGTATTTGGACAGCCGTCTTTTTGCGCCCCTCGGCATAGCCAAGCCCTTTTGGGAAAAGAACAAATTGGGCGTGTGCGTAGGCGGCTCGGGCGTATTTTTGACAGCGCGCGAGTTGGCTGCCATTGCCGAGTGTGTGGCGGCGGGCGGACGACACGGCGACAGGCAAGTGATACCGGCCGCCTATTTGGCCGAGGCCACCAAAGCGCAAGTCAAACCATCCAAAACCTACCACGCCGACGGATTTGGCTACTATTTTTGGCAAGACGGCGACACCTATCGTATGGAGGGGCTATTCGGCCAATTTGCGGTGATAGTGCCCGCCCAAAACGCCATAGTGACCCTTTTATCCATGCACCCAAGCGACAATCTCATAGCCAAAACCGTGCAAGACTCGCTGATAGCGCACCTCTTTGAGCCGTCGACCGAGCAAGACGCCGCGGCCCTTGCAGCCTATCTCGACGAACGAGCGCGCCGCATTGTGCCTTTGGCCACCCCGCGTGATAGCGACCGCGAGGCGGCGTTGGGCGGCAACACGTATCGGCGCAAGGGCATAGTGACCGATCTGTGCAAGGCGTTCACCCACTTCAACAACGGCTTGGTTCCCAACGCCATACATTCCAGCTATCCCGACCGCCCACACGACAGCTTTGACAACATACGGCTCGACTTTGCAAAGGACGAATTGACCGTGCGCTGGCAAGAGGGCGACGTGCCGGTTTGCTTCAAGGCGGGGCTGGCGGGGCAAGCCATTGTGAGCGAAGTGCAGATGTTGCAATGGCGCTACCAAGTGTGGGCGTATGCCTATTGGGACAAAGGGCGCTTGCACGTGGCGACGCGCCTTATAAACTCGATAGTGAGCAAAGAGTTTATTTTCGAGCCGACGAAAGGAGGCCTGAAATTGCGCACCGAGTGCAAGCCCGACTTCGCGGTATTTTGCGGTTACAATTCGGTAGCGAGCGGCACCTTTCCATCAGTACCCATACTAACGCCCTGCTTGGTGGGCATACTCAAGGGCGCGCTGTCCATCACCAAATTGGCCGTGCGATTCGGCAAACGTCGCTAAAATTTTCGCAAAGAGGCGGCAAAACGCTTGACAATCGGAATACTTAAAAGTATTATAGTATAGCATTATCATCTCTCCGTAGAGCGAATTAGCCCCTCGCAGCGGATAGATTAGGCGGCGCTATCCAAGCCGTCTTGGGATAAAACGAAATTGTTTTGGAGGAATACCATGAAAACTTATATGGCAAAACCTGAAACCGTAGAGAGAAAGTGGTACGTCGTGGACGCCGAAGGTCAACCTTTGGGTCGTATGGCCAGCCAAGTGGCGGCCGTGTTGCGCGGCAAGAACAAACCCACCTTTACTCCCAACGTGGATACGGGCGACTACGTTATCATCATCAACTGCGCCAAAGTCGTGATGACCGGCGACAAGTTGAATCAAAAAATGTACAGACATCACTCCGGCTACGTCGGCGGCCTCAAAGAGAAAACCGCCAAAGACGTGATGGCCACCAACCCCTGCTTTGCCGTGCGTCAAGCCGTCAAAGGTATGCTTCCCAAGAATACTTTGGGCCGCAAGATGTTCAAAAAATTGTTCGTCTATGAGGGTGCGGAGCACAAGCAACAAGCCCAACAACCCGAGGTGTTGGAGCTCGTAGTGAAGTCCTACAACAAATAAGTGAGGTGTGAATATGGCTACTAAGAAAACCACGAAAAAGAAAGTTCAATTTTGGGGCACCGGCCGTAGAAAACACGCCGTTGCGCGCGTTCGCTTGATTCCCGAAGGCGAAGGCACCATCATCATCAACAAAAAGACCATCGACGAGTACTTCGGCGGTTTGGAAATCGTGAAGTCCATTGTGCGTCAACCCCTTACCCTTACCGAAACGTTGGGCAACTACGACGTGTACGTCAACGTGGTAGGCGGCGGCTACAACGGCCAAGCCGGTGCCATTCGTCACGGCATCGCCCGCGCCTTGGTCGAGGCGCAACCCGAGTTGAAAACCGACATCAAAAAGGCCGGTTTCCTCACCCGCGATCCTCGCATGAAAGAGCGCAAGAAATACGGTCTCAAAAAGGCCCGCAAAGCGCCCCAATTCAGCAAACGTTAAACCTTACAAAAGAACCGCGCAAGCCTTTGCTTGCGCGGTTTTTTTGTGTCCACATCTGTGGCTACGCATACAAAGATAGATAGATAGATAGATAGATAGATAGATAATAGATAGATAAATAAATGGATTGATAGAAACGAAATAGGGCGTTTGTATTAGTCCGTTGGATCAATAGTTGATTGAACAAATAGAAAAACATCCACCGCGCGAACGGTGGATGTTTCCATTGACCGCGGCACCCCGCGGCATTTGACGAGGAGGCCTACTCCTCGTCGTTGGGTTTGTCATCGGTCTCCACAGAGGCGGCTTCCTCGGCGGGGACGGAATTGTCTTTGTCGGCCTCGGATGACGTATTGCAGGCGGGGTTGATAGCCTTGCGTTTGCACAAAACCACCACACACACGGCGCAAGCGGCCAACAGGGCGACAGCGCCTACCACGATGAGAACAATAGCCCAAGTGGGCAAGCCGCCGTGGGCGGACGCGTCTTTGCCGACTCTACATGCCGCCGAAGCATCTTGCATAGTAGCGGCACCATTCTGATAGATCAAAACGGTGGGGGCGGTATTTTCGTTGGCGGATTGCGACCCTTTGGCAACCACCACGTAGGCGTTGGCGGCGTCGTAGGTAGCGTTGTCCAGTCTAAATTGCGCCATATCCGAGCCGCCGGCCGCAAGCACGTCGGCCAAACGATAGCCCACATAGATATCCGTACTGCCATCTGCATTGGCCACCGGCAAACGAAGGGCATTCAATTGGTCGAGGTCGGTCGCTTTGAGCGAAACGCCCAACACGCTGAGGCCGGTGGTAGCGGTAGCGGCGGATTTGGTGATGGCGATATCGTCCACCACATAGGTCTTGCCCTCGATGACGGTGTAGGTCGTAAGGCTCAAGCGGCCGTCCACCAGGTTGAGATAGGCATACACAGGTGACTCGGGCAACACGGTGCGGCTATCGCGCACGGGCGACAACTCGAGATTGCCTGCGGCGGTAACGTAGGCGGCAAAGGTGCTGTTGATATAGTCGTCTTTGGCTCTATCTTTGAGCGAAACCAACCCCGAATAGATGTAGTTGTAATACTTATCGCCCATGGTGCCCAAGTTGACGTACAACACGCCGCTGGGGTCGACTGCGGCTCCCGTAGCGTCGTAACGAACGTCTACGGGCAAATATTTTCCGTTCTCATCGGCGGTGGCGCCGATATATTGGCTGACCGAATAGGTGTGGTCGTGCCCCTGCAACACCACGTCTACGTTGTTGGCGGCGAACAAGGGCGCAAGTTGTGCGCGCAACGCCACCACGTCCGCGTCGAAGGCGTGACTGCCCGCGGTGTACAAGCCTTTGTGCATCACCACCACGATAAACTGCACGTCGGTATTGGCATTGGCCTTTTGGAGATCCTCTTGCAGCCAAGCGTATTGCGCCTCGCCCAAGGTCTTGTCGGCAGATAGATCGTTGGTGTTGAGCATAACGAAGTGCACGTTTTGGTAGTTGTAGGAATAGTAGAAGCCCGTCTCGTCCACCACGGCTACTTGCGGCGTGGCGGTAACGTAGCTTTGGCTGAAATGATGATCCTCGTGGTTGCCCACCACACCCGAAAAGGCATAGTTGGCCCACACGGCGGATTGGTCGTCCAGCAACCAGCCCCATTGCGCTATATTCTCGCCTTTGTCTACGTTGTCGCCGCAACTGATGACGTAGTAGGGATCGCCCTTGACTGCCTCGAGCATATTGGGCAGAGAGGCGGTATAGTTGGCCTCTATACTACCCTGAATATCGGTCATGGCCATGACGCCGAAGCCACCCGAGGCCTTGGGCGTGGTAAAGTGATAGGTCGGCGTCCAATCGTACTTGGTGCCGCCCTCCGCATCGCTGTCTACCGCGCGCAGGCGATAATAATAGGTAGCGTCGGGTCGCAGCCCCTCCAAAACAACGTCGAAATCGTTGTATTGGCGGTAGGCATAGGTCATATTGATATAGGTGATGCCCAAGTCGATGGTGGGATACTCTATCCACACGTTTTTGCCCTCGTAGCGCGTGATGGTCGCGCCCTCGAAGGCGGCGTTGTCGGCCAACTGCAACTCGCTGTAGTAGTGGCGTGCATTGGCGGCGCCCGCCTCGCTCCACTCGTATTGCTTGCAAGTGGCCTCGGGCGTGGAATAGTCCACGTCGCGTTGGGTAAACCAGCGGATTTGTTTTTTGCCGACGTCGAGATTGCCCTCGTCGTCTATCACGTTGCCAAGCGTTATCTTGGAGGGCAACAAGCCGTTCTCTTGGGTGGCCACCACCTTGACGGTATCGTTGCCGTCGGCGTCCATATAGTAGGTGTGGCCGCGCATGGCGCTCATGTCGCCGGCATAGGTCAACTCCACGTGGAAGTTGTCGGTAACGCTATAGGGGAACACGCCTTGTTCGCCATTGCGCTCTACGCCGTCTACGCTGTCGTCGATGACCACCGAGCGCACGATATAGGCGCCGTAGCTACCCAAGTTGACGCAAAACGCGTCGGTAACGTATTTGTCCAGCAACTCCTCTTTGATAACGGTAGACAAAGTATGCTCGGCGTCCAATTTGCCTATGTAGCCCAGCGCCAGATCTACGTAGCTGTGAATGTCGCGCCCCAACAGATCCTGCGCCAAGCCGTAGACGTCGATGGAAAGCATATCCAAAGCGGACAGCAGATCGCCAAAGACGTCGGGCAAACTGCGTACAAACTTCATAAGGCTACTGATGTCCATACCGACGTAGGCCTTTTGACCCAACTTGCCTTTGCGCGGCTCGATGAGCGTTTTGACCAAAGCGACGTAGGTGTTGTCCGAATTGAACAAGTCGCCTGCCACCGCGCTGAGGTCAAAGCCCTTGCCGTTCTTGACGTCGTCGGCCGTAACCGTAGAGGCTTGGTCAAGGTGGCGATAGTTGATGGCGTCGCCCCAATAGATGGGGGCGTTGAGAATAAGCTCCACCTCGGGCAACACGCCGCGATAGAGCAGATCCTCTACGAAACGCAAGAATTGACCGCTCTCCAACACTTCGAGCAAACTGTTGATGGTGTCGGGCACGGTAGACGAATCGTGATGCTGACCGCCAACCAAGTGGTTGCCGTAGACGTAGAGCAGTACGTCGTCAAGATACACGCCCAACTTGCGATCGAAACTGTAGTCCTTGCCGAGGAAATAATCCACCAAATCAAGGGCAAATTGCGTAAGATGATAGCCCGCTTTGGGCTCGGCGGACAAAGAGAAGGAGCCATCGGCCTCCGCTATGAATTGGTAGAGATCCAACGCGGCCAAGTCGTCGAGCACCTTGTCTACCACGGGGTACAAAAAGCCGAAACTCGCGCTGTTTTGCAGGCCCGTCGTGTAGCCGCGCAGGGTATCCATCAAGTTTTCGTTGACGATATTGCCCGCCATATTGGCTATCATCTTTTTAAGAGATAGCGCCATATAGTCGGCCAAGTCCTGATAGTTGCCGTCGGCATCCTTTTGGTAGGCCTTAACTTTGGCGTATTCGCCCTCGTCCGAAACCTCGTAACGCTCATAGGCAAACACGGTTTGGTCGGCTTCTTGCGCATTGAAGTGCAAGAAGTGCAACGTAGACCAAGCGTCCTCGGCATAGCCGCCGTCTTGGTAGTAGGTTTGTCGGAAGGTGAGGTCGCGCCAGCCCGAGCCCATGCAAGTGGTGGAGCCCGTCTCGAAGTCGTAGAACACACTGCCCGCCTGCGATACTTCGCTCTCGATATCGTTGGTGTGTTGGTGCCCCGTAAAGACGTAGCGAATGCCGTTGTCGGCCATATTGGTGTACACGTCCTCCCAGTTGTCGTAGCAGAACAAGCTGATGACCTCGTCCTCGGTGTCGAAGTGGGGCAACACGTTTTCGTGCGCCAACGACAACACCAAGCGGTGGTCGGCCACGTCGCCGCCCTTGCGTAGGCTATCTATCAACCAGTTGAGTTGCGCCTCGGTCACATAGCCGCCCGTGGTCTCATGCCAACCGCCGGAAGACACCACGCCCAATTTGTCGCCCTCTTTGACGCCCGTCCACTTGTGGCTGTTGGCGTCTATGCCCAGCACGGTAAGGTTGCCCACACGCGCTATGTAGCTACAGGCACCGTGGCGCGAGGCGCGCGCATAATATTCCATATCTTTGTCCACCTTGTAGCCTGCTATTTCTTGTGCGGTAGGCTCCACTTCGGTAAGCGCGTCGCTGGGGTCGCCGTTTTTGTCGTAGACGGCGTATTGATGGCTATAGATATAGTCGCCGAAAGCGTCGGCCGCGTCGTAGTTCTTGGCCAGATACACGGGCTGCTCCAAAGGTTGGGGACGCGTACTACGCGTAATGCCGTCCTCATACCAATAGTCGCTCTCATAAAAATATTCGAGCGATACGCCGTCGGCCATTTGGCAAGACGCTTCGTGCACGCCTTCTTTGCGCCCCTCGCAGTTGCAATAGCCAAAGTCGCTGTAGATACTCATAAACTCGAGCATCGTGGTGGTCTGCACGCTGCGCGCGCCCAACGAGGCGAGATAGGCACGCATCTCGTCGACGTCGGCCGCAGCCAGCACCTCTTGCCAATCGGCGTCGTCGACAGCGGGCGAATAGGCCTTGCTGTTTTGGTTGTCGATGTCGTGGTTGCCGGGAATGGCGAATATCTGAAATCCCGCCAAGCTTTCATACCCCTCGGTGGCGGACAAACCGCGCACTTTGGCGGTAGCGGCCGTAAACAAACGCGCCACGCCCAAGTGGTCGGCCAATTCGCCGTTGGAAGTAAGGTCGCCCGTAACGAACACGTAGAGAGGTATATCCCCTACGGGTTTGAGCATAGGGTCGCCATGTGCATCCACCTTGACCACACCGTTTGCGTCGAATTGATAGATCATTTCGTCAAAAACGGCTTCGACTGCGGCCTCGGTCTGCTCCAAAACCTTGTAGCTGGTATTGCCTGCGGCCTGATAGGCGGGCGAATAGATATTGCAATACTCCTCTATCATTACGTGAATATCGGAGATATGCGCAACTTTCACCTCGCTTTGGCTTGCTACGGCGTCGGCGGAGTCGGCAAGGGCGGTAAAGCTGGCGCCCACCATCGCAACGATGGCCACCACCATTACCACGGCAACGATAATGACATTAGACTTTTTCATAATTCCTTCCTTTTTGCCTTGCGGCGGGTTATACTTCCTTTTACCTTGCGGCGGTTTAGTCGTGATTGATAAGGCTCTTGCCCGTCATTTCTTTGGGCTGCTCGAGGTGCATCACCTCAAACAAGGTGGGCACGATATCCGCCAAGATACCCTCGTGCAAGGTAACGTTCTTGTATTCGTCGTTGACCAAAACGAGGGGTACCAAGTTGGTGGTGTGCGCCGTGTGGGGACTGCCGTCCTCGGCGATCATCTTCTCGGCATTGCCGTGGTCGGCAGTGAGCAATGCGGTGCCGCCGATGGACAAAATGGTCTCGATGACTTGTTTGACGCAATTATCCACGGCCCTGACCGCTTGCTCGGCAGCGGGGATAATACCCGTATGTCCCACCATATCGCAGTTGGCAAAGTTCAACACCATCAAGTCGTATTTGCCGCTCTTGATGAGTTCGCAAGCTTTGTCTGCCACCTCGTAGGCGCTCATTTCGGGCTTCATATCAAAGGTAGCCACGTCGGGACTGGGGATAAGCACGCGATCCTCGCCCGGATTGGGGGCCTCTACGCCGCCGTTGAAGAAGAAGGTAACGTGGGCGTATTTTTGAGTCTCGGCTATGCGCAGCTGGGTGTAGCCGCACTTGGACACGTACTCACCGAAAGTATTGACGTACTCCTGCGGCTTGAAGGCGATATCCACGCCCGTAAACTTTTCGTCGTATTGCTTGAAGCACACGTAGTAGGGGTGCAGATATTCCGCGCGGGGGAAACTGTCAAACTCGGGAAAAATAAACGCGCGGGTGATTTGACGCGCACGGTCGGGGCGGAAGTTGAAGAAGATGATGGCGTCCTCTTTTTGGATATTGCCCACGGGGTTGCCCTGCTCGTCCACCACCACGGAGGGCAGCACGAATTCGTCGGTAACGCCGCGCTTGTAGCTATCCGCCATAGCCTCCGAGGCCGAGCGGAAGCGCAGACCCTCGCCTTTGGTCAGCATATTGTAGGCCTTCTCGTTGCGATCCCAAGCAAAGTCGCGGTCCATGGCGTAGAAACGCCCGCATACGGTAGCGATGGTGCCCACGCCGATTTGGTCGATGTGCTTTTGCAAATCTTCCACAAAACCCAAGCCCGAGGTGGGGTTGACGTCGCGGCCGTCCATAAAGCAGTGCACGAACACGTCTTTGACGCCCATTTGCTTGGCCATTTGAAGCAAGGCGTACAGGTGCGTGATGTGGCTGTGTACGCCGCCGTCGGACAATAGGCCAAACAGGTGCAAGCGTTTGCCCTTTTCGATGGCGTAGCGCATGGCGCCCACCAACGCTTCGTTCTCGAAGAAGTCGCCGTCCTCTATACTCTTGGTAATGCGAGTGAGATCTTGGTAGATAATGCGCCCGGCGCCCATATTGAGGTGACCCACCTCGCTGTTGCCCATTTGGCCGTCGGGCAAGCCGACGCTGAGGCCCGAAGCGCCCAACTTCGTGTTGGGATAGGTGCGGCGCAAATAGTCCACGTAGGGGGTGCCTGCGTTGAGAATGGCGTTGCCCGGGGACGGGGGCGCAATGCCGAAGCCGTCCATAATGATGATGCTATAAAATTTATCCGTTTTTCTCATAGTTCCTTGTATGACAAAGGCAAAAGACGATGTTTTCGCCTTTTACCCGTGTTGATTGGCTATTTGCTTAGAAATGCACTACTTTGTTGAAGTCTTCGGCCTTGAGCGAGGCACCGCCGATCAAACCGCCGTCGATCTCGGGCATGGCCATCAATTCGCTGGCGTTTTTGGCGTTCATACTGCCGCCGTATTGGATACGCACCAAATTTTCGGCGCACTTGGGGCAATACAACTCGGCCATAAGGTCGCGAATGATCTTGATGGTGTCGTTGGCGTCTTGGGCAGTGGCGGTCTTGCCGGTGCCGATGGCCCACACGGGCTCGTAGGCGATGACCACGTTCTCCAAATCCTCTTTGGCCACGTCGGTAAAGGCGATCTTGGTTTGGCGACGTACCACTTCGGCGGTGATGCCTGCCTCACGCTCCTCCAGCGTTTCGCCTACGCAAAGGATCACCTTGAGCCCTGCGGCCAAGGCGGCTTTGACGCGTTGGTTGACGGTCTTGTCCGTTTCACCGAAATAGGTGCGGCGCTCGCTGTGGCCGACGATGGCGTACTCCACGCCCAACTCTACCAACATATTGGCGCTGATCTCGCCCGTAAAGGCACCCTTTTCGGCCCAGTGTACGTTTTCGGCACCGACTTTGATGTTGGTGCCTTTGCACATTTCCACAGCCGTAGCCAAAGAGGTGTAGGGGGTGCATATCACCACGTCACACTTGGCGTCGGCCACCAAGGGGATCAAATCGGTGATGAGAGCCTTGGTTTGGGCGATGTTGTTGTTCATTTTCCAGTTGCCTGCAATGATGGGTTTTCTTGCCATAATAAATTCTCCTTTTGAGTTTGTTTCTCGTTTTGTTCCGAATAGAACCGTTTGTTTGCCGCCTCGGCCTTCGGCGCGGCGCACGATGGCGATTGCCGCAAGAGGCTTGCTAAGGTAGAGAGCGAACGCCCGGTGTACCGACGTACACGGCGCGAGCGAGCGACTGAAAGTCCCACTTATCGCTCGATAGCCACCCTACCCCTATGTCCTTTCCCTCACCAACGATACATAATCGAGATGAGAGAGAGGGCTTGCTAAGGTAGAGAGCGAACGCCCAGTGTACTGACGTACACGGCGCGAGCGAGCGACTGAAAGTCCCTCTATATCGCTCGATTATTTATCGTTGAGGCAGGCGATGCCGGGCAGCACCTTACCCTCAAACAACTCCAACGAAGCACCGCCACCCGTAGAGATGTGGGTCATCTTGTCTGCAAAGCCCATTTGAGTGACGGCTGCGGCGGAATCACCGCCACCGATGATGGTGATGGCGTCGGTATCGGCCATGGCTTGCGCCACGGCTTTGGTGCCGGCGGCCAGGGTGGGATTTTCAAACACACCCATAGGACCATTCCACACCACGGACTTGGCGCCCTTGATGACGTCGGCATACAAAGCGCGCGTCTTTTCGCCGATATCCAAGCCTTCCATATCGTCGGGAATGGCGTTGGAAGCAACGGTCTTCACCTCGATGGGAGCGTCGATGGGATTGGGGAACTCGGCCGCCACCACGGTATCGATGGGCAAGTAGAGATTTTTGCCCAATTTTTTGGCTTTTTCGATCATTTCGAGGCAGTAATCGATCTTTTCATCGTCCACCATGCTCTTGCCCACGTTGTAGCCTTGCGCCTTGAGGAAGGTGTAGGCCATACCGCCGCCTATGATGAGGCTGTCGCATTTTTCGAGCAAATTGCTGATGACGTTGAGTTTGTCGGCGATTTTGGCGCCGCCCAGCACTGCCACGAAGGGGCGCACGGGGTTCTCCAAAGTGGCGGCCATAACGGACAATTCTTTTTCGATCAGGAAGCCGCAAACGGCGGTTTTGACAAAGCCGTACTCGACGATGGCGGCTGTGGTGGCGTGCGAACGGTGCGCGGTGCCGAAAGCATCGTTGACGTACACGTCGCAATAGGAGGCCAACTTCTTGCACAAAGCCTCGTCGCGCTTTTCCTCGCCCGCTTCAAAACGGGTATTTTCCAACAAGACCACGTCGCCGTCTTTCATATTGGCCACAGCGGCGTCGGCGGAGGGGCCCACCACGTCCTCGGCAAAAGTAACGGGCTTGCCCAACTTTTCGCTAAGGCGCACGGCCACGGGACGCAAGGTCAGTTTTTGTTTATCTTGTTTGGCCTTTTCGATATAGGCGGCTTTGGCGGCCTCCTGCTCCTCTGGGGGCAACGCGTCCACGGCCTTTTGCTCTTTTTTGTTGAGTTTGATCTTGTCGTTCAAGACGTTGTGAGGCTTGCCCATGTGCGAGCACAAAATCACTTTGGCGCCTTGCCCTATCAAATATTCGATGGTGGGCAGCGCACCGTTGATGCGGTTCTCGTCGGTAATAACGCCGTCTTTCATAGGCACGTTGAAGTCGCAACGAACCAAACAGCGTTTGCCTTTTACGTCTACGTCTTTTACTGTGAGTTTATTCATAGGGTTTCTCCTTCCTAAAAAAATTTCGTGAATATTATATCATAATATTCTCCCTTTGTAAAGTCTTATTCCTCATCCATTTTGTAACACTTACAAAAAGGGGGGACGAAAACGCTTCGTCCCCGCAAGTCATTTGTTCTTTGCGCCCTAAGGCTGCAGTCGCAGACCGCCCCTATTGCAAGCCGAACAGGTCATAGATGATCTGCGCAGGCGTCGTCTGTGTGTAGGCGCCTGCCTGCACGCGATAATAAACGCCGTTGTAATCGAAATATATGGTGTATTGCGTTTCGTCTGCCACGGGCTCGGTGCGATAGCGCAGCGTTGCGTTGTCTATCGTTTGCACCTCGGCAACAGCCGCCTTGATGCGATGGCCTTTGACCAGTCGGTTGTCGTCCCCACGGTAGGCCCAATAGCGCACATAGCTGTACACGCCGTCCTCTATGGGTATTTCGGTAAAAACGCATAGCACTTCGTCGGTGGGGCGCACGCGGGTCTCGACAAACACGC
>Ga0310695_10009287_pt1 | contig 14832 bp, 11 predicted proteins | sample RumenRJG_04DNA_FD_203882 | JGI IMG/M metagenome (GOLD analysis project Ga0310695, IMG submission 203882) | Bovine rumen microbial communities from Lethbridge, Alberta, Canada - RJG_04 (v2) (version 2) | ecosystem: Host-associated > Mammals > Digestive system > Stomach > Rumen | place: Canada... | reverse complement strand
GAAGAAGATGGTTGTATTATATATAATGTATAAGACGGCGTTCACCAACAAGGGCACCACAATCAGCGCCATTCTCAACTTCCAATTCTTCTTATACAGTCGCACACCCAGATAAGCGCACAACAGCGTCATCAGTTCTACTGCGGTAGTCAACCAAAATTGAAACACTTCGTTATTCATTATCAATTATCAATTAGGCCGAAGGCCGTTTTACTTTCCTTCAAATATAGTTCGATTCAGGATGGACCGTCCCAGCGTCACCTCATCCGTATATTCCAGTTCATCACCCACGGAGATGCCTCGTGCTATGATGCTGATTTTCACGTCGTGATAAGGCGCCAACTTGCGGAAGATGTAGAAGTTGGTGGTGTCGCCCTCCATCGTCGAGCTCAACGCCAGAATCACCTCCTTCACCTCGCCTTTGCTCACACGCTCCACCAGCGAATCTATCTCCAAATCGGACGGTCCGATACCGTCCATGGGTGATATCACGCCACCCAGAACATGATACAATCCGTGAAACTGCTGGGTGTTCTCCACAGCCATCACGTCCTGGATGTTCTCCACCACACAGATGATGCTGCCGTCCCTTCTGGGATTGCTGCAGATAGGACACAACTCACTATCGCTGATGTTATGGCACACCTTACAGCGCTTCACCTCTTTTCGCATCCTGCTGATAGCATCAGCCAATTGTGTCACATCGTCTTCCTCTTGGCGCAATAGGTGCAGCACCAGACGCAAGGCCGTCTTGCGCCCGATTCCAGGCAATTTGGAAAACTGCTGCACTGCCTTTTCCAGCAGTTGTGACGGATATTGTTGTTGTATCATTTTATACCCCCTAAGTTAGGGGGGTGGGGTCTGAACAAGCGAATCAGACCAACTTCTTTTATGTTTACCTTCAGGAATCTGCGCCTGTTCAGACCCCTGTCGTCCCCTAACTTAGGGGACTAACCAATCTCGCTGAGTTCCAACCAACGCATAGACTTTTCGTCCAATTCTTCATTCAGGACGGGCAATCGCTTGCTCATGGCGGTTATTTCATCCACCGAGGTGGTTCCTCCGCAAAGAGCCTCTTCTATCTTTTTCTTCTCATCCTCCAGCGCAGCAATGTCTTTCTCCAACTGCTCCATCTCGCGCTTCTCTTTGTAAGTGAGCTTGCGTTTCTGTGAGCCCCCTAAGTTAGGGGGTTGGGGGGCTGAAGAAGTACTACTTTTTTCTTTGTTCAGGCCCCTGTCGCCCCCTCGCTCGGTCATGCCGCTTTGCTTTGCAAAGAATTTTGGGGGCATAGATTGCGCCTTCTCCCACTCCCGGTACTGCGTGTAGTTGCCGGGGAAATCCTTGATCTCGCCGTTGCCTTTGAACACCAACAGGTGGTCCACCACCTTGTCCATAAAGTAGCGGTCGTGAGATACCACAATCACGCAACCGGGGAAATCCTGCAGGTATTCCTCCAAAATCTGCAGCGTTACGATGTCGAGGTCGTTCGTAGGCTCGTCCAGCACCAGGAAGTTGGGGTTCTTCATCAGCACCGTACAAAGGTATAGTTTTCTGCGCTCACCACCGCTCAACTTATACACATAATTATATTGTTGCTCAGGGGTAAACAGGAAATATTGCAGCAATTGCGAAGCCGACAATTTCTTTCCACCGCCCAGTTCCACATAGTCGGCAATGTCTGTTATCACGTCGATAACTTTCTGTTGCTCATTAAATTGCAGCCCTTCTTGCGAGAAATACCCGAAGCGCACCGTATCGCCTATCACGATGTGTCCTTCGTCCACGGGTTCCAGTCCCAACAGCATCTTGATGAACGTCGACTTACCCGTTCCGTTCGACCCTACAATACCCATCTTCTCAAACCTCGAGAAGTTGTAGTAGAAGTCCTTGAGGATGCATAAGCCCCCTAAGTTAGGGGGAAGGGGGTCTGAAGTATTGCCTTTGTTCAAACCCCTGTTGTCCCCTAACTTAGGGGACGTAGGAAAACTCTTCGAGATATACTGGCACTCAAATATCTTGCTTCCGATATACACGTTCGAAGCCTTCAACCGCAGCTGGCGCTCCTCCAATCGCTGTTTCGCCACCTTTTCCAGCTCATAGAATGCCTCCTCCCTGTAGCGGGCCTTATGACCGCGCGCCTGGGGCATACGTCGCATCCATTCCAGTTCCGTGCGATACAGGTTGTTGGCGCGGGCTATCTCTGCCCTGCGGTTGTCTATGCGCTCCTGTCGCTTCTCCAGATAGTAGGCATAGTTGCCACGATAGGTATAGATGGTCTTGTCGTCCAACTCCAGAATCACCGAGCACACACGGTCCAGAAAGAATCGGTCGTGCGTCACCATCAGCAGCGTCCTGTTACCGCGCTGCAGGAAACCCTCCAACCATTCTATCATCTCCAAATCCAGATGGTTCGTGGGCTCGTCCAGTATCAGCAGGTCGGGTTCCGTCAACAGCACGTTGGCCAATGCCACACGCTTCTGCTGTCCACCGGAGAGCTGTCCCATCGGTTGTTCCAAGTCGCGAATCTTCAGTTGCGTCAGCACTTGTTTGGCCTTCAACTCTAAGCCCCCGATGTTAGGGGGTTGGGGGTCTGAAGAAGCGCCTCTGTTCATACCCCTGTTGCCCCCTAACTTAGGGGGCCTCATACACGCGTCCAGCACCGTTTCCTCTGGGTCAAACGTCGGCATCTGCTCCAGAAATCCTATCTTCAGGTCTCTGCGGAACACGATATCACCCGCGTCGTAGCCCTCCTTGCCACACAGTATCGAGAGCAACGTCGACTTACCCGTACCGTTCTTCGCTATCAGCCCCACCTTCTGGCCTTCGCCAATGGAGAAACTGATGTCCTCAAACAGTTGCAGGGCACCAAACGACTTAGACAGGTGTTGTACATCAAGATATGGAATCATACTCCCATTACGAATTTAACCAGCAGGATAACTACTGGGATGGTTACCAACGAAATACCGATCAGGTCGATGATAAATCCCGTTTTGATCATCTTCGTGATGGGCACATAGCCCGACGCATAGACAATGGCGTTAGGCGGTGTAGATACAGGCATCATGAATCCTAATGACGACGACAGCGCAATGCCGATAGCCACGGGGATAGGATTCATTTCCAATGACAGCGCAGCACCAATAGCTATGGGCGCTATCAGGTTGGTCGACGCGGTGTGCGACGTCAACTCAGACAGTATCAGGGCCGTTACGCAGAACACACCCACGAAAGCCCACTCCGACGGGTCGTCACCCAGGGCTTCCTTGATGCCGTTGCCTATCCATGCCGACAGTCCCGTGGTGTACATCATCGCACCCATTGCCAGACCACCGCCAAAGAGCAGCAGCGTGCCCCACTCGATACCTTCCACACCATCTTTCCAGCTCAGCGCCGTCTCACCCTTCTTCCTGTCTCCGGGCAGGAAAAACAGCAACAGTCCACCCACCATGGCGGCAATGGATTCAGGGAAGTGGTTGTCGTAGAACGTCATCACGTCCGACTTAGCGCCATAGACAATGCTCAGCACACTGGGAGCCACCCATAGCACCACCGCCACGCTAAAGGCAATGATGGTGCTCTTCTGCGCCGTTGTCCACTTGCCCAACGCATCCACGTTGCTTTTGATAAACTCACGGGCACCATCGATATGCTTCACGTCTGCCGGGAACATCTTCCACAGCACCGCGTAGGCTATCAGGAAGTAAAGCACCATCGCCACGATACCCCATATCATCCATTGGAAGAACGATATCGACGGAGCCTGCGGAGCCAACTGGTCCAGAAAACCTATCATGATAATGTTCGGGGGCGTACCGATGGGCGTCATCACACCACCTATGCTACACGCGTAGGCCGTCATCAGCATCAGTCCCGTCGCATACTTATAGTTCGCCAGGTCGATGGTTTTTCCGTTGGCAGCCATCATCTCGCGGATAGCCTCCAGCAGTCCTAAGGCAATGGGAAACATCATCGCTGCCGTAGCCGTATTGCTGATCCATCCCGAGCAGAGCATACACGCCAGACCGATGGCCAGGAATATCTTACGGGGCGAATCGCCTACCCACTTCATCGACATGATACCGTAGGCCATGCGCTTGTCCAGCCCGTTCACCATCATACCCTTCGCCAATAGGAAACCACCCATGAAGAGGAATATCATCGGATTGGCAAAGTTGTCAAAGGCATCTTTCATCGGTGCAATGTCCAGCACCACGCACAGCGTCGGCCCCAACAGAGACGTCACCGGTATGGGTATTGGCTCCGTAATCCACCAGATAGCCACCAGCGACATGATGGCCAACATGTGATGTGCCGACTCCGAAATGCCTTCGATAGGCATCAGCCATATCAGCAGGGCACACAGCGGGCCCAGCACCATGCCAATCCTTTTCCTCAACTTTTCAAAACCACTTTCCGTTTTCATACTTATCACTATTCACTTTTCACTGTTCACTATTCACTAGCGAAGCGTTTATTTGTTCTATATAGTCCAGCACGTCGTCCCTACCCTCTTTCTTCTCTGCCGAGGTCAGGAACATCGGGGGCATTTCCTCCCACGTCTCTGCCAACTTCTTCTTATACGCCTCCATGGCCTGGCGCGCCTTGTTAGGCGTCAACTTGTCCGCTTTTGTAAACACAATCGAGAACGGGATGCCCGACACCCCCAGCCACTCGATGAATTCCAGGTCTATCTTCTGCGGCTCCAGCCTGACGTCCACCAGCACAAACACGTTCACCAGCTGTTCCCTTTGCAGAATATATCCGCGAATCATCTGGTCCAACCTGTCCACCTCTTTCTTCGACCGCTTGGCATAGCCGTAGCCGGGCAAGTCCACCAGATACCACTCCTTGTTAATGATGAAGTGGTTGATCAACAGCGTCTTACCAGGTGTTGCACTCGTCTTCGCCAACTTCTTGTTGTTCGTCAGCATGTTGATCAGACTCGATTTGCCCACATTTGAACGTCCTATAAACGCATATTCAGGCTTCGTGTCCTTCGGGCACATCGACACCATCGGGGCCGACAGCGAAAATTCAGCTTGCTTGATTTCCATACTTCTCGCAAATTTTTTGCAAAGATACAAATAAAAAAACATATAGATACATTTTCCTTAAAAAATAAAGGATAATTCATCGATTCATAACGGTCGCAGTCGATATAGATGCCAAACATATCTCAATGGCAATCTTATGACGATGGAAAGTGGTACGAGCTGCATGGGAGTAGGACCGATTCCGATGTAAGAAGGAAGAGGTAAGATGTAAGAGATGAGGGTGTGTCAAAATAGGCACATCCTCCATTTTTTTTCGTTTTCAGACAAGATTGAAAGGATTCCTTTACCTCTGTCCCAATGATTTCTATCCTAAATGATCTGGATTAATGTTTGGTCATTACCTGATATTCCTTCTGGGCTTTCTTCATCATCGACTGGAAGTCTGCATTGGTCTGCAGTATGCTGAACAACAGACTGGCAGCCATACGACTGTTATCGACATCACTCTGCCAATGGGCACCCACAATGACGCGACTCAACCCGTAGTCCATGCCTCTCCTATAGATTGCTGCAGCACGTGCAGGTGCTATCTGAGCAAGGAGCAGGGTGATGGTCCATCCACGCAGGGTGTGACCAGAGGGATAGCTACCTTCGCCACGCAGTCCGTCTTCCTCGTGAGAGGGCATAGCGTCATTGAAACGCTCAAAGGGACGCTGACGACCATAGTGTGCCTTGACGGAACGGCGCGTGGGGTCTGTGGTGCGCAGACTTTTGTTGAGCAAGGCGTAGATATGCGGAGTTCCCTCTGGAGTAATCTCCAGTCCGAAGGCATCTTTCCAATTGGCATACACCTTCTGCAGCGAGTCCCACTCGGCATCAGCAATGGCAATGGCTACGCGAAGACTGTCCTGCCGTTGCTGTTTTCCCCAAAGGAAGCGCACCATATCGTTGGCAAACTCAGGACTTTCAAAGGCAGGATGTGGCGGCATGCAGACATAGAGGTCGGGCATGTCTTTCAACTCGATGAAGGGTGTGGTTCCGTAGAACTTGTTGTCACTCTGATACTGTTCCTCTTCAGTAGCAGCATAAACCATAGTCATGCAGCAGGTGAGTACTGCAAAAATGACGTAACGTAAATCGATTCTCATATTTTCTGTTATTTTGATGATTTTGCGGACAAAGATACGAAAAATAATCTTAAGTATCCAAATAATTATCGGGAATCCTCGCATAGAAAACTTTTAAGACGGAAAATTTGGTGGTTCCAAAGAAAATGTGTAACTTTGCCGACGAATTTCAGAAGAAACGGTGTTTCCGCTCGTGAAACACTTCATTTCCAAAATCAATTTCAACACATTCGAATAATAACGAATTACTGTATATATTATGTACACGAAAGACGAATTAGCAAAAATGCCTATCCCCGAATTGATGGAGATAGCCAATGAATTGGGCGTAAAGGTTTCTCAGGATGACGAATTAGAAACCGTGATTTACGCTATCTTAGACAAGGCCGCAGAGGATTCTGCAGCAGGAAAACCAACACCCAAACGTAAACGTACTCGCATAGCTAAGGACACCAGCAAGGTATATACCGTGAATGGTAGCGATGGCGAGAACCTGGACGCGAAGGCATCAAAGCCTGAGAAGAAAAAGACGCTTGACTCGCTGTTTGCCGAGCAGGAGGCTGCCGAGGCTGCTGCTACCGAGCAGACCCCTGTAGAAGTTAAAGCAGAGGAAGAGAAGCCTGCACCCAAAAAGCGCGGACGCAAGTCGAAGAAAGAACTAGAAGAGATAGCTGCTGCTGAAGCTGCCAAGAAGGCAGAAGAAGAGGCAAAGGTTCAAGCTGAGATACAAGCCGAAGCACAGACTGATGAGGACATTATCCCCGAGGCTGAAGATGCTCCCGCAGAAGAGACGGTCGACCCATCGTTGCTGAACCAGTTGCAGGAAAAGATGAACGTGCAACATCAGGAGGAAGCTTCCACGCTAGACGGTGTATGGGAAGGTGATCCTGGCGACGGTACGGACTTCATTCCTGTAGTAGACCTGCCCATCGAGGATGGTGCCGCTATTCCTACGCTCGACATGTTTGACCGTCCGGTGGTACAGGCTCAGGAGCCCATAGCTGCTGCAGAGCGCGTTGCATTCAACGCACCTCGTGGTGCCGAAAAATATGACTTCAACGACCTGATTACAGGCAACGGAGTACTGGAGATTCTGCAGGATGGTTATGGCTTCCTGCGCTCAAGCGACTATAACTACCTGTCTTCGCCCGACGATATCTACGTAAGTCCCCAGCAGATTAAACGCTATGGACTGAAGACGGGCGACGTAGTAGATTGTACCGTTCGTCCTCCACACGACAACGAGAAATACTTCGCCATGAACACGGTAAACACCATCAACGGACGTCTGCCTCAGGAGGTGCGTGACCGCGTAGCCTTTGAGCACCTGACTCCGCTCTTCCCCGATGAGAAGTTCACACTCTGCGGCGACAAGGCGACTACTAATCCTTCAGTACGTATTGTTGATCTCTTTGCTCCTATCGGTAAGGGCCAGCGTGCACTTATTGTAGCTCAGCCTAAGACGGGTAAGACCATCCTGATGAAGGACATTGCCAACGCCATAGCTGCCAACCATCCCGAGGCTTACATCATGATGTTGCTCATCGACGAGCGCCCCGAGGAGGTAACGGATATGGCACGTACAGTAAACGCAGAGGTGATAGCCTCGACCTTCGACGAGCCAGCCGACCGTCACGTGAAGATTGCGGGCATCGTGCTGGAAAAGGCTAAGCGTATGGTAGAGTGCGGACATGATGTTGTTATCTTCCTCGACTCTATCACGCGTCTGGCTCGTGCCTACAATACCGTAGCGCCTGCATCTGGTAAGGTGCTGACCGGTGGTGTAGATGCCAACGCCCTGCAGAAGCCCAAGCGTTTCTTTGGTGCTGCCCGTAACATTGAGGGAGGCGGTTCGCTGACCATCATCGCAACAGCTCTGACGGATACAGGTTCGAAGATGGACGAGGTCATCTTTGAGGAATTCAAGGGTACAGGTAACTCTGAGTTGCAGCTCGACCGCATGTTGGCCAATAAGCGCATCTTCCCTGCTGTCAACTTGGTACAGAGCTCTACACGTCGTGATGACCTGTTGCAGGATCAGACCACGCTGAACCGTATGTGGATTATCCGCAAGTTTATTGCTGAAATGAACCCCATCGAGGCAATGAATACGGTTCACGACCGTCTTATCCAGACGCACTCGAACGAGGAGTTCCTGCTCTCGATGAACGGATAATTTTCGAAATTTCGAAACATCGAAATAACGACAATGGAAATCATTCAGAAATATTTCCCAAACATCAGCGTCGGGCAACAGCAACAATTTGCTGCGCTTGACGCTTTATATCGTGACTGGAACGCCAAGATAAACGTCATTTCGCGAAAGGACATCGACAATCTGTACGAACACCACGTGCTTCACTCTTTGGCCATCGGCAAGATGATTCAGTTTACCCCAGGCACCAAGATTCTAGACTTCGGTACGGGTGGTGGTTTCCCAGGCATTCCCCTGGCCATTCTCTTTCCTGAATGCGAGTTTAAGTTAATTGACGGAACGGGCAAGAAAATACGAGTGGCACAGGAGGTTTGCAACGCCATAGGACTGAAGAATTGTCATCCGGAACATCTGCGTGGTGAAGACGAGAAGGGCAAGTACGACTTCGTGGTGAGTCGTGCGGTAATGCCCCTACCCGACCTGATGAAGATTGTGCGCAAGAACATTTCGAAGGAACAACATAACGCAATGCCCAACGGAGTCATCTGTCTGAAAGGCGGTGACGTGCAAGCAGAAACACAACCCTTCCGCAGAATCGTGGATACAGAGGAGTTGAGCAGTTGGTTCAGCGAGGAATGGTTTAAAGAGAAACATTGTATATACGTGCCCGTATAAGGGTTTAGTGATAAGTGATAAGTGATAAGGGGTATGATTAACATCAAGCGATTCATGTGTAACCCGTTGCAGGAGAACTGCTATGTGGTAAGCGACGACACGAAGGAGTGTGTCATCATAGATTGTGGGGCTTTCTTTCCCGATGAAAAGTATGCGCTCACGAATTACGTTCGTGAGAACGCCCTAAAGCCCGTACACCTGATTGCTACTCACGGACACCTGGATCACAACTTCGGCAATGCCCACATCTTCAGCAAATTCGGTCTGAAGGTGGAGGTGTGCAAAGAAGATGCTTTTCTCATAGAACACCTGATGAAGCAGGCCAAAGACCTCTTCGGCATCGACATCGAGAATTGTGAGGCAGAGGTGGGACGATGGCTAAAAGATGGCGACACCATCACATTCGGCAACCACACGCTGAAGGTAATGCAAACTCCAGGGCATACACCAGGCTCAGCCCTACTCTACTGCGAAGCGGAGCATACTTGCTTTACAGGCGACACGCTGTTCCGCATGAGCATAGGGCGCACCGACTTTGACGGTGGCTCGTGGCAAGAGATGGAGCAGAGCCTGAAAAACATTGTATCGAAACTACCTAAAGAAACAATCGTGCTCTCAGGACACGGTCCCCAAAGCACGATTGCGGATGAATTGATGTATAATCCCTATTTGCGGAGTTAATACTTCACCTTTACTTTCTTGTAACTGCTCTCGTTCTGCATACGGTCGAGGGCAGTTACTGCATATACATACCTGCTACCACTTACGGACCGAGGCAGTTCGTAATGGGTATCAGGGGTAATGGCAATCAGATGCGACGGATCGTTGATATCAACCTTCTCACCCTGCTCAAAGCGATAGATGGCATAATTGTTGGCAGCATCCTTCCATCCCTTACCTTTCGGAGCCGTCCAGAACAGCACCTGCTGACCCCCGATATTTATGACCTTCAGTTTGCTGGGTTTCTTGGGTGCCTTTCCGTCAATATGCTTCATCACAGGTTGCAAGGCAGGATAGCGCCAATAGAGTTCACGCAGGCGCGAACCATAATTACCAACGTTATCGACAGCAGCCTTTGCATACCACAGTACCGTTCCCTTTACATTAGGCAGCTCAGCATGTAGCGCCATCTTGCGCGCCATCTGATTTGCCTTTGCGGTACGCTCTACATCTTCACCAATCACCAGCGTGGTTTTTCTGCAATTCTTATCCCACCAATGTATCAGCTCGTCGTAATCGGCAGCCTTATGACCTATCTCCCAATAAAGCTGGGGAACGCAGTAGTCCACCCATCCGTTGTCTACCCACAACAGCACGTCAGCATACAGCTGGTCGTAGTTCTGCAAACCGTTGGTCTTGCTACCATTCGGATCGCTCTTCTGGTTGCGGTAGATACCGAAAGGCGACACACCGAACTTAACCCAAGGCTTTACTGAATGAATGGTAGTCCAAAGCTGTTCGATAAACAGGTTCACATTGTTTCTGCGCCAATCGCCTATATCGGAAAATCCTTGAGGATTAGCCCAGAAGTAGGGCTTATCTGGAATGTTAATACCTGGTGTGGGATATGGATAGAAATAATCGTCGATATGTAGTCCGTCAACATCGTAACGTTCCAAGATATCCGTTACCACTCGACAGATATAGTCGCGGTTCTCCTTCAATGCTGGATTCAACACCTTCAGTCCATCATAGTTGAAACAACGCTCAGGATGCTGGACCACCACATGATTACTGGCATTTGCATGTACCGTCTTTGTCTTAGCACGATAGGGATTAATCCATGCATGCAGCTCCATACCTCGCTTGTGGCATTGTTCCACCATCCAAGCCAGAGGGTCCCAATAAGGTTGTGGCGCCCTGCCCTGTTGTCCCGTCAGATAATAGCTCCAAGGTTCCAACGAACTCTCGTAAAGCGCATCACATTCTGGGCGAACCTGAAAGATGATGACATTACAACCATCTTTCTGCAACTCGTCCAATTGGTAACTCAGCGTCTTCTGCATGGCTTTTGTACCCATGCCCATAAATTGCCCGTTCACACTCTGTATCCAGGCTCCACGAAACTCACGTTTAGGTTGTCCCGACATAACCATCGTCAGCATCAGACCTAAGAAAAGCAGCGTTTTTCGCATCTTCATTATTTTTATTATTTGTCTTCCCATAAGTTTGGCTTCTTCTTTCGCGCCTCTTCCAACGACAGCAACTGCTGTTGCTCCGTCTCATAGGCTTGGCGCAGATGCTCATATTTCGCATCCAACTCTTTTTCCATCTGTTGTTCTTCCTCCTTGTTCATCAGTTTGGCAGCTACCAATGCGTTCTGCGAGGCGTCTTTCATCCACACCACAGGACCGCCGTAAACGGGTGCTATTTTCAGGGCTACATGCAGTTCACTAGTGGTTGCTCCACCTATCATAATAGGGATGTCCAAACCTGCTCTCTGCATCTCGTGTGCCACATTCACCATCTCTTCAAGCGACGGAGTAATCAGACCGGAAAGACCAATCATGTCCACCTGTTCTTCTTTGGCTTTGCGTACAATCTGCTCGGCAGGAACCATCACGCCCATATCGATGACCTCATAGTTGTTGCAGGCTAATATCACACTAACAATATTCTTTCCGATATCATGGACATCACCCTTAACGGTTGCCAATAGCACCTTACCTGCCTTCTTGGCACCTTCCGCCTGCTCTGCTTCGATATAAGGTTGCAGGATGGCTACGGCTTGCTTCATGGTACGGGCAGTCTTCACTACCTGTGGTAAGAACATTTTGCCTGCACCAAACAATTCTCCTACTTTGTTCATGCCAGCCATCAAGGGACCTTCGATAATGTTTACTGCTTGGGGATACAACTTCAGCGCTTCTTCCAAGTCTTCCTGAAGGTAATCGCCAACTCCTTTAATAAGGGCTTGTTGTAGACGCTCCTCAAGGGAACTTGGTCTAATTTCATTAGGCTTGCTATTCATACTAGTATCACTAGTTTTACTAGCTTCCTTTTGAGCTAATTCCTGCGCCAACGCAATCAGCTTTTCTGAAGCACCTGACTTCCTGTTCAGGATTACATCTTCGATAATTTCTAATTGGTCTTGGGGAATATCTGTGTAAAGAACTTTTGTAGCAGGATTCACGATACCAAAGTCCATACCTGCCTGAATGGCATGATAGAGGAATACGGCATGCATCGCCTCACGAATATAGTTGTTGCCCCGAAACGAGAACGAGAGGTTGCTGACACCTCCGCTGACATGAGCCCCGGGCAGATTTTCACGAATCCATTCGGTAGCCTTGATGAAATCGGCAGCATAAGCATCATGTTCTGGCATTCCTGTAGCTATAGCCAAGATATTAGGGTCGAAGATAATATCAAGCGGATTCATTCCAACTTTCTGGGTTAGAATGTGATATGCGCGTTTGGCTATTTCAATTCTTCGTTCATAGCTCGTTGCCTGACCTTCTTCATCAAAGCACATCACCACCACCGCAGCTCCGTATCGTTTCACGTCCATAGCATGCTTGATGAACACCTCTTCGCCTTCTTTCAGCGAGATGCTGTTCACGATACTCTTTCCCTGCACACATTTCAGTCCGCTGACTATCACATTCCAATCTGATGAGTCGAGCATTACAGGTACAGAGGCGATATCGGGCTCTGCAGCTATCATGTTAAGGAAATTAACCATCTCCTGACGAGCATCCAAGAGTCCATCGTCCATATTGATGTCGATAACTAATGCTCCATCTGCCACTTGCTTGCGTGCTATTGATACAGCCTCATCGTATTGTTTCTCCTTAATCAGTCGGAGGAATTTTCTGGAACCCGCCACATTGCATCGCTCACCCACATTCACGAAATGAACGTCCTTGGTCACGTCCAGCATGTCCAGTCCGCTTAGCCACATCGTCTCAGCTTTTTCTGCAGGTTTTCTGGGTTTCTTCCCTTCCACCAGCGCAGGGTATTTCGCTATGAATTGATCATTGGTACCACAACACCCTCCGATGATGTTCACCAATCCTTCATCCACCATTTGTCCCATTTGTGGAGCCATACTCTCTGCCGTCTCGTCGTAAAGTCCCATCGCGTTGGGCAATCCCGCATTGGGATAAGCACTAATGTAATAAGGAGCCTTACGAGCCAGTTGACGCAGGAAGGGTAACATCTGCTTCGCACCAAACGAGCAATTTAGTCCGATGCTAAAGATAGGATAACTACTCACACTCGCCAACACAGCATCCAGCGTCTGTCCACTCAGCGTTCTGCCAGCTAGGTCGCTCACCGTTACGCTGAGCATCAGGGGCAACTGCTTCCCATGTTTCTTCATCGCCTGCATCGAGGCATCCAAAGCAACCTTTGCATTCAGCGTATCGAAAATAGTTTCTATCAATAGGGCATCCACTCCTCCCTCTATCAAGGCATCAGCCTCTTCGAAATAAGCCTCGTACAATTCGTCGTAGGTCAAGTCGCGCAATGCCGGGTTACTCACGTCGGGCGACATAGAGCACGTCTTGTTCGTTGGCCCGATGGAGCCTGCCACAAAGCGGGGCTTGTCCGATGAACAGAATTCATCGGCACACTTGCGAGCTATGCGAGCTCCCTCTAGCGCCATTTCGCGCACCTTTGTTTCCAAATGGTAATCAGCCTGCGAAATGCGTTGCGAACTGAATGTATTGGTGGTAACGATGTCAGCACCTGCCCTCAAGTATCTGCGGTGAATGTCTTTGATGAGCTCGGGATTTGTCAGGTTCAACTCGTCGGAGTTACCCGTTTTTCCTGTCAGTTCACCAATCATGGTGCCCATTGCGCCATCCAGAATGAGTATTCTTTCCTTCGCTAAGTCTTCGAGTGTTTTGTTCATCTGTAAACCTTCATGGCGCGATCCATCTCGCGTTTGTCTTCCTTTTCCTTTAATGTCTGACGCTTGTCAAACTCCTTTTTACCCTTACACAACGCTATATCCATCTTCGCCCTGCCTTTCTGGTCGATAAACACCAGCAAAGGTACAATGGTATAACCCGTCTGTTTGGTTGCTGCATCCAGTTTTTGTATCTCTTTCCGAGTCAGCAACAGTTTTCTGTCGCGCTTCATTTCGTGGTTGTTGTACGAGCCATAGAAATAGGGCGATACGTTCATGCCTCTAACCCACAATTCGCCGTTGGTTATAAAGCAATACGTATCAACCAGACTGGCTTTTCCAAGTCGGATGCTCTTGATTTCCGTTCCCGTCAGCACAATGCCAGCAGTAAAGGTCTCGATGAAGAAATATTCAAACGAGGCCTTTTTGTTCCTTATGTTTACAGGACTTTTCTTCCTGATCAGTTCTTCTTCCTTATTCACTTTTATTTCTATACCTTTTACTCTTTTACCTTTGCGAAGCGATCAATGTTCTCGTCGATATAACGGGCTATCTGTTCGGTCCATTCTTCCTCTTTCTCTACGAATTCATCGTCCATATCGTCAAATTCGGGGAATTGCTCAAACAGCGCCATAAACTCATCGTCCGTGCAGTCTTTCTCCAACGGCTCGTGATATTTGACATAAAGCGTGTGCGCATCGTACACCAACTTCGACAGCTCTCTCATACCCCAAAGCTTTACCGCTTTTGCAAAGGGATTCTTGAAGATAAACGGACCGTAGCCATTGTGTATCAATTGTACAAAACCGCCGTCCATCACCTCTTCATGCAACACGTTCCACGCCAACAGGGTTATCTGGTCACTATTCAGTTCGCCCATCGTCTCTGCTGTCAATTCGCCACCGATGGCTTCCTTGATAGCCTGCACAAAAGCGCTGACGAAGGCGTCCATACCCTCGCCTGCTGCCTTGCGCAACACGTCATCTTTTATGGTCACTTCTTTCATAATCGCTGCAAAGTTAG
>Ga0310695_10009284_pt1 | contig 14837 bp, 17 predicted proteins | sample RumenRJG_04DNA_FD_203882 | JGI IMG/M metagenome (GOLD analysis project Ga0310695, IMG submission 203882) | Bovine rumen microbial communities from Lethbridge, Alberta, Canada - RJG_04 (v2) (version 2) | ecosystem: Host-associated > Mammals > Digestive system > Stomach > Rumen | place: Canada... | reverse complement strand
ACTTTTTATATTCATATTTTCCTCCAAGCTCTCCCCTAGCTGTTGCTCAGGTAAGTAATGCTTCTTAGCGAAAGCGTGTAGTCCTCGCACTTAAGATGTCCTTGTACAACGGCATTGTCCTTTATATAAATCTTAAAATAGATTTTCCTTGACTCATAAGCCTCGTTGGGAATGTCAAAAGCGATATTCTGCCTTATGGAGCAAGGACTGTTACCCGGAATCATATAAACGAAGTCTGTGTCCTGAGCACCCAAGGAGAGCACTTTTTGCTCAAGTACAATTTCTGCCTTTCTGCGTGGAGGTACGGTTACAAAGAACCAGTTCTCATCCCGGACCGTATAGTCGTCATGATATATCCCGTAGTATGAATTAAGATAAAGGAAGTCACTTTCAAGATGCCTTGCATGGGACATGTCATCATTAGGCTCGCAGGAATCCCTCCTTACCTGTGATGCGTATGCATGGGCAAGATGAGTTCCGCAGAAAAGCCTTGTTCCGCGGCTCTTGTCCAACCTGTAGACATAACGGGAAAGAGTGTTCAGGTCGGTGTCCTTGTAGGAAAGACCTGTACCCCTGTACACAAGCTGGAAATTAAGGGTCGGATAGTCAACTGCCCTGTACAGAAAATATTCGTCAGCACCTTCGTCTTCCTTCCAGTCAAGGAAAACCGTATTCTCTTCCCGGAAAGAATCTGTGGACGGCACTTCATCAGCAGGATCAGAATATGTCCTTAGCGCATAGTCCGCAAAAACATCGCTGCACGAACTGAACAAGAGGCACAAAGCCATGCAAAAAGCCAATGCAATAAAATCTGCTAACCGTTTCATCTTGCAACCCACACTCCTCCAAGGCCAAATCTTACCGTTGCATAAGGTTCCTTGACCGTGTATATGTCAACCTCCGAACACCCTTTTAGCTTGAATCTTTGAGAGACAAGATAGCTGTATTCAATCATGGCGGCTACAGCCGGATAATTGCGGTACAGCATTCTCCTGCCGCTCTCATATTTTTCCTCAATAGAAAGCATTCCAAATTCAAACATCGGCCCGGCACCGACTGCCACGGCACTCTTTTCGTCCAGGCTTACATTTATAAAAAATGGAACCTTTACGCTAATAAGGTTTATATCCAAGGGGTAGCTGTCACCGCGCCCCTTTCCGTAAAGCCAAGAAAGGGAACCCCTGACGGAATAATACAATTCCCTTTGTTTTATTGAGCTGCCCTTCCAAGGAAGCCTCGTCTCTGCACCTACATCAAGGCCAAATATCCCCGCAATGGATTTGTTCCATGCAGCGTCAAGCGGTGTCCACCAGTAAAGACAGAAGGGAATGTCAAAGGCAAGGGAAAATTTTTTGTCGCCATTGTCTGATGAAGAACCGTATTTCTGCTTAATACACAGGGCAATGTCGTCCGCAGCCTTTTTTGTCATGCGGTCAAAATCCCTGATGGTATCAGAATTTACGAATACCCGCACGTCCTTTTTGCTCTCATGGTCATAAAGCTTTAGCTCGCAGTACCAGCCTTCAGCAGACTTTTTTACGCTGCCGTAAATCAGCTTCTTAATGCCAAGGATTCGGCAAAGCTCTCCGGCATCCGAGCTGTCATAAATTTCCCCGGAGGAATTGCCGCCAGTCTTTTGGAATTCAAAGGCTCCGTTAAAATCCTGGCGGTGGAGTTCCTTCATTATAAGGTCTTCGGCACTTTGCTCCACAGAGATTCTTTTTCCCTCCCAATCCGTATAGAGGAACGGGGCAATGTAAACCTGTTCAGCTGCCCCTGCACCACAAAGGATGAATACCATCAATGCAGACAGTATGCTTACTTTCATTTTTTATTCTCCACATTTTTTAATGATTCTTCATTGAACTGTTTTAATTTTCTTATATACTCTTCCGTCTCACGCTTCATCTCCATTTCATCAAGCACTTCGTTTGAATGAATAAAGTTGCCGCTCCGGCTTAGGAACAATGCCTTAAGGTACAATGCCTCATCCTTTTTGCCGCCAGCCTTTATTGCAGAATCTATATCCTCCATAGCCTCGGAAAAGAGCCCTTCATCATATTTCTTTTCTGCCATCCTAAGCAAATCTGCCGATGACTTTATCCGGTAGTAAAGGACAAGAGAAGGAGCCCATGAAACCAAGTCATCTATTGCTATGCAACCGTCCTTTTCTATATGCAGCTTCTTTTCTCCGTCACCATAAAGGTTGAACATGAACCTTCCGTTTATTCCGCTTGAACCAATAAACTTTCCGTCCAGATAGAAATCAGCACCGGAAACGGCATTGTTCGAATAGTCATAAATCATTGCGTATACAGTCCTGCCGCCAAGCTTCTTTGTTGACGTGCAGCCGGAAAAGAGCAAGCACAATGACAATATAAAAAAGCACCTACCTTTCATTTTACTACCCTGTATGTCTTACCATTTATATAAGCAACAAAAGAGCCGTTGCCATCCTGCACGCAAGAAAAGTTTCCGTCTCCGTTCAGCAAAACCTTATACAAGGCATCCTGCTTGCCGTCCTTTACAAACACATACTCCTTGTTCTCGGATGTCCGTGTCTTCCCGACGAACACAAGCGTGCTGCCTGTAATCTTTACCTCGCCGGATCTTACCGCTTCTTTTGCAGGGGTCGGCAGAGCCTTTCTTGAAGAAGTTTTCTTTGCGGAATGAACGGAATCCATTTCCCTGTAATTAAATAATCTGGACAGCTCATTCGGAGAAAGATTCTGTTCAAGAGCAAACATATCCCCTTTTTCTTCTGCAAACGAGAAGAGGCTTTCCGAAAGATTCATTCTTGAAGATACATAGGACGTTTCATTTTTTATGAAGATACCTTCAAGCGTAAAGCCATCATCCTCAATAGCTTTTAGGAAAGAGAAAACCTTTACTGCACTCCCCTTTACGCAGTACTCCGTAACAATGGTATCAGAAGCCTCCTTTACCTGCATGTATTCCTCTTTGCATCCGTATTTTCTTGCCGCATCTCTTAAGGAAGAAGCATATTCGGAATAGGTAGCATATTTCTTTTTCTCCGCCATCCTGTTCCTGTACCATGCAATCTGCTCTGCCTTAGATTCAGGAATTCCATCTTTTTTACCAGCTGGGTTAAATTCGCCGGAAAAGGAAACCGTGTCATTCCCGCCTCCGTGGCTTATCCTGTCCATAAGAACGTTCTTAACAAAAGGATTCCTTTCCAAACCGGAAAGACAATCCGTTGGCAAGGGGGATTTTATTACCGCCATGAACTTTCTTCCGTCCAAAGAAATGCTCTGCACCCTGCTTTTCTTTAGGGACTTGAGGAACGAAGAAAGCATTTCGTAAATGCGGCAATTTTCCGAATGAAAATACTTTTCATACTCAGCCCTTACAGATTCAAGCTCGGAAGAAAGCCTTTCATCCATAGCCAGCCGCTTCTTTTCTGCCTCCGCCCTAACCTTTTCCTGTTCCCTCATAAGGTTCATTCTCTTAATGTCAGACCGCTTTCCCATGAACAGGATGAACAATACGGAAACAAACAGGACGGCAGCGGCCACCACCCTTGCAAACATTGTCCTGCGGCTGATTATGTTTATGCAGTCCCTGTTCTTTACGTCATCCTTCAAAGGGTCAAGATACCTGTCATAGCGTGTAGAATCGTTCTTTTGGACAATCCCTGCACTTATTGGAATGCCTTTTTCAAATACAAAACGCTCGCCTGAGTCCCCCTTTTTTAACATTACGGTTCCGGTAAAATTCCTGCACCTGTTTGCGGCATACTTTATGCCAAGGGGAATGCATCCGAAAGGAACACCTTCATTGAATATAAGGCAGACACTTTTTCCACGGAGTTTTAGCCTGTAAACCTTTTCCTTTGCAGGGCTAAGGGGATATTCCTTTCTGATGCATTCTTCAAGGCTCTCGCCTCTTTTTACAATAAGGAGGGTGTATTTATTACGGGGATAAAAAGTTTCTTTTTTAACTACAGTCATTCCTCTGTAACCCTCCATATCTTTCTTTCCACCGGCCTGTATTCGAGAATTTCCTGCGAATCAATTTCCTTGGGTACAGCACACATTACGGACTCTGCAAGATATCCGTCCTTTTGTATTGTCACTTTCCAAAACGCAGTCTTGAAGCCAAGGAAGTCCAAGACCCCACTGTTTTCCTTTGCATTAAGAGCTTCCAAGGAACTCTTGCGGTCAGCCCTGCTGTCTTTCAGAAGCGAAAGAAAACGCCTCTTTTCTTCCGGGCCTTCTTTGTAAGCATCAAGAACAGCCTGTACAAGATCCTTGTGTGCATAGTTTGCATTAAGAACCGGCAGTGCGTTCACAAATGGAAACCCGAATTTTAAATTCTCTTTTCCGCAAAGCCTTGAGTTGTACCATCCGTAGGAAGCTGCGCACACAGGTTCTTTAAGCAGTTTTTCCAAAGGCATTTCCCTGCAGTATTTTTCATCGAGGCGGTCAACATTAATGCCGCTAGAAACATCGGCCAGCTCTAAAGAATATTCCTTCCACCTGTCTTTTATGTATTCCGTACCGCGGCTTCCCTCATAGTCACACAAATCTTCCTTTAGAACCTGCATGTCTTTTTCTATCCGGCACAGGACTTCCAGCAAGGATGCTTTTGCAGAACTCTGTTTCTTGCAGGAAACGTTGAATTTCCTCACGGAAAAACTAATGAAGCATAATGAAGATATTAAAATGCTTATCAAGAAAAGCATTATGAGTGCACTGCCATGGACAAACCCTCCGCTATCTGTAGAGCGGAATGGGAATGTGGCGCAATGATTCGGCACACACAAATTCTTCATCCTCATACCTCCATTTTATAATCACAGCCTGAACATTTCCGGCAGAACCCATTACAAGTTCGTAGCCAGTAAACTCACATCCGTTTTTTTGAGCAACAGATGATGCTTTTTCCATGCATTCCCTAACAGCCTGAATTGCATCATCCGTAAACTCAAATTCAATCTCATCAACGGTTTTTCTTAACAGAAAGTCCGTCTTTAATATTCTGATTCCGTAGGCGGCATCGTCCATATTCTTCTTTCCTGCCCTCGTAACGGAAGAAAAGGAAATGCATATCCCGCATGCAAGAAGGACTTCAAGCAGTGCACATACGGCAAGCTCAGTCAACCGCATTCAGCTCCGCCTTATTCCTTTCTTCTATGACACTACGGACATCCTTCTTTGCCGAAGCATTCAGGTGCAGGGCTATTGATGCACAGGAAATCATTGCCGCAAAAAGCACCATTACCACACACATGGCAATCACGCCGCGAAGCATAATAAAGCCCTCCGATTCCTTCTCAGAAAACCACATCTTCGTTTTTGCCATCCCCGCCATCCTGTCCGTCTGCGCCAAGGCTCTTTATGCAGAAAGGATTCTCGCCTTCTCCCGGGCACAAATACACATAGTCATGCCCCCAAGGGTCTTTGGGAACATCCTTGAATATGTATGGACCAGCCCAGCCCCCGGCTCCCTCCGGCCTCTTCCTTAGGGAAGAAAGACCTTCCTCTGTTGTAGGATAGCGCCCCATGTCTATGTAAAAAGCCTCCAGTGCCGTACCGAATGCTTCTATCTGTACCTGGGCAGAAGCCTTCCGCGCCTTGTCCAAACTTCCAGCCGCAACAAACCCCACCGAGGCAGAAAGAACCATTACGATTGCAATCACTATCAGTGTTTCCATAAACGTCCATCCGTCCTGGTCGCGGACAATACTTTTCTTTTCTCTCATATCTTAAAATCTCCCAACGCCGAAAAAACCGGTATTACAAATTTGAATGCGACCGTCATCACAGCAATTCCCGCCGCAAAAATGAATGCCGTTTCAGCCTTTTCACAAATACTACCAGCAATCCTTTCCGTCTCGTTACGGTAGTAATCATATACGCTGGAAAACACGCCCGCAGCATTCCCTGTACGCTCACCTATACCAAGCCATATTGAAAAATACTCGGGAATTATCCTGCTGGAGCGGGCACTTTCCATTGCACCCCGCCCCTCTTCCATTCCAAGGCGCATCATCCTTACGGCCTTCCTGTAGCACGTATTGGTACAGCTTTCCTCCCCAAATTTCGCAGCCTGGACAATGGTCATTCCTGACGAAGTAAGAAGCTTCATTACAAAGACAAAGTTGTAGGTGCAGAACATGCCCAAAAGTTCAGAAACAACAGGCATCTTGAAAAGTAATGCGTCCGCCACCTCTTCCATTGTTCCGCCCATCCTCTTCATAAAAAGCCATGCAATTATGAGCGCAGACACGGCAAAAAAAACACCCAGCGCGCCAGTTGCAAAATATGTACCGGACGCTTTTATTTCCCTTATGGATTCAGAAGAAAAGCTAAGCTCCTCAAAAAGGAATTCAAGTTTTGGGAATACATAAAAGGTGCAGAGTATGGCAAGGGCTGCACAGCATACGAGTACGGAAACAGGATACACCATTGCGCCCAAAATCTTGTCCCTCATCTTCTTTGTCTGCTTCATGTAGGAAGAAAGCTTTTCCATGACCTCGCAGATGCCTCCCGATTCTTCCCCCGCCCTAACAAGCCTTATGTACAATGAAGAAAAACCGGCACATTCATTTTCCAGAGCCGCACTGAACATATTTCCATTCCTTACGGACTCACAAAGATTTCCTGCAATCCTTTTCCGTTCCGAGCCAGAATACAGCCCCACACAAATTTCAAGGCTTTCGGTAATTCCAAGGCCGCTTCTTAAAAGTGATGCCATGTTTTCCGTAAAAAGCATGCGCGAACGGTAGTTCAATTTCATACAAGGCCTCCTCGCTCAAGCTCGCTCCTGCTGGTTACACCTTCCCTAACAAGCCGCTCTCCGTCTTCTGCCAGAGTAACAAAACCAGACTTCTTCAAATACTCCCTTATCCTTTCCTCCCCCTCATCACGTGCTATAAATCCTGCAATGTCTTCATCGCTCCTGAACATTTCGCCCACAGCTATCCTTCCAAAATATCCTGTTCCCCCGCACTGCTTGCAGTTTTTGCTTTCAGCAGCCACTCCATTGCAGGAAGTGCAAATGCGCCTGACAAGCCTCTGCGCAATCGCATATTTAAGCACTCCGGCCGTAAGGTAGGGTTTTATTCCCAAATCCCTAAGCCTGGTAATGGACGAAACGCTGTCCGAAGTATGGAGGCTGGAAAGTATCAGATGGCCGGTAAGGGCTGCCCTCACTGCCAAAGAAGCCGTCTCTCCGTCCCGAATTTCTCCGACCATTATTACGTCAGGATCCTGTCTTAGCACAGACCGGAGTATGCTCGTAAAAGTAAGCCCAGCCCCTTCATTCACCTGAACCTGAACAGCACCGGGAATAACTTTCTCTACAGGGTCTTCTATGGTTATTATCTTTAGCCTGTCCCTGTCCATCCTGCGTATCATTGAATGGAGTGTAGTGCTCTTTCCGGATCCTGTAGGACCTGTAACAAGTATTAGACCGTCATGGCAGGATGAAGCCTCCTTTAAGACAGCCAGATTCTCCTGCGAAAAACCAATGTCTTCTAGTGCAACCTCCTGACCGCTCCTGTCAAACAGCCTCATTACGATTGACTCACCGTCTCCTGCAGGCATGGAGGAAACCCTCATGTCATAAAAACCTTTTCCTGCGGAAGTGTGTATGTGGCCATCCTGCGGAACACGTTTTTCCATTATGTTCATTCCCGCCATTACCTTGATGCGCGAACACAGGTTTTCCGAAAGCTTCTTGTCAAAAGTCTTTACGGTGCGCATAACTCCGTCTATTCTGAACCTGACTTTTATTCCGTTGCCCATGCTCTCTATGTGTATGTCGCTCGCCCTCTGGCGAACCGCAGAAAGGCAAATGGCATTTATAATGTTTACGGCGGGACTTTCGGAAGATATCTCATCAAGGTCAAAGCCAGACTTCTCCCCTGAAGACAGGAGCTGCCCGGTATTTTCAAGGCATCCGCCTATGAATTCTCCCCAGTCCTCTGCCCCTGTCCGCAGTTCACTAAATGCCTTGGGGCTATGGAATGTCTTTAATGTCTCAAGAACTTCTTCCCGGACGTTTTCTGAACAGGCGACAAAAACTTTTTCGTCATTCTCTGCAACCTTAACGGCAAGGGAATTCTTTATGAAAGAGACGGAATATTGGCCGGGAACCTTGTTCCAGTCAACAAACTCCTTTATGTCAAACCGGTCTTTCATTGTGGCAGAGCCCCCGCAATATATTTGTTCCAGTACCGCTCAAGGACATCGTCCTTTTCCATGTCCCCTTCCTCTATGAATGGTACAAGGTAAATTACAAGCTCAGTATCTGCCCGGCTGTCAACACGGCTTTTGAACAGGTTCCCAAGAATGGGAATGCGGGAGACAATTGGCGTACCCTTTTCATTTTCATCCTTTTCTTTCTGGATAAGGCCGCCGATGATTACCGGCTCCCCGGACTTTGTCCTTACATTGGTCGTAACCTTCTTTTCTGACGTGGATGGCGGAGCTCCGTTCCCGGAAGGATCAGCAGTCCCCTGCTTTGAAACGGAAGCCTCCACGCCCACCGTTACCATGCCGTCTCCCGAAACCCATCCGTTTATGTTAAGGTTAAGGCCGCTGGAAATTTCCCGCGTCGTGGTGGTATAAACGTCATCGCTCTTGCTCATTACAACGTCACGGTAGCGGTAGATGTTAGTATTTGAGAACGTAACCTTTTCCCCGCTTAGTGCGCTGAGCGTAGTGTCTGCAAGAACACGGCTAAGTCCGTTTTCTATCTGCGCATTCAGATTTCCGGCAAACTGCATTCCGAACTTTGCAACTATGTCAAAGTTTATGTCCAGAAGGTTGGAAAGGGAAACAGAATGCAGTGCAGTTTTTCCACCTTCCCCCTTTACACCTGCAAACGATGGCGACCAGTTGAACCCATCTGTCTTCTGATGCTGGATGACAAGTATCTGATACCGTATTTGTTTTCTTGGCTTGTCCACAAGCGCAAGCTCTTCCTTGAATTTGGCAAATGATTCGTCACTTCCTGTGAAGAATATAAGGGAGCTGTCTCCTGTCTGGGTGATGTTGTCTTTAGTAATGCTTGGAAGCAGGTGGTTCTGAAGCTCCTCGCTTTTTATGTATTTTAAGTGGACAGCCCTTGAAGAATCCTTCCTGTCTATAAGCCCCATGTATTCGGTGAGCTTCTTCTCCTTTTCATCGTCAACCTCTGCAATGAATGACTTCGTTCCGGGAACGATTATCAGTTGAGAATAATAGAAATCCTTGGGAATGCATGAAGTGGCTTCCTTTACGTCAATGCTGTGGAGCTGGAACCTTGCGTAGTGAAGTCCCGGAGTGGCAACGTCAATCCGCTCAATAAAATCCCTTATCGGTTTTGTTTCCGCATCGCTTCCTGTAAGAATGATGCTGTTGTTCTTTTTGTCTATGCGGATGAATGACTGCGGGTTAAGCTCGGCAGGAAAGAGGGAAAGAAGGGTTTCCGCATTTATGTTCGTAAGCTTTATTATATTTGTTTCCTTGAATTTCTTTAGGACATCCTTCTTCTGTATGCCGTAAATGTAATAGATTCCGCCGTTTACGGAACAGTCGCACGATGAATTTTCCAGTATAAGGGAAAGCAGCTCGGCAAAAGTCTTGTCCTTGTAGAACATGTTCTGCAGCGTTACCCCGCTGGTGTCTATAAGGGAATATTCCTCCCCGGCTTTCTTGAACAGGCTCTCTATGAGTTTTTCAAGGCTTGCCTGCCGCAATGCAAGAGTGTAAAGGGCATCCTTGCCCTTGCCGGTCTGCTTAAGGGTAAAAGATTCCGTTCCCCTGCGAGAAGTGGTTCCGCTCTTCCCTATGTAATATCCGCCGGAAGAAACGTCCAGTGAAAATCCGTTGAGCTTGAGCATGACAAGCGAAAGTATTTCGTCAAGGTCGGCTTCCTTAATCCTTAGGGAAACGCCGGTGTTAGGCAGGGGATCATACATGATGGTTGTGGAAGTCTTTCTTGAAAGGATAGTAAGGAACTGTGAAACGTCGGCATCATCACAATATGCAGCCCACTTTTCCCCGGACTTGCTAATGCTTACCCTTGACACCTCGTATACGCCTTTGTTTTCCGTAACGTAAAGGTTTGCACTTGAACAGAAACGGTCAAGGGCAGACTTGAAGTCCTTGTCATGGAACTGAAAGTTGATTTTTCCCTTTACGGTTTCGTCAGGAAGTATGCTCTCGCCGCAAAGCTCGCTGAGTGCAAACAGGATGTCTGTTATTTCCTGATTCTTGAATTCCAAGCTTATGCCTGTTTTCTCCTGTGAAAAGAGATTACCCGCGAGGAAAAATGAAAAGGCGAGAAAAACTATTAGCGCCCTTAAATAAAAAACAATGCCCCTATAAATTTCAAAACCCATGGAACTGCAAGGAATGCTCCGACACATCCCCCGCAAATGGGATAACTGATAAACTTTCATATAAAAACCACTTTTAAATATAATTATCTCATATCAGATTTTAAAATCACTGTCAACAGAATTTGTAATTTTTTTTAGATTTTTTTAGAACTTTTTTCACAAATCTGATTTTGACGCAAAGATAATTGCATTGACACATACAAAAAAAACTGTTAACCTTTTTTTAATTTTAAAAGTGGAAATCGGTTATGAGAGTTTTTAAATTATTTTTTTATTTGGTTGCATTCATTATTGCATTTTTAGATTTTAAAAATCTAAGAATTTGCAATGCTCACGTTGTTTTATTTGCTGCTTTAGGATTTATAACTACACATCCTTCCTGTGCTTATGATTTTTTCATACGCATATTTTCAGCCCTCGCCATGTTTTTTCTTACCTATGCAGTGTACCGGTGTTGCGGAGGCATCGGCGGCGGGGACGTAAAGCTTTGTGCGGCAACGGCTCTTGTCTTGGGATTCTCAAAGGCATCTTGCTGCATACTTGCCGCATGCGTCCTTGCACTTGGCTACGGTCTTTTTCTTCATTACAGGAAAAATCCTGAAGCATCTCGGAAAACGCTGAACAAAATTCCGTTTGGAAGCTTTTTGTGTCCTGTTTCCATGATTCTTATAGGTTAACCATAATGACAACAAACTTGGCTCACAAAAAAAGACCTCCCAAAGGATTTTGCTTCCCAATACGCACCGGCCTCCGCAGAAAAGTGTATTTACATCCAACAAATGCCGATTTGTACCACTACGCCGGCAACAATCCGGTACGCTATATAGACCCGGATGGGAGAAACACTCTTGATGATTATGCTTACCAATTAAGAACTTGTGGAGACTATTCAAATGCTGACAAGTTTGAGTCAATGGCTGCCAATGCTTCAAATTCATCCTTAGACCTTAGGGATATGAAATTTTCCGTACTAGAAGAAAACCTATATTATGACAATACATGGAAAGATTGGTGGAATAAGCCAGATGGAGCACCGTTAACAGATGCAGAAGCAGAATTACAAAGAAATATTGCAATAGGAGAAATGGTTGTTGGACCAATAGCCGGCACTGCAGTGTCAGCTATTGATCCTGCTGGTTTTCTTGCCGGTATGTATGTCATGGCTGATGGCGCAATTGTATTTACTGCCGCACAGGAAAAAGTTAAGAAGACTCCTGTAGTATCTATACCAACAACATTTTTACTACCATTTGTACAAGTTGATGGTATTGTATTCCCCGCAGGAGGACCATTTATATGGTAAGGAGAGCGTAATGAGGTCAACAACAGTTGGAATGATTTTTTTATTAATTATTATTGTATATTTTTTGATTTTATCTTTAAAATTAATTTTTATTGGGATGGGAAAAATTGAAAACCCAAATACTAAAAAGATTGATAAAAATGGAAAATTTATTCTGAGAGGAATTATCGGACTTGTTGTAACAACTCCTTTTCTTTGTTATATAATTTTTATTTTTATTCAAGTATTTTTGATATAATATTATTCCATAAAATTTCGCTTTGTGTGCGTATATCAGAATAATATGCGGTGTGTCTTTTTTTTCAAAGATAAAATGGTACTTGGTGAAATTAGAGATGTTTTCGTTCGCGCTATATTTAGCGTTTTTGCAGAATGTAAAAACAGATGCATTTCCTCCATCAAATAGGGATTTGTCGGGGATGCCCGGAATTTGCCCCGTTTCTGGTCTTGTTCCGGCGAAAAAATTGTGAAAAGAGGAGTTTGAAAAGTAAAAAATGGAAAATTCCTGCAAGGAAAATTTAAAACTGTCCTCAAAAAAATGGGTTATTGCATCCTGTTACCCAAAATTCCGCAGGAATTTGTGTTTGCGTTCAACAAATGCCGATTTGTACCATTACGCCGGCAACAATCCGGTACGCTATATAGACCCGGATGGAAGGGAGACTTTTTTTATCCCAGGTTTTGATTTTGAAAGGAAGTTTGTTCAACAAGTATTAGGAGAAATAGGTACGTGGATTTATGATAATGCTATTATTTGGCCATTGGCTGTAAATGGAAGATCCGGATCATTTCCATTGATGAATATTGCATATGATCCGAAAGTTGCAGCTAATCCAATTTTAGAAGACAAAAATACATTTATCCATGAGATATATCACCAGATACAATATCTGACTATACCAAATGCTTTTTTTACTTTAATTGATGAATTTGAACTTAATGAACAAATGGCAAAATATGGTAACTTAATTGGTTATGAAGCTGGTCAATCAGCAAATAATATTTTGGGGTGTACTCTAATAAAACCAGTTTATGACGGAAAAACAGTTATTAACTATACCTATCAATATGATAAAAGCCTTAAAAATTATACTTCGTTAAAAGATTTACCATTTTTAGAAAGTCAAGCTCAATTTGTTGGAGATTATGCAGAAGAATATTACAAAGCACGCTATGGTGGTGTAGTGGATGCTGAAGCGTCTGCTCTATTAAAACGAAGAGCTGAAATAATGAGTAATTCTGGATATAAATATACGGAGGCCGTTAAATGGATTTTAAACGAGTTGTAGTGCTTTTTGTATTCTGCCTTATCTTTTTTTCAGCTTGTAACAAACAAAATAATACAGAACCAAAAATTACAGTATTTCGGTCTTGTGAGATTAAAGATAATACTTTATTGATTAAATTGAAAAATTCTCATGATAAACCTATAGGAGAAATAAATTATGCGGAAATTTATAGAGGAGGATTTATTCCAGATGAAGTTATATATGATGAAAATGAAGTGTTAATTAAGGAAGACCTCACTTGGGCCAATTTTGATTTTAATAATGAAGGAGAATACAGAATTTACGTCAGATGGTTTGGTGGAAGTTTAACAGTGAATGCAGTATATCTTGATAAAAAATTTAGGGCTATTAATGAACGTTATAAAAAATAATAAAGTGTCTATATAGTAAACCTAAAGAAAAATGCTACAATATAAGAAGACGGTTCTTTTAGCGTTTTGCAGCCGCTAAAAAAAACACCTGTTTCCTCCGCCATAGGGGTTTGTCGGGGATGCCCGGAATTTGCCCCGTTTCTGGTCTTGTTCCGGCGAAAAAATTGTGAAAAGAGGAGTTTGAAAAGTAAAAAATGGAAAATTCCTGCAGGAAAAATTTAAAACAGTCCTCAAAAAAATGGGTTATTGCATCCTGTTACCCAAAATTCCGCAGGGATTCCGCTTTGCGTTCAACAAATGCCGATTTGTACCACTACGCCGGGAACAACCCGGTACGCTACATAGACCCGGATGGAAGAAAAACTTATGACTTGACAGATGAGCAGTGGTTAATTGTTAAAATTGCAAAAAAGAATGTTTCAAATAATTTACAGAATTTGATAACAATATTAAGAGACAGTAATAATGATATATCTAAAGTTGATAAAAATATAATAGCAGCGGCCAGAACATATTTAACATCAGAATTTGGAACATGTTTAATAGACTGTACCGACTTGGCTTCTAGATTGGAAGAGGTAAAAACGCAAATAGACTCTCTGAACAGGTTTGATTTCAAGTATGATGACAAGAAAACTGATTGGAAAGGTGAAAAATTTGATGGTTTCGCTAAAACAAATCCTTTTTCTGGTAAGATAAAATTATATAATCTGTTTTTTGAATCTCATATGAATAAGGGAAAAGATACAAAAGAAGGAACGATTTTTCATGAAGTCACACACAGTATAAAAGTATTCGCAACTTTTGACATTACTTACAATCCTAAAGAGATGAAAGATTTAAACGATGATGGCTTAATTTTTACTAAGTGTTACAACGCTAATAACTGGGAGTATTTTTATGAAGAAATTTTTAATTAACATTTTATTTGCAAGTCTAGTATTAGTTTCTTGCAAAAATAAAGAAAAATTCATTTGTTCATATACAGATCTAATCAAAGATGACTATGAGCAAACTTCTATTTTTATGAAAGAAAAAAAATCCATGATATTTTATATTACAGGTGTTATACAAGAGTATTACAGCCCCAAAGATCAACCATATCTAGATGAATGCGTGATATATTTTTATGATGATAAAATTTATGACAATAAAAACTATGTAGGTAAAATGATATTAATAACAATGAAACCACATATTTCAAGAGATTACCTTGGAAAAGAAATTACGGTAAGATGTAAATACAAAAAAATGAATAGTTTAAAATTGCAAGAAGATTACAATAATTATTTTTATATAGAATTTAAGAATGGAAAAGTTGTTGATTCAGATTCAGATTTTTCCATTAAGAGATAGGCATTGGAGAAAAAATCTCCACTATATCTAGCGTTTTTGCGCCGCCAAAAATATGGTTGTTTCCTCCGCCAAATAGGGATTTGTTGGGGGAACTGCAAAATCACCCCTTTTTGGGGTTGCTTTTGCGAAGAATTTAATGAAAAGAGGAGTTTGAAAAAGTAAAA
>Ga0310695_10009283_pt1 | contig 14837 bp, 13 predicted proteins | sample RumenRJG_04DNA_FD_203882 | JGI IMG/M metagenome (GOLD analysis project Ga0310695, IMG submission 203882) | Bovine rumen microbial communities from Lethbridge, Alberta, Canada - RJG_04 (v2) (version 2) | ecosystem: Host-associated > Mammals > Digestive system > Stomach > Rumen | place: Canada... | reverse complement strand
TCGCATGGGTACCAAATTGTTGGATAAAGAACAGTACAGTCAGGATGGCGATGGCAATTGGGATGACAGGAGTGGATGGCTCATAAGCGCGCAGCCCCTCAATGGCAGACAGTACCGTGATAGATGGCGTGATGATGCCATCTGCAACCAGTGTGCTGGCTCCGATGATGGCAAGTAGGTAAAGCCACATCCTGCCCCGTCTCCTTACCAAGGCATAGAGCGCTAAAATGCCACCTTCCCCTCTATTATCTGCACGAAGGGCGAGCACGACATATTTCAATGTTGTCTGAAAGGTGAGTGTCCAGATGATGCAAGAAACAGCACCGAGGATATAGTCGGCTGTCACCAAGGGCGTGGCACCGGTAATTGCCTTCATGACGTAGAGCGGTGACGTACCGATATCACCGTACACAATACCTAATGTTACCAACAGTCCCATCGCGCTTAGGCGATGGGAGAGACTTCCCGAAGGAGTAGTTTTCGAGGCCATTCTTTATTATTTTAAATACAGTGCGACTGCAATATTACGAAAAAGCAATGGATAATCTTCTTTCCTTTCTTCATATTTAGGTTATTTTTATGATTGGGGACATAACCAAACATTCCATCCAAGAAGCCGCGCTTACTCCCGTTCCTTACAAGCAACAATGGAAATATTAATCGGCAATTATTTGTACAGCTCAGCAAGAAAGGGTAATTTTGCAACAAGTTGACAGGTTGCCATCCAATTCGCAAACTTACAATTTTATATAACTGACATGAAAACAACATCTTTATCACAAACAATCGCCACGGTGGCCTTGCTTGTGCTCCCGACATTTGGGCATGCCCAAAACAGCGGGAATGAAAGTAAGTGGACAATTACTCCACGCGCCGGTATCACCATTTCCACATTGACCGGAAACTATGCCAAGGGCGATGCTTACGACCCCCGCCTGGGCTTCGGCGGTGGCATTGAGGCCGAATTCCATATCAACAAGACTCTCGGCCTGTCAATTGGAGCCTTCTACACCAAGCAAGGGGCCAAACTGAATATGGAATCACTGACGGCAACAAAAGGATTGCCGGCAGACGGAACCCTATACGACGGAAATCAAGATATCATACATCTTGTATCCGCTGGTGAACACTTCACTCACTACAACGTTTCAGATTATACCAGCGAGTACGAATATGTAGAGAAAATATACAACCTCAAGAGAACATTGGGTTATATCAACATTCCCTTGATGCTGAATGTGCACCTTCCATTCAATATGCCGGTCAGCATCACGGCAAAGGCAGGCACCCAAATAGACGTTCTTGTTTCCGCCAAAGACAAGGGGAAACGACAAACATACATCAACGGAGCATACGACAACTCAAACTATAGCAGTTCAAGCCTTAAAGATGGCTACAAGGATTTTGGAATCTCCATTCCAATGGGTTTGGCAGTAAGTTATAAGAACGTCGAGCTTGACGCCCGTTATCTGTGGAACGTTACCGACATAAACGATGTCGATATGGTAGAAGGCTACGGTAAGGTGAAGGCGCACAATTCAACCTTTCTCATTACGTTGGGATACAACTTCAATTTGTAAATCCTTCCTGATTTGACATTTCAGCCGCCCTTTCTTCCTGCCGCTATAAAACGATTGGAAGAAAGAGCGGTAACAAAAGCTTACTCGGAGGCTGCAAGAAAATACAACGGCTGGTGCCGCGTTCCATCCTTTGCGAGTTTCCCTTCATTGACAAACATGTCAAGCCATTTCTTGGCTTTATAATCGCTCAAGCCACATTCCATACACAAAATGCGACGGGTCGTATAGCGGTGAGCCGTCAGAAATGCCTCTACTTTCTTCCACAATTCTTCGGCCGTGTAGCTGGCCGACAGCGTGGAAAAGCCCGACTTGACAAAGCTGACCTGCCGCCGCACCTTGCGCAGCAGCGTCATCTCGGGTCTGAAGTTGATGCCGCGCAGGCAGATGTCCTTGCCAGTCAGCTTGCCGTTGGTATTCTGTGACGGCGGCACGCCGACCGACTACGACAGATAGCCTATCCCGGGCAGATAGAAGCGGTTGCCCTGCGACAGCTCCCTCACCGCAATGGCCGACAGCTCCGCCATAACGGCCTTCAGGTCGGAAGCCGTGACGGAGCAGCTCCTCTGTACCTCATTGCCCAATTCGTCGGCCGTCATTGCCGGATGGTTGCGCAGTTGGACGTAAACCCGGTTCTTGCCGGTTCCCTGCGAGTTCTCGATGCTGTGAATTTCATACTTGATTTCCATGGTGTATAAGATTAAAAGTTAAAGAATAAATGTGTCAAAGGCTGCATGCGGAGCGTCATCGCTTTGCTGTTCCGCCAGCACCTACAAAGATAAACAATAATCTTGAATAAGCCAAATCACAAGCCCGTCCTGCCGTACTGAGGAACTGAAGTGGTCGTCACAGTTAGATGAAACGGTCGTCACAGTTAGATGAAACGGCCGTCACAGTTGAACGAAACGGTCGTCACAGTTTGGCAAATTGCTGCATTGCACTGTCTTGACACATTGAATAGCCGAACAAAGAAAGTTTGACAGCCATCGCTGCATGGCATTCAAGACATTATCCTACACGAATTAAACTGTTGTGGAAATATTTTTTAATATGGAATAATCTTAGTATTTTTGCGGAGCATTGTTAATAGTTGAACCAATCCGAGTAATATCAGAAATCATGGAGTTGAAAGACGGACTAAATCAATACATAAAAGACAATATCGTAAGTGAGCGTGAGGTGATAGATATTGATAATGGCTTACTTTCCGTTCATAACATGATAAAGCTGTAACTTCAAATATAATCTACAATAATGCAGAAGGTTTCCATCAGATTCTACAAAGACCGCGAAGTCCGGGCGGTTTGGGATGACGAGAACAACAAGTGGTGGTTCTCGGTAGTAGATATTGTCGGTGTGCTGAACGGGCAGGGCGACTACAAGAAAAACCGGAACTACTGGAAGTATCTAAAAGCAAAGCTAAAAAGAAATGGCAGCCAGTTGGTTAGTGACACTAACCAACTCAAATTGCTTTCACAAGACGGCAAGAAGTATAAGACCGACGTTGTGGACGCTGAAGGAGTGAAAGAGTTGGCTAAGAACTTTCCGAACAATAAAGCTGCCGAATTTCTTGACTGGTTCACATACAGTGACAACACTATTGACGGACAAAGCCGCAAGAAAGCTTACACATTATTTGAAAGCGGACTTATCGACACCATTGAAATTGGGACAATAAAAGGCTTGCAACAGATTCACGCTTATCTCTTTGGAGGATTGTATGACTTTGCAGGGAAGATACGCACTGTGAATATCGCCAAAGGCGGATTTCAGTTTGCTATGGTCCAATATCTGTCCCAAACACTTGACAATATAGAGAAAATGCCGGAAAAGACATTTAACGAGATAATGGACAAGTATGTGGAGATGAACATCGCTCATCCCTTCCGCGAGGGGAACGGACGCGCAACCCGTATATGGCTTGACTTGATGTTGAAGCGAAGTTTGAGAAAATGCGTTGACTGGAGCATGATAAACAAGAATGACTATCTATCCGCCATGACTCACAGCGTTTTGGATGCAAAGGATATAAAAGAACTTGTCAAGAATGCGCTGACGGACAAGATAGACGACAGGGAAATGTTCATGAAAGGCATCGACTACTCATATTACTATGAGCAACAGGAGGACATGACATAACAAAAGCCAGGCAAATGAACAGTCACTTGCCTGGCTTTGTATTTTTATCTCTGTCCGAAAAGGAAAGGAGAACGGTAATCAGACCTTGATCTCGACCTCGACACCTGAGGGCAACTCGAGCTTCATCAGGGCATCCACGGTCTTGCTCGTAGCAGAGTAGATGTCGATGAGACGCTTGTAGTCGCTCAGCTGGAACTGCTCGCGGCTCTTCTTGTTGACGAATGTTGAACGGTTCACAGTGTAGATGTGCTTGTGGGTGGGCAATGGAATGGGGCCGCTCACAATGGCATCGGTGGCCTTGACAGCCTTGACAATCTGCTCGGCAGACTTGTCGACGAGCTGATGGTCATAGCTCTTCAGCTTGATACGAATCTTTTGACTCATTGTTGTCTAATGTTATTGAATGATTATTGATTGTCCCCTCCGCTAAAGAGTCATACGCTTAGCGGAGGAGGACTTGTGTGTGTTTACTTCTTGAGCTCGGCAAGCACCTGCTCCTGCAGCGATGCTGACAGCGGAGCGTGGTGGTCGTACTCCATGGAGCTGGTTGCACGGCCGGAAGTGATGGTACGCAGAGCGGTCACATAACCGAACATCTCTGACAGCGGAACCATAGCCTTGACGATGCGCGCACCGCTGCGGGCCTCTTCCATACCCTGAACCATACCACGACGCTTGTTCAAGTCGCCGATGACGTCACCCATGTTCTCCTCGGGCGTCACCACCTCAACCTTCATGATAGGCTCCATGAGCACAGGACCTGCCTTCTGGCAGACGTTCTTGAAGGCTGCGTGAGCAGCGAGCTCGAACGAAATCTGGTCAGAGTCAACGGGGTGGAAGCTACCGTCGGTCAGCACGACCTTGAGGCCGTTCATCGGGAAGCCGCCTAACACACCATTCTTCATAGAGTCCTTGAAGCCCTTCTGTACAGAAGGAATGAACTCCTTAGGAATGTGACCGCCGCTGACCTCGTTGACGAACTGCAAGTCGTCCTCGGTGTAGTCCTCGTCCTTAGGACCGACAGTGACGATGATGTCTGCGAACTTACCGCGGCCGCCGGTCTGCTTCTTGTAGACCTCACGCCAGTTCTCGACGGTCTTGGTGATGGCTTCCTTATAGTTAACCTGAGGCTTACCCTCGTTACACTCGACCTTGAACTCACGCTTCAGACGGTCGATGATGATGTCGAGGTGGAGCTCACCCATACCCGAGATGATGGTCTGGCCACTCTGCTCATCAGTATGTACGGTGAAGGTCGGGTCCTCCTCGGCCAGCTTGGCCAGTCCGTTGTCGAGCTTAGCCACGTCGGCCTGGCTCTTCGGCTCAACGGCGATAGAGATCACAGGATCGGGGAAGGTCATCGACTCCAGCACGATGGGGTGGTCCTCGTCACAGAGCGTATCACCCGTGCGGATATCCTTAAAGCCAACACCTGCGCCGATATCACCGGCGTCGATGCTCTCCATAGGAATCTCCTGGTGAGAGTTCATCTGGAACAGACGGCTGATGCGCTCCTTCTTGCCCGAACGGGGGTTGTAAACGTATGAACCGGCCTGCACCTTACCGCTGTAGACGCGGAAGTAGACCAGACGACCCATGAAGGGGTCGGTAGCAATCTTGAATGCCAGAGCGGCTGTAGGCTCGCTCTCGAGGGGCTTGCGGTCTTCCTCTTCACCGGTCTCGGGGTTGGTACCCTTGATGGCCTGAGTGTCCTCAGGAGAGGGCAGGAAGGCGCAGGTATAGTCGAGCAGCGGCTGTACGCCCTTGTTCTTATAGGAAGAGCCGAGCAGCATCGGGCAGCACTCCATGGAGACGCAACCCTTGCGGATAGCAGCGATGATCTCTTCCTCAGTGATGGTCGAGGGATCCTCGAGATATTTCTCCATGAGGTTGTCGTCGAAGTTGGCAGCACCCTCGAGGAGCTTGTCGCGCCACTCTTCGGCGTCGTCCTTGAGGTCAGCGGGAATCTCGTCCACCTCATACTCAGCACCCATGGTCTCATCGTGCCACAGGATAGCCTTCATCTTGATGAGGTCAACGACGCCCTTGAAGTTCTCCTCAGCGCCGATAGGAATCTGGATAACGATAGGATTGGCACCTAAGATGTCCTTCATCTGCTGTACAGTCTCGAAGAAGTCGGCACCCGAACGGTCCATCTTGTTCACATAACCGATACGCGGCACGTTGTATTTGTCAGCCTGACGCCACACGGTCTCCGACTGAGGCTGCACGCCGTCAGCAGCAGAGTAAGTAGCGATGGCACCGTCGAGCACACGCAGTGAGCGCTCTACCTCAGCGGTGAAGTCAACGTGTCCCGGAGTGTCAATGAGGTTGATCTTGTAGGTCTTCCCGTTCCAGTTCCAGTTACAAGTAGTAGCAGCAGAGGTGATGGTGATACCACGCTCCTGCTCCTGCACCATCCAGTCCATGGTGGCAGCGCCATCGTGCACCTCACCGATTTTGTGGGTCTTACCTGTGTAGAACAGGATACGCTCCGATGTCGTTGTCTTACCAGCATCGATGTGGGCCATGATGCCGATGTTACGGGTCAAATGTAAATCGCGATTAGCCATTGTAGTTATTATCCTTTAATACGATGATTAGAACCTAAAGTGAGCGAAAGCACGGTTAGCCTCAGCCATACGGTGCATGTCCTCCTTACGCTTGAAGGCACCACCCTGGTTGTTGTAGGCGTCCATGATTTCAGCAGCCAGCTTATCAGCCATGGTGTGACCGCCACGCTTGCGGGCGAAGGTAATCATATTCTTCATAGCAACGCTCATCTTACGCTCGGGGCGGATCTCGGTAGGTACCTGGAAGGTAGCACCGCCAATACGACGGCTCTTCACCTCCACCTGCGGAGTGATGTTGTCGAGAGCCTGCTTCCAAATCTCAAGGGGAGCCTTCTCTTCTTTCGACATCTTGTCCTTCACGATGTCAAGCGCATTGTAGAAAATAGTGAACGAAGTGTTCTTCTTGCCGTCATACATCAAGTGGTTGACGAACTTTGAGACCATCTGGTCATTGAAGACGGGATCCGGCAGGATCACGTGCTTACGTGGTTTTGCTTTTCTCATTATTTTAAAATAATATTTGCTTGGGGCTGTCAATATTGTTCTTCAACATCCGCGCCCGGATATTTACTCAACCTTCTTTAACTTCTCCAGCAAAACGATTGATAAAAATACTGTTGATTTTCTTAGAGAGTGGCATAAGCCCTTGGCCATAGGGTGAAAACCCTTGGCCCTCGGCTTTTTGCACTAATTACTTCTTGCTCTTCGGGCGCTTGGCTCCATACTTGGAACGGCGCTGGGTGCGGTTGGCAACACCGGCGGTATCAAGTGTACCGCGAACGATGTGATAACGCACACCGGGAAGGTCCTTCACACGACCGCCACGGACAAGCACGATGCTGTGCTCCTGCAGGTTGTGGCCCTCACCGGGGATGTAGGAGTTGACCTCCTTCTGATTGGTCAGGCGCACACGGGCAACCTTACGCATTGCTGAATTAGGCTTCTTAGGGGTGGTGGTGTAGACACGCACGCACACGCCACGACGCTGAGGACATCCGTCCAGTGCCGGTGACTTGCTCTTGTCGGCGAGCACCCTTCTGCCTTTACGTACTAACTGTGAAATAGTAGGCATAATTTGTTGTTTTTAATTTATTATTTTATTTTCTTATTATCAGCCAAATACAAGTCCTCTGCGCCACGCTCTTACTACGACAGCGCATACTAACCCAATTCGGGGTGCAAAGGTACGAACTTTCCGCGAAATGACCTACTAATATTAAATACAATCTTTCGCCCTGTCGCCCGTTTTATAATTATTTAACGCTCGTTACGTATAATTTTGAGGCAATATATCGTATATTTGCCGCCGAAACCAAACAAGTAAGGATTATGATTAAGATTTATGGCATGCCCTCCTGCCCCTACTGTGCTTACGTTGACGAGCAGGTGAAGGGCGACAAGCGGTTCAAGGTGATCAACATTGGTGAGAACGTGCGCTACATGGGCGCTTTCATGCGGCTGCGCGACAAGAGTGCGGCTTTCGACCACTCCAAGGAGATTGGCGACATCGGCATCCCCGCCTTCGTACTCGAGGACGGTACGGTGACGCTGAAGCCGGAGGATGTGGGCCTGAAGGAATACTCCCCCACCGACGGTCCCGCCTGCAGTCTCGACGGCAAAGGCTGCTGACGGCGTGGCGGAGCGGGAAGTCCGGAAAATGAAGAAGTCCGGAAGTCCGGAAGTACAGAAGTCCTGTCATTACAATATTCATACCTGCTTGACAGATATTTTTGCATATGACTGGACTTCTGGACTCCTGGACTTCCGGACTTCCATTATTCTTGAATTCTTTCCTTCCGGACTTCCAATATTTCTTCCGTAGTTTACGCGTTGCCGGTGCCGAACGGAGTTGCAGTGAGGCCGCCCTGGGGTTTGGGATTCTGCAACTTGATTTCGCCGAAATCACGCTCATAGCGGCCGATGTTCTCGTTGAGAGCCATCAGCAGACGCTTGGCCTGGTCGGGGGCCAGGATGACGCGACTGAACACCTGCGGAGGTGTCACCGGCAACACATGGGCGAAGTCGATGACGAACTCGCTGTACGAGTGGTTGATCATGGCCAGGTTGGCATAGCCGCCCTTGGCTACTTCAGGGCTGATCTGAATCTGCATGCCCTGCTCTTTCTTGTTGTTATCTTCCATAATTCAATAGTTGTTTGGTTTATACAAAGGTTTTATCACCTGCAAAGATAATGCAAACGAGTGAAATGGAAAAGAAAAACGCAGTTTTTTTGTAGGAGCGGCGCCATTCCTGGCGACGTACTATAAAACTATTCACTCCGCAGAGTAAGCAGGCAGGAATGCCTACACTCCTACACTGAGCGTCGCCATTCCTGCATCACTCATCAAAGTCCGATACCTTTCAGCGCCTTGTTTGCTGCACTGTTGACAGCATCGTTGGCCTTCTTCTGCGCGTCAGTCACCTTCTTCGCAGCCTTCGACTGCGCATCGGTAGCAGCCTTGTTGACAGCAGCCTTACCCTCGTTGACCTTAGCCTCAGCAGCCGACTTAGCGGCAGTAGCGGCATTGTTCACAGCCGTCTTGGCCGTGTTCTCGGCAGTGGCAGCAGCATTGCTGGCAGCCGTCTTGGCAGCGGTAGCGGCAGCCTCAGATGCATTCTTCAGCACATCAGCGGCCGTCTCAGCAGTAGCGGCAGCCTCGGCACCCTTCTGGATATAAGGCGAGGCGAGGTTGACCACATCCGACGTCACAGCAGCCTTGGCCTCATCAGCCGTCGTCTCGGCGGTCGTCGGCAGGTTCATGATGCTCGTCACCAGGTCGTTGATGGTCGTGTTGCCAGCAGTGGCGGCGACACTCTTCAGCGACGCAGCTTTCTTATTGACGAAAACCTTCACATGCTCGCCATAAGCCTTAGCCTCATCAAGCTTACCGGCATTGACCAGCGTCTTGTAGGTAGCAGCCATGTCAGCGAGGGCCGTCGTGAGGGCCTTCGGATTCTTAGCCCCAATAGCCTGACTGACTTGTGCGGTGAGGGTCCCCAACATCTTGCTGGTTTCGGGCGACACCTGAGCAGAGGCACCGGCGGCAGCACTGTCGGATACGGCGGTAGAATCGGCAGCGGGCTGAGCCGACTGGCTCTTGCTGCCACAACTTGCGAATGTGAAAGCGGCTACTAAAGCCACTGCAAACATCATCTTCTTCATAATCGTAAAATTTAAAAGCGTTTATGCTGCAAAAATAACGCAAAACCCGATTGATTAGTTTTAAATTCACGATATTTAACGGGAGGAGGGAAATGATGGGTACACAGGATATTCATTATACAAGTTTAAACCACACATCATTGAATTTCATCTTTTTCCTTGGATATCTCATGGAAATTGATTAAGTTTGTGGAAAAATAGCGCAACTATGGTAAACTATCCAATAGGTATACAAACTTTCGCCAAGATTCACCAGGGCGGATACTTGTATGTCGACAAGACAAAGTACATATACGAAGTTACCCATCCCGGTCAGTATGTGTTCCTCTCCCGCCCCCGTCGTTTCGGCAAGTCGCTGCTCACGAGTACGTTTGATGCCTACTTCTCCGGCCGCAAAGACCTGTTCAAGGGTCTTGCCATTGAGCAGCTGGAGAAGGAGTGGAAGCAATACCCTGTGCTGCACTTTGACCTGAGCGACATCAAGAAAGGCACTATAGAGGATTTTGAGGATAGTGTCAATTCCTCTCTGGCCTCTATGGAGGAAACCTATGGCGTGGTGAAAACGGCTGATAATCTGGCAACGCGTTTTAAGGAACTCGTGGAGTGTATCTACAAGCGTACCGGCAAACAGGTTGTTGTACTCATCGACGAGTATGATGCGCCTCTGCTGACCGTTCTTCATGATCCAGAACGCCTCGAGAAGATGCGAACAGCGCTACAGTCCTTTTATTCCCCAATTAAGAAGCTCGACCCCTATCTCCGCTTTGTCTTCATCACAGGCATCACGAAGTTCTCGCAGCTCAGCATCTTCTCGCAGCTCAACAACCTGAAGAATATCTCCATGAAGCCGCAATATGCCGCAATATGCGGCATCACGCAGAAGGAACTGGAGGACAACTTCCAGGAAGGCATACGGGCGCTGGGCGAAGAAAACGAGATGACCTCTGAACAGGTTCTGGCAAAGCTCGCACGAACTTACGACGGCTACCATTTCGCACACAAGAGTCCGGGCGTCTACAATCCCTTCAGCCTGCTCTCGGCTATGGATAACTGCGACTTCGACAACTACTGGTTCTCCACCGGCACGCCGACGTTTCTGGTGAACATGCTCAAGCATTTCCACGCCGACATCACAAAGATTGACGGCAGCGAAGCATTTGCAACCGACTTTGACCAGCCTACGGAGAACATGCAGTCCATCCTGCCGCTGTTCTATCAAAGCGGCTACATTACGATAAAAAGCTATGACCCAATCATTGATCGCTACACCCTTGGCTATCCCAACGAGGAAGTGAAGGTGGGGTTGATGCGCATCCTCGTCCCCTACTATGTTCACACGAACACTTTGGAGGCGGGAAATGCTGTGGTTCAAATGTATTTGGCTCTGCGCAAGGACGACATGGACGGCTGTCTCAAGGCAATGCAGGAATTCCTCACTACGATTTCCTATCAGGAAAATACGCTCAAGGACGCGCCGACCACGGAGGGCCACTTCACTGCGATGCTTTACGTGATGTTCTCATTGCTCAATGTCTATGTCGAGTCGCAAGTGCGCAACGCGAAGGGGCGTCTGGACATTCTCATCAAGACCGACACGAGTATCTATGTGATGGAACTGAAAATGAACGGCGACCTCGACAAGGCGCTGCAGCAGATTGACGAAAAGGACTACACGATTCCTTACCAGTCCGATGGCCGCAAGGTGGTGAAGGTCGCCATCAACTTCTCTACTGAGGACAGGACGTTAAAAGCGTGGAAGATCGAATAAAAACAGTTCCCACTTAGCTCAATGTCGATGTAGAAAAGGACAAGAATCAAGAAGACGAAACGGGTGAGCCGCATGAAGCGACTCACCCGTTATCGTTATAATATGATGAATCAGAATATCTGATTAACTGTTCTCAGTGAATATCTGATTAGTTGTTCTCAGTGGACTGAGCGAAGTCAAGCACATTCTTCTTGTTGGCCTGCATACGCTCGTACTCCTCCTTGGATCCGACGATGAGCTTGTCGAACTGACGCACACCGGTACCGGCGGGGATGAGGTGACCGCAGATCACGTTCTCCTTCATGCCCTCGAGGTGGTCGACCTTACCGCGGATGGCGGCCTCGCAGAGCACCTTCGTGGTCTCCTGGAAGGAGGCGGCACTCATGAAGCTCTTCGTACCGAGGGCGGCGCGGGTGATACCCTGCAGCACCTGTGTAGAGGTAGCGGGCACGGCATCGCGCACCTGAACAGGCTTGAGGTCGCGGCGCTTCAGGCTCGAGTTCTCATCGCGCAGCTTGCGGGCTGAGACAATCTGACCCTTGACGAGGTTGTCGCTGTCGCCGGCGTCGGTGACCACCTTCTTACCCCAGATGCGGTCGTTCTCGTCGGCGAAGTCGAGCTTGTCGACCAGATCCTGCTCGAGGAATGAGGTGTCGCCCGGGTCGTCGATGCGCACCTTACGCATCATCTGACGGACGATAATCTCGAAGTGCTTATCATTGATCTTCACACCCTGCAGACGGTAGACGTTCTGCACCTCGTTGACGATGTACTCCTGCACAGCGGTGGGACCCTTGATGGCGAGGATGTCGCTCGGCGTAATCTCACCATCGGACAGGGCGGTACCTGCACGCACGGCGTCGTGCTCCTGAACGAGGATCTGACGCGACAGTGGCACGAGGTACTTACGCTGCTCACCGGTCTTCGACGTGATGATGATCTCACGGTTACCGCGCTTGAGCTTACCCATCGACACCTCACCGTCGATTTCAGATACGACAGCGGGGCTTGACGGGTTGCGGGCCTCGAAGAGCTCCTGCACACGAGGCAGACCACCGGTGATACCACCGGCATTGAACACTGAACGCGGGATGCGGATAAGGGTCTCACCGGTAGAGATCTTCTGACCGTCCTCGATGTTGGCGATGTGACCGCCTACAGGGAAGTTGTAAGTACCCAGCACCTCGCCGTTCTCGTCGAGGATATCAGCCGTAGGCACGATGTCGTGGTCCTTCGACTCAATGATGATGCGCTCGGTCATACCCGAGGTCTCGTCGGTCTCAGCCTTAAAGGTGGAGCCTTCGATGACGTTCTGGAAGCGAATGGTACCGGCGTACTCCGACACGATGACGGCGTTGAACGGGTCCCAACGGCAGATGACGTCGCCGACCTTCACCTCATCGCCAGCCTTGAAGAACAGCGACGAACCGTAAGGCACGTTGAGCGTTGCGAGGGTGATATCGGTATTCGGGTCAACGAACTGCACCTCAGCCAGACGGCTGACCACCATCTGACAAGGGATGTCCTGCTCGCCGCTCTTATCGACGAACGGTACGGTACGCAGACCGTCGAACTTCAGTTTAGCGTCGTATTTCGACTTGATGGAGGCGTTGGCAGCAGCGTTCTCGGCCACACCACCGGAGTGGAAGGTACGGAGCGTCAGCTGTGTACCCGGCTCACCGATAGCCTGTGCGGCAATCACACCGACAGCCTCACCGAGCTGCACCATCTTCGAAGTGGCAAGGTTGCGGCCGTAGCACTTACGGCAGACGCCCTTCTTGCTCTCGCAGGTGAGCACCGAACGGATCTCAACCATCTCGATGCCGGCATTCTCAATGGCGTCGGCCTTGTCCTCGGTAATCTCCTCACCGGCATTGACAATCACCTCATTGGTATGGGGGTTGACCACATCGTGAACCGACACGCGGCCGAGGATGCGCTCGCCAAGGGTGGAGATGATATCGTCGCCGTCCTTCAGTGCGCGGCACTCGAGGCCACGGAGCGTACCGCAGTCCTCCTCGGTGATGATCACGTCGTGAGAGACGTCGACCAGACGACGGGTGAGGTATCCGGCATCAGCCGTCTTCATAGCGGTATCGGCAAGACCCTTACGGGCACCGTGAGAGGCAATGAAGTACTCCTGCACCGACATGCCTTCCTTCAGGTTGTTCAGAATAGGGTTCTCAATGATGGAGTTGCCCTCGGCACCGGCCTTCTGCGGCTTGGCCATCAGACCACGCATACCGGCGAGCTGAGCAATCTGGTCGGCAGAACCACGCGCACCGGAGTCAAGCATCATGAACACAGCGTTGAAGCCCTGGTCGGCCTCGGTCATGTGCTTCATCACAGCCTTCTTCAGGTTGTCGTTGACGTGGGTCCAGGCATCGATGACCTGGTTGTAACGCTCCTTATCCGTGATAAGACCCATATCGAAGTTGGCAGTCACCTCGTCAACCTCATCCTGACCCTTCTTCACAATCTCTGCCTTCTCTGGCGGCACGATGATGTCGTCGAGGTTGAACGAGAGACCGGCGAGGTAAGACATGCGGTAACCAAGGTTCTTGATACCGTCAAGGAAGGTGCAGGCGCGGGCCATACCCACCTTCTTGATCACGTCGGAGATGAGCTGACGCAATGACTTCTTAGAGATGATGCCATTGAAGAAGCCCAACTCGTCGGGGATAATCTGGTTGACGATAATACGTCCGACCGTTGTCTCGACGATGTGCTTCACGGGCTGTCCGTCGACGATGTCGTCGACGAGGCACTTCACCTGAGCGTGCTCATCGCAGCGCTTCTCGTTGAAGGCGACGATAGCTTCCTCGGGGCCGTAGAATGTGAGGCCCTCGCCCTTTGCACCCGGGCGAATCTTGGTGATATAGTAAAGTCCGAGCACCATATCCTGTGAAGGAACGGTGACAGGAGCACCATTAGCAGGGTTGAGGATGTTGTGGCTCTGAAGCATCAGGATCTGTGCCTCGAGCACGGCCTCATTGCTTAACGGAAGGTGGACAGCCATCTGGTCACCATCGAAGTCGGCGTTGAACGGCGTACAAGCCAACGGGTGCAGCTGAATGGCCTTACCCTCGATGAGCTTCGGCTGGAAGGCGAGCACTGACAGACGGTGAAGCGTCGGTGCACGGTTGAGCAGCACGGGGTGACCCTTCATCACATTCTCCAGGATATCCCAGATGACGGGCTCGCGGCGGTCAACGATACGCTTAGCGCTCTTGACGGTCTTCACGATACCGCGTTCGATGAGCTTACGGATGATGAACGGCTTATACAGTTCGGCTGCCATGAGTTTAGGCAGACCGCACTCACCCATCTTCAGTTCAGGACCGACGACGATCACCGAACGTGCGGAGTAGTCGACACGCTTACCGAGCAGGTTCTGACGGAAGCGGCCCTGCTTACCCTTGAGTGAGTCGGACAGCGACTTCAACGGACGGTTGCTCTCGCTCTTCACGGCGCTGGCCTTACGGCTGTTGTCGAACAGTGAGTCGACGGCCTCCTGCAGCATACGTTTCTCATTGCGGAGAATCACCTCAGGAGCCTTGATCTCGATGAGTCGCTTCAGACGGTTGTTACGGATGATGACGCGACGGTAGAGGTCA
>Ga0310695_10009280_pt1 | contig 14838 bp, 5 predicted proteins | sample RumenRJG_04DNA_FD_203882 | JGI IMG/M metagenome (GOLD analysis project Ga0310695, IMG submission 203882) | Bovine rumen microbial communities from Lethbridge, Alberta, Canada - RJG_04 (v2) (version 2) | ecosystem: Host-associated > Mammals > Digestive system > Stomach > Rumen | place: Canada... | reverse complement strand
GCGTCAGTATCCACCTTTTTCACACCTGTGGCTTGAGGAACTTTCAGCTCCACCTTAGTCAGGGTGAAGCCTAAGCCCTGGAAACGAAGGCCATTGGCTTTCAAGAAATCAAGTGCACTCTGAGTGGAGATGATGCCTTCGAAATGACTGTCATCCTTACTGATGGTGTTCTGGATATCAGCGAAGTCTGACCAGTCGTTGATGTTCTTGAAAATGGGGTTGTAGTCTGCTGCCACGTCCTTCACTGAGCAGTAGATGATATCACCTACTTCTGCCACGTCGAAATACTTGGCGTCAATAGTCGATGAAACACCCCAACCATCATAGACGAGATTGCCTTCCCAAAGGGTCAACGAACCACCTGCATCAGGACGGACGGGAACATCACCGCCATCTGCCACATACTCGGCTGTGGTGCCGAAATAGATGCCTTCTACTGTAACCGAAGCGGTGCCTGACTGACCCTGAATGGTAATCTGCTGAACATGCTGGCTGTAAACATCGCCGATACCTACACCGTCTGTCTCGGCATTACCTTTCACCATGACGGTTTTCTTGTCTATCTTGATACCAACAATGCCTGAACCTTCCATGGCAGATGTCGTGGAAGCAAAAACTGGTCCCCAGTCTGCATTGTACATCCATTCGTCATAGGTGATGCCGAAATTGGGAGTACCTGTGGCATTAGTGAACTTAATCCACACGTAGTCGAACTCCGACATGTCACGGCCGATGTAGATGGCACCACCTTTATAGCCACTGCCCATGTTCAGTGTGTTGCCTTCAATGGTACAGTTGTCCCAAATGGCAAACTGGCTGAAGTCGATTTCTTCCTTGGCATTTACATTCAATGCCATGAAAGCTACTGTCAAAAGAGTAAAAAATTTTTTCATACGCATTTTGTTTTAGTTAATGATTTGAAGATTGATGATTAATCGAAATGTTTATTCGGATATCTGGGCAAAAGTATTAATTATTTCTGATAAATAATTGTAGTTTTTCAGCAAAAAAACACTTTTTCCTTGCTTATAATACATTTTGTACATGCATTTATTCATTTTTGGAAGATAGGACGATACATCATCCCATGATGAAACTATATGATTTCATCCTGCAATGTAAGTTCTCTTCGCTAGCGCACGGATAAGAAATTCTGTAACCATAGAAAAAAGAGCGTGGAGATAACCCCACGCTCTTTGCTAGTTTCTGACACGAAACTCGTGTCACTTTTTGTCGTCTTTCTTACTTCACGAGAACTTTCTTTGTCACGCTGTTGCCCTTGGCATCGTAGTACTTCACGATGTTGATACCCTTCTGGGCAGCACCAGTGCGAACACCGCTGACAGTGAAGATTTCCTTGCGAACTGCGTTGAGCTCAACGTCAGCCTTCATTTCCTCGATGCTTGTAGCATAGTCGAAACCTGGCAGAGGAGCTACGAAGAAGAGGCGAGCGTTGCCTACCTGAGAAGTGCCAGTCCAGAAGTCTGTTGGGTTACCGTTAGTGTCGATAGCCTTGCCTGAAACGTATTTCTCGTGAACACCGAAGGTGAGTGAACCTTCTTTCACCTGGATGTCGCTGATCACACCTACTGGGCTTGAACTTGCACCTGCTGCGCGGTATGGACGGATGAGTTTAGCCTCGTCGCCATCACCCTGAGCGTAGGAGTACATATCCCACTCACCAGTCTCGTCGTTCTGAGCGTTGTAGCCATAGCCGTTGATAGGCTTGCAGTTGTCAGGAGTACGAGTGTCCAATTCCACTGCGTAGATACCTACTGGGAGGTCTACGAGAGTCTGAGACATGTCGTAGTTGTTGTTACCATAGCTGTTGATACCGCTTGACATCACATATTCAATCTCTGTTGGAGCGTTGCCAGCGAAACCAGGAGTTGTGCCTGTGATGGTCCAGCCTGGGAAGCCTTCTTTGCCAAACTCACGATAGAACTTAGGATTCTGGATAGCACCAGTGAGCTCGATGCCCTTCACTACGAGAGAGTCTTGAACGATGTTGTCGAAGAGCTCTGTCATGTAGTCTTCGCCGAACTCGTTGTTGATGATGAGTTCATAGATGCGGTACTTGTTGAGCACGTTGAGTGCGTTGGCTACTTCGCGGTCGTCGGTTACTGCATTGAAGGCGGCGTTGAGTTCTTCCTCACCGTTTGTACCAATGATACCGGCGGTCTGGGTGGCTTTGTAAATACCCCAAGTGAGCAGGTCGGAGCATCCCTTCACCTTGCCGAGTTGAGCGGAGGCGTTGGTGAGTTTCGGAGCGAGCTCTGAAAGAATGTCGTCAGCGAGGTCGGATGGGTTGGTCTTGCCATACTCGTTCATGATGCTGCTGGCTGTCTGGTAGGCCTCTGTATTCTCATACTTGGTCTCCTGGAGCTCTGCCATAGCGATTTCTGCCTCAACCAATGCGATGTTGAAGTCGTCGATGTTCTTCATACGTGCGGAGAGGGCTGCTGCCAACTCTTCGAGTTTGGCGATTTCTGCCATTACCTCAGAAGGAGCGGTATAACCACCGGCCTCTGCGGTCTTGATTTCGTTGCTGAGAGCGTTCTTGGTGTCGCCGTTATATGCTGGGTCTGCTGCATCTTCGAGAGCGGCCTTTGCAATTTCAATGGCCTCGTTGAGCTTCTGCTTGTAGAAAGCGGCCTTAGAAGGCATGGTGATTACCTTGAGGTCGGCGAGAAGGAACTCCTGCCATTGTGCCTCTTGGGCAGTGAAGCGCATCACGTAGTAACCTTCCCTTGGAACGGTGAAGTCGGTGACACAAACCACAGAACCCTTGACATTGCCTGTTACACCATTTACGTTTGGTGCGGCAAGGAAGTTGTTGAACTCTGCATAGACATTGCCTTCGAGGTCTTCAATGGTGAAGGAGAATATTGGCTCACCTTTCCATGCTGCCATCAAGAACTTCACTTGATATTTACGAGCTTGGAGTCTGAAGGTGATATCCTCGGGCATCTCTGGGTCGAAAGTGCCGTCTGCCATCTTGTAGTCCTTTACCTGCTCACCGAAAGTACACCAACCTTCGTTGGTTCCACGGGTGCCCCAGTACATAGCCTTGGTGAAGTCACCGCTGAAGCCTGCGTACAGACGGGTACCACCACCACCTGGTCGGCCTCCCCATCCATAGTTGAACTGGCTTCCGTCGTCGTTGAAACCATAGAGGTGATAACCTGCTTCATTGAAAGTCACCCAACCTACAGGAATGCAATCTGTGGGCTCGTTTGCAAAGTTGGAGTCATAAACCACCTCGGAAAGAGATGTGTCTGTGTCTTTACCTATCTGGAGGGTAATCTTCTGGTCGTTGATGGATGACTCACCGAAGGTGCTGGCGATGCCAGAAACAATGATGTCGTATTCACCATCGGCAAGTGTTACAGGAACAATCAGTGTCTTGCCGTCTTCAGAAACGCTGATACCAGTGGTCAAGTCTGTGGTTTTGCCGTTGAAGCTCAACACTACAGAAGTGGAACTGATGTCAATGGGCCTGTTGTAAGTGAAGGTCACCTGCTTCAGAGTGGCACCGTCAAGTTCGAACGACTCGTTCTCAGGATTAGTGCTGACAAGTTCAGGAGCTGTCCATGCCTCGGCGATTTCCTCGATTCTGCCGTTGAATTCGGCTGTTTCATTCGAGAAGGCCAGCAATACCATCTCGCTTTCCACGTCTGTGGAAGGACGACGGTCTGTGTTGTACTGGAGAGGGCAGTCGGCGGATGGAGTGAATGTTACCTTCACGTCATCGTCTGGCTTCATCTCAAACGAGTCATCCTCAAAGAAGATGTAGAGATAGCCATCGGCCTTGCCTTCAACATAGTCGGCTTTAACCTCTGTGCCGTTCACTGTCACCTTCATGCAAGAGGGGTCAAGGGCTACAATGCCGTTGTCTGCTGCCTTGGCCAACTCGTCGATGTTGGTGGGATAACCGAAGTCCACGCGGATAGCATATTCGTTGAAGTCGATGCCGGCGATTGTGGCCTTTTCCAACACGATGTCGTCAAGATAGTAGAGACCAGGGTTGTAGAGGTTGATGGTGATGAAATACTGGTCAGCGAAAGCGGTCATGCCGTCGCTGTAGAAGATGGTGTCACCTTCCTCTGTGATTTCCTTGATGTTCTTGTTGTAGTTCGAGAACACTGCGTCCTGAGTGGCCTTGTCGGTGAAGAATGTCACGTTGCGGATGTGGCGCCAGTCACCTGTCATGCCACTGGTGTAGTTGTAGTAGTACTCAGTACCGGAAGGAGAGACGATAGGAGCCTCAACCTGCTCGAAACCGATGGACAGGGTGTTCTTGATGGATGTGAAGCCTGACTCGTTTTCATCAGTGAGGTAATCGGGCTCGGCTTTCACCCAATAAGAGATACGGTAGCTGGTAGCTGGCTCAAGGGAGATGTTGCGGATTTTGAAACCACGGTCCCATGGGTTGCCACGATAGCTGCTTGTGTTGTTCACCTCCAAAGCGGCGTCGCCGGAGTGTGCGTCTGGACAGGTCTCGTCCCAAACGTCGCCTGCCTGAAGGTTGATGTGGTCGGCAAAGAAGCCTGCGAACTGAGCGGAATCCTTAGTGGTGTACACACCCTTGGATTCGTTTGCTTCAAAGCCAATCTTCAGCACCTGCTGTGCACTGGCGCTGCCTGCGAGCATCATCAGTGCGGTTGCCAAAAGTAAAGATTTTCTTTTCATAAGCATTGTTTTTAGTGAATATGTTGATGATTTGTTTTGTCGTTTTGTCTCGTGCAACACCTTAATAATTATATTATTGGCGTGAACAAGGCATGATTCAACGGGTGCAAAGTTACTACAGGATTTCCAAGCAAGTATCATTCTTTGTAACATGATTTTCTTTGTTTGAAACATATTCAAATTGGGACTATTTCAAATTGGGACTATGGAACTTAAATTTCTCTTAACACTTAACTCTTAATTCTTAACTATTAATTCTTAATTAAATAGTATCGTCCAGCACGTAAGTGCTTAACTCCCCCTTTAACTCCCTTTTTAACTCCCCTTTAATAATATCATTCGCTAATTCAGGGTAAATAAATATACCTTAATACTATTTTTCGTTTTTTTATCAAATCTTGTTTGGATACATGGAAAAATATCACTTATTTTGTCGGCGAATGCAGGACAGACGGCAAGGTTCCTTGCATGTTGTGAGTGTTATCTTAATGTTGAAACATGTTGGCTGGCAACGGCTGGCACTAAAACCTTAGATAAATAATGAGAAAGACTATCAACCTGAGAATTTTATTCTTAATAACTATGGCGTTTTCTATGATGAATGTATTTGGACAGAAAAGTTATGAAAGTCTTTGGGGGGAGGTGTCTAAAGCCCGCCAGGAAAGACTGCCCAAGACTGCGCTCGCACGAGTGGATGAAATCATCAACAAGGCTGAAAAGGAAGACAATTTCTGCCAGTTGGTGCAGGCGCAGTTCGTACGCCTCTCGCTCAACGAGGAACTTGACCCCGACAGTCTGAAGGGCGACATTGCCAAGATGGAGGAAAGGCTCGCCAAGGCCTCCGACCCCGTGCAGAAAGCCATGCTCTCTGTGCTGCTCGCTTCTACTTACGAGGGCTACAGCTCTTATTTCAATGTGCGTGACGATGACACACAGATTGATGGCGAGAAACGACGGAAGGAACTGCTTGGCCAAGCACTTAACGACATGGATGCCCTTGCCCGTGCCAAGACCGATGACTATAAACCCCTTACTGCACTCTATGACGACAGTAAGTATTTCTTCGGCAACGACGTGCTTTCCATGATTACATCCATCGTGCTCTCTTCACGTCTGATGGATGCTGAGCAGCGAATGGAAACCCTCGATAAGGTCAAGGATTACTACTCGCAGCAAGGACGAACTCGCGAGGCATCTCTGGTGGAGCTGAAATGCATCGCTTTGGAATGTGCCCAGATGCCTTTGAAACTTGCCAGGAAAGAGGGAAGCAAGTACCATGCCCGATATGTGGAACTGGGGGAGAGGCTGAAGCTGATGCGTGCCAACACCACAGACAAAGAACTTCTGGCTGATATCGACATTGTCTATCACGAGTATTACATTCATGATAAAAACGAGGAACTCGACTTCCTCAACAAGGCCATCGCCGAAACCAAAGGCACCAAACGACAGCAATACCTAAAGCATCTGCTCGATATCTTGATGATGCCCTATGCACGTGCTAATATGGAGTATTACCAGGCACCCTCAGAGCGTATACCCATCACTATCAAGTACACCAATGTGGACCACCTCAATCTCGAAATTAAGGATGCCAAGGGAAAGACGGTCGTGGAGAGACGGCTCAATTACACCAAGAGCGTCTTGGAACAGAGCGACACCATATATGTGGCACTCGGGGTGGGGGATTATTCCGTTTCCCTGACAGGTGGTTTCGAAGACTATTCCATCGCCCATGAATTGCATATTGGCACCACATCCTTGGCCGTGGTGGGCGACCCACAGGACGAGAAGATGATTGTGCATGTGGTGGACAACACGACTGGCGCTCCTGTGCCGCAGTGTAAGGTGGTGAGAATTCTACGGGAGAACCGTTGGGGCAGAAAAGGCGATAAGACCAAGACGGAGACGGCCGTAACCAACGCCAACGGCATAGCCTATTTCAAGCACCCCGACAACAAAGACTTCTCCTACCATACTTTCCAGGCTTTCCGAACGCCGGAAGACAAGTCGCTGGAGGTGGAAGATTGGTTGGGCGTGAATAAAAACGAACCTGACGCAAACTTCAGGACTGTTTATAAGATTTTCACCGACCGCTCCATCTACCGTCCAGGTCAGACCGTCCATGCGACAGTGATGGTTTATACCAAGAATGGCGACAAGGTGAAAGTGGCTGAGAACAGAAAAGGTGTGTTCACACTCAAGGATGTGAACAGAAGAGTGGTCGATACCGTGAGCGTCTGCACAGATGCCTACGGCATGGCCTCGGCTGATTTCACCATACCGTCCGAGACCGCAGTGCTTGGCAATTACAGGGTGGAGTTCCGCGACGCAATGGCCACCATCAAGGTGGAGGAGTACAAGCGACCCACTTTCCAGGCCGAGATGAAACCCTATGAGGGTGCTTATCAGTTTGGCGACACCATTGAGGCGGTGGGTGTGGCCACATTGTTCTCCGGTGTGCCTGTACAAAACGGATTGGTGAAATACACCATTGAGACTTGCAAGACCGACTTCTGGTCGTACTGGAACAGGAACTGGAGTGAACAGGAGGATGGTGAGGTCGAAACGGATGAAGACGGTACCTTCACCATACCCGTGTTCTTTGACCCGGAAATGGCGGATGAAGACGAGGACGAGGACGAGGATGACGACGATAATGGTTATTATTGGTACAAGCCTGTCAAATGCGTGATGTTCCGTGTCACCGCCAAAGTGACCAACCTTGCCGGTGAGACCCAGACTTGCAGCACCACATACTATCTCTCGGATGATGAGTTCTCCATTTCTGCTGATATCCCTTCCGTCATTGACAAGAGCAAGGAAAAAGCGGAATATCACATCTCTGTCTCCAACCTTGAGGGCAGACCATTGAAGAAGACGGGACAATACGCCATCGTCAAGGCTACTGACAAGGACAAGGTGGTGGCAGAAGGACAATTCGACACCGACACTCCTTTCGTGTTCCCCTTCGATTTGATGCCTGCAGGTACTTATATCCTGAAGATGACGGCCATTGATTCCAAAGGCAAGAAAGTGGAGGGTCAGACAAGGCCGTTCATCGTCTTCTCGCCCAAAGAGAAGAAGATGGAACTCACGGAAGACTGGCTGTACTGTGAGGACTACAATATCTCGCCCACCAAGAGCGCTAAGGTTTACTTCGCACCCAAGGAGAAGGGTTACCTCTATATGCACTACTACCTCAAGTCGGAGAACAAGATTGTGGAGTACCGTCCTATCTCTGGCGATGCTGAAATGAAGGTGTTCGACATCAAGTACAAAGAAGAATATGCCGACGGACTGTCGCTCATGGTCTTCTATGTGAAGGACGGAGTGATGCACAGCAAGAGGATGATGCTCTACCTGCAGCGACCAGAGAAGGAACTCAAGTTGGAGTGGGCTACCTTCCGCAACCGACTGCGTCCAGGACAGGACGAGGAGTGGGTGCTCAACATCAAACACCCCAATGGCAAACCCGCCAACGCCCACCTGTTGGCTGCCATGTACGATGCGTCGCTCGACAAGATCTATGGCCATTCATGGTCTTTCTGGCTCAGTTTCAGCCGCAATCTCTCCAACTTCACTTTCTTCGACAGCACCAATGATGCCTTTACCAGCATTTCGCTGTCGAGAAATCTGGGACATCTGCCTGAACACGAATACTACCGTGAGTTCGACAACATGAGGTTCCTGGCTGAGTTCTCAGGCTTCCAGTACTTCTTCGATGTCTGCCGTTCATACTATGGCGTTTTCAGTTTCTACCGACGGATGTACGACGAAGACCTCATGCCACTTGGAAGCGCAATGGCGGAGGAGAGTGCTGCGCCAAGAATGATGAAAGCGGCTGGAGGCCCTATGAAAGAAATTGCAGTGGGTTCACAAAGAGCAAGTAATAACTCCCTTCAGGAGGTGGTCGTGGTGCAGAAAAATGGTCAGGCAAGCGAGGCTGAAGAGCAGGATATTGACAATGTGGATATCCGCTCCGATTTCTCAGAAACAGCCTTCTACCAACCTAACCTCATTGCCGACAAGGATGGCAACGTGAGCATCGCTTTCCACCTGCCCGAGAGCCTCACGGAATGGAAGTTCATGGGATTCGCCAACACCCAGGATATGGACTATGGCCTCATCACTTCCAAAGCCAAGGCGCAGAAGGACTTCATGGTTCAACCCAATATGCCGCGCTTCCTCCGCGACGGCGACAAGGCGAAGATTGCCGCGACGGTCATCAACCAGACCGAAAAGGCTATCAGCGGAACGGCTACCATGCTGCTCACCGATGCTGACACGGGTGAGGAGGTGAAACGGCAGAGCGTGCCTTTCTCGCTTGATGCCAACGCCACAGGTCAAGTGGTCTTCGACTATGACGCCGATGTCAAACATCCGTTGCTTGTCTGCAAGATTGTGGGCGTGGGCGAGGGATTCAGCGATGGAGAGCAGAACTTCCTGCCTGTCCTCGACTCCCGCCAGCGCATCCTCGAGACCATCCCGTTCTATATCGAACAGGGCAGCAAAGACATTGAGGTGAAGGTGCCACAGAACACCTTCTCTGAGGGCAGCACCGACAAGATGACCCTCGAATACACCGATACACCGGCATGGACGGTGATACAAGCCATCCAGACCCTTGTCACTCCAAATGAGGGCGATGCGTTCACGCTCAGCGCCTCGCTCTACACCAACGCCATCGCCCGCCACTTCGTGGAGCGCATGCCTTCCATCCGCACCGTCATCGAGGCTTGGAAGAACGAGTCGCCCGAGCAACTCACCAGTCCCTTGCAGCAGAACGAGGAACTGCGCAACATCGTGCAGCGTGAGACGCCTTGGATGCTCTATGCCGACAAGGAGACCGAGAACCGTGCAAGGCTTGTGGAACTCTTCGACGACAACTTGTTGCAGCGCCGTATCAGTCTGGCTGTGGAGAAACTCAAGGACCTGCAGTTCAACACCGGAGCCTGGCCTTGGTTCAAGGGCATGAAAGCCAGCAGCTGGACCACCCTCACCGTGACCGAACATCTTGCGTCGCTCTACCAGCACGGATTGCTTAATGACGAAACCACCAAGATGATGAACAAAGCTCTCGACTGGCTTGACGAGGATGTGCTGACAGATTACAAGGAGCGGCTGAAATATACAAAGAAACCGCTGCCTTCTGAGTTCGACCTGCATTATCTCTATGTCAGCCTCGTCACCAAGCATAAGCACAGTGCGGAGGTGGAGAAGTTGCAGCAGTACTACCTCGACTGCGTGGAGAAGAGCATGAAGAAAGACTATTCCATCTACGGATGGGCGCAGACCGCCATATTGCTCGATGCTGCTGGTCGAGGCAAGTCGGCAGTAGGGCTGGTGAAGTCGCTGCGCGAGTATTCAGTGCTCACACCTGGTCAGGGACGTCACTACAACACCGGTCGCGCGCTCTACTCTTGGCGCGACTACAAACTGCCCACTCAGATTGCGGCCATGAAGGCCATGAAGCGCTTCCGCGCTGAATTCAAGGACTCCGACTCTTACCTCCACGACATGCAGCTCTGGCTCATCAGCCAGAAGCAGACGCAGGCATGGGACAATGCGCTCAACACCGTTGACGCTGTCGACCTCCTGCTCAGCGGCGACGAGGCACAGGAAGAGTTCTTCCACGACCCGCAACGACCCGCAGTGACCATCAACGACAATGCTGTGGATATGGGAGAGATGACACCTGGACTGGGTTACTTCAAGACGGTTGTGCCTTCGACTGAGGTCAAGACCGACAACACCTTGAAGGTGACGAAAGATACACCGGGACTCTCTTGGGGAGCTGTCTATGTGCAATACACTGCCAAGAGCGATGACGTCTCCGATGTCGGCAACGAACTGAAGGTGACGCGCCGTTATTTGGTGGAAACCAAGAACGCCGACGGTACTACCACCATGCGCGACCTGCGTGATGGCGAGAAACTGGAGATTGGGCAGAAGGTGACAGTACGTCTGACCGTCACTGCCGACCGCGACATGGACTTCGTGAGCGTGCGTTGCCAGCGGGCTGCTTGCTTCGAACCGAAGGAGCAACTCTCCGGTTACCGTTACAAGTCGGGACAGGGCTACTATCAGTCTGTACACGACAGCAACACCGATTATTTCTTCGATATCTTCCGTCGCGGCACCTGCACGCTCGACATGAACCTCGTGGTGGTGCGCAGTGGCCATTATCTCGATGGACTGGCCAATGTGCAGTGTGCTTACTCGCCTGGGTTCGCCGGACACAGCCGCGGAACAGCTGTCGATGTGAAGTAAAGGTTTCGAATCCAGAAAATCCAGATCAATCAAATTCATGCAGACTGACGACACATTCAAGACCATTAGTAAATCTTCTGAAGGCACGTACACGGAGAAGCGGAGCAAGTTCCTTGCTTTCGCTCTCCCTGTGCGTACCGTCGATGAAGTGAAGGATATCGTCAAGGATTACCAGAAGAAATACTACGATGCCCGTCATGTCTGCTATGCTTACATGCTCGGTCCTGAACGGACGGACTTCCGCGCCAACGACAACGGTGAGCCTTCGGGCACTGCGGGTAAGCCCATCCTCGGACAAATCAACTCTTACGGACTGACAGACATCCTGATTATCGTGGTCCGTTATTTCGGTGGTATCAAATTGGGAACGAGCGGACTGATTCAAGCCTATAAGCAGGCGGCCATCGAGGCCCTGGCTGTAGCTGATGTCATCGAGAAAACGGTTGATGAGGACATCTCCTTCGCCTTCGAATATCCCTTCATGAACGATGTGATGCGTATAGTGAAGGAGGAAGAGCCCCAGATCATCGCCCAAGGATACGACACCGATTGCACCATGACCCTCCGCCAGCGACTCTCCCTCATGCCACGACTCAAAGCCAAACTCGAGAAGGTCGAAACCCTACGGATATCCTAAACTTCTGGTCTCCCCTCATAGTCTATACATTGCAGGGTGCGCAGGATGCCAACCTGCGACATCATTAGCAACTAAAAGCTATTACTTGTTGTTCTATGTTGTTCCGTCGCGTCCGCGGCGGTTTCTTTCTACCCACATGGACAATGTTGTTTATAGTTGTGCTAAGTTGTTTCCAAATTAAATCATCCGCATGGCAGAATGCCGTCAGACGTTCCCTCCTAGGGTGCGCAGTCTGCCAGCCTGCGACATCATATTATCTTGCAGTAGTACGTTTCATAAATCGTCATATAAGACGAAGTGTTGTATATAAAATAATCGCAAATCATTATTAGTCAATGATTTGCGACCTGTTTTACGGTGATCCGGTTGGGCTTACCATGTTATGAGGGAGAATGGCCTTATGCTTACGTCAGAGGTGCTGACAAGGGAAGTGGAGCGTATTTTGATCGCAAAAGGCCATTCCACCAAGAACCCCCAACCAATTCTGGCAAGAAGGATGGTAAACGTTTTCTCAGAATGGATTGACGGACAATATGAGAGCGGAGTCTTTGGCACGGGAAGGAAAAAACATTATGAAGTTTTGCAGAGGGAACTTTGCCGCTTCCTAATCATGAGGCGAATGAATGACATCACAGTCAAGGAATTCGATGTCTCGATATTGCAAGAATTCTCCATCTGGCTCCGGGACGAATGGCTGTTTGTCGAAAAATATCCTAACCTCTATGAGAGTTTTGACGATAGACGCATACCCAGTATGCCCAGAAGCGGCAACACCATTGCAGCCAAGATGAAGCTTTTGAGGTGCTTCTTCAGGGCTCAGGAGTTTATTGGCGAAGTGGCGAAAACGCCCTTCAATATGATGGATGGTAGTCGCCGTAAGGCAATGATGCGTGAAAAGTATGATACACCCGTGTCGCTTACCAAAGATGAACTGAAGAAGATCATCCAGTCGGAGGATCCCCAGTTGATGTCAGAAGTACGCGATATCTTCGTCCTGCATTGTTATATTGGTTGCAGGGTGAACGACCTGAGGTTGATGACGTGGGATAATGTGTCCGTGGCTGATGGTGTGCCTTACATCCATTATATGCCACAAAAGACAGCACTCCAGCAGGAAGATGAATTGGCAACGCCATTGATGCAGACTGCTTTGGAGATTCTGAAAAAATATGATTTCAAGTTTCCTCTCTTGAGGAACGTCTTGGGGAAAGACGGCTACAACCATAAAATCAAAAAATTGCTGGAAGATTGCGGTATAAATCGGAAAAGTCCTGTTCGAGACACTGAGACTGGGAAGACAAAATATGTGCCCATCTATGAACTGGCATCCACCAAACTGGCAAGAAAGACTTTTGTCAATCTGATGGCCTCATGCCAGGTGGATTTGTATGCTGCTGGGCTTCACAAGCGCGGCAGCGACGCTGTGGAGAGGTATGCGCATATAGACTTAAAAGAGCGTTTTCGGCTTATGTGTTTCGCCTTTGGTGAGCCAGAGTATGAGGTGGATGACAATTTGGCTATTATTGAACGAGAAACAGTCGACAAGGTGCAAGCGATCCTTGACGGGCTGAATGGTGACGAAATGGAAAGGCTTTTAGAAATGCTAAAGAAAAAGAAGCCAGATTAAAAGAGTAGCAAGACGATAGAGCGATTATATCCAGAATAAATGGAAAACCGTAACAAAACAATCTTTTCTCCTTAGATTGCTGTCGTTTCAAAAAAAGTGATTATATTTGCATTGTTGAAAACAAGCGACTGCGGATAGCCCGGCAGCGGCACTATCCACTTTTCAAATCAAAGGACGAACGAACATCATGCCCGCCACCACCTACCAACTCCTCTTCGCCGCCAACCTGGCGTTCATCCTGACCAATGTCTACGGATGGGTACTGAAGTGGTTCTACCGCCCGAGAGCCTACGACGAGGAGTTCCAGCGGCTGTTCCCGGCGCAGCGGTCGGTGGGCACGCTTTACCTGCTTCAGGCGCTCGAACTGCCGTACCTCATACAGCTCGGCCTCGCTGCCACGTCAGCCACCGACTCGACCTTCCATTCCGCCCTGCTCTACGCAAACACCTTTGCCCTGCTCATCTTCCCCATCCAGATGCTAATCATGTGCGAGAGCTACTTCTTCCCCAGCAAGAAGCATCCGCCGCTCCACTACCTGCTTTACCTCCCCGCCGCCCTCTTGTTGGCCTTGCTGCTGCCGTCGGCCCTCGGCCTCGCCGTGCTCCCCGCCGCCGTCATACCGTGGGTAAAGGCCGCCACCGCGCTTGTCTTCCTCATCTACTTCTGGCGCTCCGTGCGCATGGCCCAGAAGATAGGCAACGCCATCCGCGATGCCAGCGAGCAAGCCTACGCCGACGAAGACGACTTCCCTGTGCGCTTCGCCGGTCGTATCCAGTGGCTGCCTATCGGCATCTGTGCAGCCATGGCCATCAACTACCTCGTCGACGACCCCACGTTCAAGGCCGTACGCGATGTCATCTTCACGGGCATTAACGTCTGGTTCTGTATTCTCACCCTCAACCCCTGGCGCACCGTCCTCTCCCCAGCCGCCGATCGCATCATCCAGCAGATAGACTCCGAGGCCGAAACCGACGAAACCACCGTCGAGAACACCCCTCCCATTGACCGCAGCCTGAGTGAAGCCCGCCTCGACGACCTCGCCAGCCGCCTTGATCACCTGATGCGCCACGACCTCCTCTTCACCGAGGAACACATCATGAGCGACACGCTCTGCCAGCGCCTCGCCACCAACACCAAGTACCTCACCGAGGCCATCTGCCGACTGGGCTACGCCAACTTCTACGACATGATCAACCAGCACCGCGTGCGCCATGCCATCAGCCTCATCAACCAGCATCCCGACCGCCTGCTGCAGGACATTGCCCACGACTGCGGATTCTCCAAGCCCTCCGCCATGACACGCGCCTTCAAGTCGCAGGGCAAGCCCGCCCCCAGCACCTTCCGCCGCCAATAATCCCCCTGGATTTCTTAACACTCAGCGAATTTCTTAACTCTCGCGGAAAATCTTCTTAACACTCAGCGAATTTTCCGCCAGACTTAAAAGGTTCCCGGCCATAATGCGTAAATTTGGATTCGTAAAAAATCTTAAAACGCAAAGCATTATGGTAGCGCCAGTAAAACTTCTACTCGCCATGCTTTTTGGAGCCATCCTCGCCCTCATCGTCGTGTTCATCGTCATGGTCACCCGCACCATCCGACGCAACCGCGA
>Ga0310695_10009279_pt1 | contig 14838 bp, 8 predicted proteins | sample RumenRJG_04DNA_FD_203882 | JGI IMG/M metagenome (GOLD analysis project Ga0310695, IMG submission 203882) | Bovine rumen microbial communities from Lethbridge, Alberta, Canada - RJG_04 (v2) (version 2) | ecosystem: Host-associated > Mammals > Digestive system > Stomach > Rumen | place: Canada... | reverse complement strand
TGAATACCCGATGGTGTCACAGGATCTGAAAACCGGCGTATGGACGGTCAAAGTCCCAAACCAGGTCGGTTATGAGCTTCCCGCCACCGGCGGCCCCGGCACTGACATGATCTACCTGATCGGCTTCATACTTACCTTATTCGCCGGGATCGGACTCACAATAACCTACAGACGCAGAAATATCGCACATTAAACGAAAAGGCATGGGCTTTAGGGCTCATGTCTTTTTTAATGGGGTCTGACCCCATGTATAAAGTGTGAACAAGTTCACATTTTGTTCATGGGGTCAGACCCCATTACGGGATGTAATATTTATGTTACACAAATTTAAAGATTAGATCGGATATTTTTCGGCCTGAATTTGATTTTCACAAAGCCGTGTGATATACTAACGACAAAATGTTGTTGGGAATATGGCTGTACTGCTTCGGAACCGTATGTCAGGTCTGCCTTTCCGGCTATGGTTCTACAGGAAAAGACATGATGAAGCCAATAACCTAAGGAGGAGATTTCCTGAATGAAAAGAAAAAAGATTCTTGCCGTTCTTCTGGCAGGTTCGCTTATGGTGCCCTTTGCTTCTTCCCTCACCTTTGGTGAGGATATCCTTGTAGGAGAGGAAGCTCCGGTATTTACAGACGGAGAAATCGGTTACGAAGAGCCTGTTTTTGAAGATCCGGCTTATGAGGAGCCGGTATATGATGAGCCGGCAGCTTACGAAGAACCGGTTTATGATGAACCGGTGGCTTATGAGGAACCGGTTTATGATGAGCCGGCAGCAGAGCAGCCTGCTGTCCAGGAAGAGCAGCCCGCAGCGCAGGAGCCCGTTGTCCAGGAAGAGCAGCCCGCTCCAGAAGAGCAGCAGGTGGTCATCTATCCTGACGAGCAGCAGATACAGGATCCTGCCGCAGGACCGACCCAGGCTCCGGATACGATTGTCATCAATCAGGACAGTTCACTTTTTGATGGTACGCTTACAGAACCTGTGGAAGCGGATCTTACAAAACCGGTCTACATCCTGAGCGAGCCAGGCGCCTCCGGCATTGCGACCGTAGAGCGTTCTTATGATTCCCTTTCTGAAGCAATATCGGAAGAATACTATACAAACAACAACACAGACATTAAGATTGTTGTCAGCCAGAATCTGCAGATCGATGCAACCATCAATATTCCTTCAGATGTCGATGTAAGCATCAGTCCGTACAATACCGACATATCAATTACCAGAGCTGCTTCCCTGACAGGCGATATGTTTTCTGTTGAGGGAACGCTGGATCTGGGTTCAGATAAGACTTCACCGGTCCTTAAAATTGACGGCAACGAAGCCGCTACCGGTGTTACAGGCTCCATCATCAGCGTGGAAAACGGCGGGTCTCTGAATATTCATAACGGTGTCACGCTTACCGGAAACCGAACCAGCGGCAAAGCCAGTGCCATCTATGTTTCCGGCGATGCAGAAGATGTCTATCTTACAGGCGGAACCATAGAAAAGAATGAAACCACCGATACAACCGGCGGCGCAGTTTATCTTGAGTCGGATTTCCCCGGTATCGTGCTTGGATATTATGAGTATGTATCCGGACCCATCAAGATCACTGACAATAAAGCAGGTACCGGTGAAGGAAAGACCGATACCGATATCATTATGGGCGCTGAAGGTCAGATCCAGATCGGTAATATTCTGGATAATACATCGGTTATAAAGATTCGTTTTGAAGAGGAATCTCAGGAGGTCGACGGCGCCAATGTTGTTCAGCTGAGCGGTATGGGATTTCCGGATGGGTATCTTGCCACCGCCTCGGCGCTGATGACTTATGAACATGGCAATTACATCGTCAACAACGAGGGCAATCTTGCGGACGGTCAGGTGATAGATCCGACGGAGACACCGACACCTACACCGTCGACTCCTCCCACAAATACACCGACTCAGACGCCTACCGTGACGCCCACCAGAGCGCCGGGAAGTACGAATACACCTACCCCGACGCCTACCAAAACGATAACAAATACCCCAAGGCCGACAGTGACCGGGACGATTACTGTAACGCCTTCTGTATCGCCAGTGCTTACGGTTACAACCTATCCGAGTATCACTATAACCACTGTTCCTGTTACAATTACGACTACTCCTGCCCGTGACCCATATATCGCAAGCATCAACCGCTGCAGTGTCACTCTTTCTAGAGATGGACACACATATAACACTCCGGCAGAGCTGACCATGCGCGTTGGTGATTACTATGAGGTAAACCGCACAGGAGATTATGGTGCAGTAAATACATACGGCAATAATCTGATTGACGGAGATCAGCAATATGTCCCGTATTTCCTGTGGTGGAGCAAAGATGCAAACGGAAATCCTATTCCTCAGTCGGAATGGCAATTCGGCATCCGTTCTTCCACCGTTCTCAGGCAGTCCGTCACAGACAACATTACGCTCTATGTCCGGTTTAAGCGGCAGTATTGGTCTTCCTCCGCAAAGCAGTTTGTGGACGACGGTACAACGGTGGATGTGCCTTTCCAGATCCGCTATACAGCCCTTCCAAACGTTACAACGACACCGGCCATCACCGTCACCATCACTCCGACATCCTCTCCGTACAGCCGTGCGCTTACCATCACCGCAGCCTACCAGAGTCTGTACGGCAACAGGAACGGCAATTCCGATTCTGATTCCGGAACGGTAAATACACAGAACGGAACGACCTCCACCTCCACCAACCGCGTGGGCGGTGTTGATTATCTTGCCCTTACCAGAGCAGCCCAGAGCCCCGGTGCGGCGCTCGGTGCTGCAACCTCACTTGCCGGGAATCCGCGTACCGCGGATGATTCCCCCGTGGGAACCATGGTTCTTCTGGCCTCGCTTTCCATGCTGGCCGGCGGATACGTGATCGTAAGAAAGCGTAAAAAAGAAGCCTGATTCATCAGGTCAAAAAAGTCAAATAGCGAAAACACAGACAACCCCTCCCCGGGGTTGTTTGTGTTCAGGGAAAAAACAGAATCTTAAGAAAGCAGTAAAAGATATGATATTAAATGCAGACAACAGCTGTGCCGCCGACCGGCGCACTGAGGAAGCCTGTTCTTCTTCCGTTCCGACAGAAGAGCCTGCCCGCCAGCAGTATTTTATCCGGAAATGCCGCGATAAATGTGCAAAGATCGAAGCCTCACTCGGAAGGCCGCTCACCTACCGGCTGGAAACCTTCGGCTGCCAGATGAACGAAAAGCAGTCCGAAGTGGTGGCCGGCATCCTGGATGAGATCGGCTGCAGCCGGTGCGAGAGCGAAGAAACGGCGGACATCGCCCTCTACAATACCTGCACCGTGCGTGAGAACGCCAACCTGAAGGTTTACGGGCGCCTTGGAAAACTGCAGAGCATCCTCAGGCATCAGCCTGACAAAAAAATAGTTCTCTTCGGATGCATGATGCAGGAGCCCCAGGTGGTGGAAAAGATCCGGAAGGATTATCCTTTCGTGAGCCTGGTATTCGGTACACACAACATCTATAAATTCGCCGAGCTCTTTGACCAGGTGATCGACGCACCGGAAAAAGAGCCTTCACTGATAGAGATCTGGGACGGTTCAGACCGGATCGTGGAGGAGCTCCCCTCCCAGAGAAACTATACCTTCAAGGCAGGCGTAAACATCATGTTCGGCTGCAATAACTTCTGCAGCTACTGCATCGTTCCCTATGTGCGCGGAAGAGAGAAGAGCCGCGAACCGGAAGCCATTCTGCGGGAGATCCGCTCCCTGGCAGCCGACGGCGTGTCCGAGGTGATGCTGCTTGGCCAGAACGTCAATTCCTACGGCAAAACCCTGGCAGAGCCTGTCTCTTTTGCCCGGCTTCTTTCCATGGTGGAAGAGGTGGAGGGTATCCGGCGGATCCGCTTTATGACCTCCCACCCGAAGGATCTTTCCGATGAACTGATCAAGGCCATGGCCGCCGGGAGCAAGGTCTGCCACCATCTGCATCTTCCTCTGCAGTCCGGCTCCAGCCGCCTTCTGAAGGATATGAACAGACGTTATGATAAAGAGCACTACCTGCGTCTGGTGGAAAAAATCCGCAGCGCCATACCGGATATCTCGCTCACCACGGACCTGATCGTTGGCTATCCGGGAGAGACGGAGGATGATTTCCTGGACACTCTGGATGTAGTGGAAAAATGCGGCTTCGACACCGCCTTCACCTTCATCTATTCCAGGCGTACCGGTACGCCGGCGGCAGATCGGCCGGATCAGGTGCCTCCGGAAGTTGTCAAGGACCGGTTCGACCGGCTGCTGGAACTGGTGCAGAGCAAAGGCAGAGAAGCCTCCTCCCGATTTGAAGGCACGGTCCAGGAGGTACTGGTGGAGACAGAGAGCAAGGAAAAAGGCATCTTCACCGGCCGCACCCAGTACAACCTTCTGGTCCATTTCCCTGCGGATGCTTCCCTGCTCGGGAAATATATTCCGGTCAGGCTGGAAACCTGCAAGGGCTTTTACTATCTCGGCAGTTTAGAATAAGGATGGTGTACGATGGCGCTGACGCCGATGATGCAGGAATACCTGCGCACAAAAGAAGAATATAAGGACTGCGTCCTGTTCTATCGTCTGGGAGATTTCTACGAAATGTTCTTTGATGATGCCCGGATGGTATCAAAAGAGCTGGAACTCACCCTGACAGGCAAGGACTGCGGTCTGGAGGAGAGGGCGCCCATGTGCGGCGTCCCCTTTCATGCTGCAGACACCTATATCAAACGCCTGATCGAGCTCGGCCATAAAGTGGCCGTCTGCGAACAGGTAGAGGATCCGAAGCTGGCCAAAGGGCTGGTCAAACGTGAAGTAATCCGCGTGGTCACCCCCGGCACCACCCTGGATCCGGGCACTCTGGATGAGACGAAAAACAATTATCTGATGTCCATCGTCTGTGTGGGAGACCGCTTCGGTGTCGCCACCGCGGACGTTTCCACCGGGGATTGTCTGCTGACGGAGGTGGAGAAGCCCGCCCGGCTTCTTGACGAGATCAACCGTTTCTCCCCTGCAGAGATTATCTGTGATGAGCTTTTTCTTCTGAAAGGAATTGATCTGGAGGATCTGAAGGCACGGCTTGGCGTGTGTATCTTTCCCATGGAAAAGCGGTTCTACGATGAAGAAGCCTGCCGGCAGGCCCTCTGCAGCCATTTCAGCGTCAATTCCGTGGACGGACTCGGCATAGGAGACGCACCGGTTGGTATTCTGGCAGCGGGAGCTCTGTTCCAGTATCTGAAAGAGACGCAGAAATCCGGCATGACGCAGATGACACAGATCCGTCTGTATCATTCCGAAGCCTACATGGTGATTGATTCCTCCTCCAGAAGAAATCTTGAACTGGTGGAGACTCTGCGCGAAAAGAACAAGCGTGGTTCCCTTCTGTGGGTGCTGGATCAGACGCGTACTGCCATGGGGGCGCGCCTGCTGCGCAGCTATATCGAGCAGCCGCTGATCGATGCGGCGGAAATCACCCGGCGTCTGGATGCTCTGGAGGAGCTGAACGCTTCCCCTATGCTGAGGGATGAACTGAGGGAATATCTGAATCCAGTTTATGATCTGGAAAGACTTCTCTCCAGAATCACCTACAAGACCGCAAACCCCAGGGATATGGTGGCCTTTGCCTCCTCCCTGGCCATGATTCCCCATATACGCACTATTCTGGGACAGTGTACATGCTCACTGTTGAAACAGATCCATGAGGACATCGATGAACTGGCTGACGTTGCCGGATGGATCACGGATGCCATCGCCGATGATCCACCTCTGGCCCAGAAGGAGGGCGGAATCATACGGGAAGGCTACAATGCCGATGTGGACAGATTCCGGACATCCCGGACAGACGGGAAGAAATGGCTCTCCGAGCTGGAAGCCAGAGAAAGAGAGGCCACAGGCATCAAAAACCTGCGGGTCAAATTCAACCGCGTGTTCGGCTATTCCATCGAAGTCACCAATTCCTCGAAGAACCTTGTGCCAGAGCACTATATCCGCAAGCAGACCCTGGCGAACGCCGAGCGCTACATCACTCAGGAACTCAAGGAGCTGGAGGATGTGATCCTCGGCGCTGAGGACAAGCAGTTTGCCCTGGAATATGAACTCTTCAGCGCTGTACGCGACCGTGTGGGTGAAGAGGTCGTGCGTATACAGAAGACTGCCAAAGCCATCGCCGCTCTGGATGTGTTCTGCTCCCTGGCTTTTGTAGCAGAGCAGGGCTCCTATGTAAAACCTGTGGTGAACGACGGCGGCGTGATCAATATCAAAGGCGGCCGGCATCCCGTGGTGGAAAAAGTGGCGAAGCATGAGATGTTCATCGCCAACGATACTTATCTGGATAATAAAAAGAAGCGCATCTCCATCATCACCGGACCGAATATGGCCGGAAAGTCCACGTACATGCGCCAGACTGCGCTGATTGTGCTGATGGCCCAGATCGGCAGCTTTGTCCCTGCCGATTCCGCACAGATCGGCATTGTGGACAGGATCTTCACCCGGGTGGGCGCCTCTGATGATCTCGCCAGCGGACAGAGTACTTTTATGGTGGAAATGACGGAGGTGGCCAATATTCTTCGTAATGCCACTTCCAGGAGTCTTCTGATCCTTGACGAGATCGGCCGGGGAACCAGCACTTTTGACGGTCTGGCCATCGCCTGGGCCGTTATCGAATACATCAGCAATACCAGGCTGTGCGGCGGTAAAACGCTTTTTGCCACCCACTATCACGAGCTGACCGAGCTGGAGGGCAAGATCAGCGGTGTCAACAATTACTGCGTTGCCGTTAAAGAGAAGGGTGACGATATCGTCTTCCTGAGGAAGATCGTGCGCGGCGGTGCAGACAAGAGCTACGGTATACAGGTAGCCAGGCTGGCCGGTGTGCCGGATGCCGTAATCACCAGGGCCAAAGAGCTGGTGGAGGAGCTTTCGGACGCGGATATTACTGCGGCGGTGCGGGATATGACAGGGAGCCGCAAAAGGGTTCATTATGATGAGGTGGACCTTGGACAGATGTCCCTGTTCGACACGACGAAGGACAGTGATATCATCGAAGAAATCAGGAACCTGGATATCAGCACTCTGACACCTCTGGAAGGATTGAACATCCTTTATAATCTGCAGAACAAGGTTAAGAACCGGTGGTAATATGACAGGAAAAATCTGTGTGCTGGACCAGCACACCATCGATAAAATTGCCGCGGGAGAAGTGGTTGAGCGCCCTTCTTCTGTCGTGAAAGAGCTGGTGGAGAACGCCATCGATGCAGGAGCGGCCGCTGTAACAGTGGAAATTGCCGAGGGTGGAAAAAAGCTCATCCGTGTGACGGACAATGGGTCCGGCATAGAGGCGGACCAGCTGCCCACGGCCTTTCTCAGCCATGCCACCTCCAAGATCCGTCAGGTGGAGGATCTTCAGACGATCGACTCTCTGGGCTTCCGCGGCGAGGCTCTTTCCAGCATCGCGGCGGTTGCACAGGTGGAGGTTATCACAAAGACGCCTTCTGCTCTGACCGGCAGCCGCTATGTGATCGAGGGCGGTCGGGCAGAAGAGCCGGAAGAGATCGGAGCTCCGGAGGGTACCACCTTTCTGGTGCGCAATCTTTTCTATAATACGCCTGCAAGGAGCAAGTTTCTGAAGACGGATGCGTCTGAAGGCGCCGACATTGCAGCGCTGGTGGAGCAGATGGCGCTTTCTCATCCGGATATTTCCTTTAAATTCATCATGAACAATCAGGTGCGCCTGTATACCAACGGAAGCGGACAGATCCAGGATGTGATTTACCATGTGTACGGCAGGGAGATCGCCAGAGCGCTCCTGGAGGTTCACTACGAAGATGAGTTCATCAAAATCCGCGGTTTTGCCGGAAAACCGGAGATTTCCCGCGGGAACAGGAGCTTTGAGAATTATTACGTGAACGGGCGTTATGTGCGCAGCAATATCCTGAGCAAGGCGATTGAGGATGCCTACAAGGGCTTTCTGATGCAGCATAAATTTCCTTTTGCCGCCCTGACCATCCGGTTGGGCGGAGAGGATGTGGACGTGAATGTCCATCCGCGGAAGCTGGAGGTTCGATTTGCGAATGCTGCCCGGGTGTATGATGCTGTGTTTGAGGCAGTGCGCGAAGCTCTAACAAGACGGGAGATGATTGCGCGCGTGAGCCCGGGCAGTCCAGAAACAGCCGGAAAACCGTCTGCTACTGAAAGAACTGCCGCGCAGAAGGATTCCGGGAATGAGATAAGTGCTGTAGAAAAGAATTCAGGGAATCAGGGAAATGCTGCTGCGGGAAATAGCTCAGGAAATGAGGTAAGTACCTCTGTGGGAGGAGGTTCGGGGAATGGCTCTTCCGCACAGGGGCGGAGCGGTAAGTATCCGTCCCGCGGGGATTTACCGGAGCCGTTTGAGACTCACAGAAGGCAGACGCTGGTCGGACAGGCAGCTGCACAGTTCCCTGGTGAAGACGGGCAGCCCGCTCTCACACTGCAGGAAGAAGCACTTTTCTCTCCCTGTTCCTCAGAGACAAAGGGAGGGCAAACATATTCCGCAGAGGCGAAGGGGGCAGCGGCGTTTTCCCGGGATACGAAGGAGACGGATGCATTTTCCCAAGATTCGAAGGAACCAGCGCCGCAGGCTCCCGATGGAGATGCCGTGATTTCAGGCCGGGATGAAGCTGCGCAGGCTTCAGAGACTTCCCCCGTCGGTGTGCAGGCCTTCGACCATAAGATCCGGGAAATCCAGCTGAATCTTTTTGATGAAAAACTCCTCGACCCGGCGTCCAGGAATCGTCACCGTCTGATCGGCCAGCTTTTTGATACTTACTGGCTTGTGGAATTCGGCGATCGTTTCTTTATGATCGATCAGCACGCAGCACACGAAAAAATCTATTATGAGCGTTTTGTGAAGGCTTTCAAAAACCGTGAAATAAACGCTCAGCTTCTGGAGCCGCCCCTGCTTGTTACACTCACCCTGCCGGAAGAGCAGCTCCTGAAAGCGAATATGAAATACTTTGAGGACTTTGGCTTTGAAGTGGAAGATTACGGTTCCAGAGAATACTGCATCCGGTCGGTTCCGGCAGAACTGTACGGCTTTACGCAGGAGGAACTGTTCCACGAGCTTCTGGACCAGCTGTCCGGCATCGGCCAGAAGGATCCTGAGGGCGTTTTCGCTCACAGACTGGCAACTATGGCCTGCAAGGCGGCCGTAAAAGGAAACCAGCGCCTCTCCACGCAGGAAGCGGACCGGATGATCGATGAACTTCTGAAACTGGAAAATCCTTACCATTGTCCCCACGGAAGACCCACCATTATCTCCATGACAAAAACAGAAATTGAGAAAAAATTCCGTCGAATTGTATAAAATTGTGTGGGGGCCTGACCCCATTAACAAATCATTAACAATCTATGAACAAATATGATAATAAACCTTTGATTGTTCTGACGGGGCCTACGGCTGTCGGAAAGACCAGGCTTTCGCTGAGGCTTGCGCGGGAGCTGGGGGGAGAGATCATCAGTGCGGACTCGATGCAGGTTTATAAGGGTATGGACATAGGGTCTGCCAAAATCCTTCCGGAGCAGATGCAGGGCATCCCTCACCATCTGGTGGATGTGCTCGATCCACAGGAGGAGTTCCATGTGGTGCGTTTCCAGGAGATGGCGAAGGAAGCCATGGCCGGAATCTATGCCCGTGAGCACGTCCCTATTCTGGTTGGCGGGACAGGATTCTACATCCAGGCCGTGACGAGGGACATCGATTTTACTCAGGCAAGTACCCAGGATTCGTACCGCAGGGAGCTGGAGGAGCGGGCAAAGACGGAAGGCCCCCGCGCGCTCCACGAACTTCTGCGGCAGGTGGATCCCGAAAGTGCTCTGGCAATCCATGAAAACAATGTAAAGCGGGTCATCCGCGCGCTTGAATTCTATCATCAGAATCATGCCCCCATCTCCGGACACAACGCACAGGAGCGGGAAAAGAAAACGCCCTACGATCTCCATTATTTTGTGCTGACGGCACCCAGAGAAGAACTCTACCGCCGGATCGACGCCCGGGTGGACGAGATGATCGGCCAGGGACTGGTGGATGAAGTAAGACATCTGAAAGAGGAAGGCTGCCATGCCGGTATGGTGAGCATGCAGGGACTCGGATACAAAGAAATCCTTGCGTATCTGGAAGGAGAGTACCCGCTGGAAGAGGCCGTCCGCCTGATCAAACGGGATACCCGCCATTTTGCCAAACGTCAGCTCACGTGGTTTAAACGGGAGGATGACGTGATCTGGGTGGATAAGGCAGGCTTTGGGTATGATGAAGACCGTATTCTTGATCACATGCTGAAAATTCTGCGGACTCAGGAAGAAGATAAAAACACTTGAGAAGGAAACACTGACCTATGGATCTGTTTGATATATACAGCCGGCTTGGCATCTCACATGAGGTGTGGGCTCTTGGGCTGGAAGCTGAGACATCTTTAAAGGAACGCTTTGAACAGTTTGACCGGACCGCGGAATACAACCAGATGAAGGTTCTTCTGGCCATGCAGAAGAACCGGGTGAGCGCCGAATGCTTCGGCAGCAGCTCCGGGTATGGTTATGACGATTTCGGCAGAGATACGCTGGAAAAAGTCTACGCCGATACCTTTCACACAGAGGCTGCCCTGGTGCGCAGCCAGATCACCTGCGGCACCCACGCGCTGGCGATTGCCCTGGCAGGGAATCTGCGCCCCGGCGACGAAATTCTGGCGCCTGCCGGAAAGCCCTACGATACGCTGGAAGAAGTGATCGGCATCCGCCCCGGCGTCGGTTCCCTGGCGGAATTCGGAATCACCTATCGTCAGGTGGATCTGCTGCCGGACGGCAGCTTCGATTATGAAAATATCAGAAAGGCTCTCTGCAGCCGGACACGGCTGGTGGAAATCCAGCGATCCAAAGGCTATCAGACGAGGCCTTCTTTCTCCGTCAGCCAGATCGGAGAGCTTATCGCATTTATAAAAGAAATCAGACCGGATGTTATCTGCATGGTGGACAACTGTTACGGAGAATTTGTAGATACGATCGAGCCCTCCGACGTCGGTGCCGATATGACTGTAGGCTCCCTGATCAAAAATCCGGGCGGCGGTCTTGCCCCCATCGGCGGATACATCGCCGGGACAAAGGAATGTATAGACCGCGCGGCGGCGCGCATGACCTGCCCGGGACTTGGCGCAGAGGTCGGTGCCTCCCTCGGGGTAAACAGAAGCCTCTATCAGGGCTTTTTTCTTGCGCCGATGATCACCAAAGGTGCTCTTAAAGGCGCTGTCTTTGCCTCCAGACTCTATGAAAAGCTTGGCTTTTCTGTCATCCCGGACAGCAAAGAGCAGAGAAACGATATCATACAGGCAGTAACTCTGGGCTCCAGAGAAAAACTGACAGCTTTCTGCAGAGGAATCCAGGCGGCAGCCCCTGTGGACAGCTTTGTGACGCCTGAGCCCTGGGATATGCCGGGCTACGACAGCGAGGTGATCATGGCCGCCGGCGCCTTTGTGCAGGGTTCTTCCATAGAGCTCTCCGCAGACGGTCCCTGCCGTGAGCCCTACGCCGTCTATTTCCAGGGAGGACTGACCTGGGAGCATGCAAGGTTCGGAATTCTGATGTCCGTACAGAAGCTCGTGGAGGCAGGAGAGATCCGCCTGTAAAGGCACAGGTATCAGTATGAGTAAAAGCGTTCTTGTAATCGGAGCCGGCGCCTCGGGTATGGCGGCAGCCATCGCAGCGGCACGTGAGGGTGCCTCAGTGACCCTCCTTGAGCAGAATGACCGGCCGGGCAGAAAGTTGGCGGCTACCGGAAACGGCCGGTGTAATTTCACAAACATGAACATGTCCCCGGCCTTTTTCAGGGGAGAACATCCGGATTTTGTAAAGCCGGCCCTGAATGACTTTCAGGCAGCAGACGCCGTCCGTTTCTTCTCGTCCCTGGGCATATACAGCATCAGCCGGAACGGATATATGTATCCCTCCTGCGGGCAGGCGCAGAGCGTGGTGGATGTCCTTGTCATGGAGCTTCGGCATCTGGGCGTTAAGCTCAAGACAAACGAACAGATCCTGCGTATAGAGGCCCCGTCCGGAGATAAAGACTCCGGCTTTTCTGTGCATACGAACTCCTATACATATTCTGCAGACGCTGTGATTCTTGCCTGTGGCTCCGCAGCCTCCTCCATCGCCGGATCGGGAACAGGCGGGTACGAGCTCGCCCGGCAGACCGGACACAGAGTGATTACCCCGCTGCCGGCGTTGACAGCCCTCAAATGCAGCGGTGAATGCCGCCTTTCCTGGGCAGGCGTTCGGGTGGACGGAAAACTTACTCTGGCTGTGACGGACTTGTCCGGAAATAAAACCGTTTACACAGAAAGAGGAGAGCTTCAGCTGACAGATTACGGTATTTCCGGCATTCCGGTGTTTAATCTCAGCCGCTTTGCAGTAAGGGCACTGGAGGAAAAACAGAAGGCCAGAGCCGTGCTGGATTTTCTGCCGGATTTCAGCGATGATGATACTTTTTCTTTTCTGCAGGAGAGGAGAAAAAACTGCCCTTATAAATCATCAAAAGAGTTCCTGATCGGTCTTTTTCCGGAAAAACTGATTCCCGTACTTTTGACATATACAGACAAAATGGCCGGAAAGGATGCGCCGGCGGAGGAGTATCTGAAGGTACTGTCGGAATCAATCAAAAGGTTTCCTCTGACTGTACAGGGAGGACTTTCCTTCACCCACGCCCAGGTCTGCCAGGGCGGTGTGGATACCTGCGCAGTGAACCCTGATACGATGGAATCCAGAAAGCTTCCCGGCCTTTTTTTCTGCGGAGAGCTTCTGGATGTAGACGGCCCTTGCGGTGGTTACAATCTCCAGTGGGCCTGGGCCAGCGGTATGATGGCCGGCAGACAGGCAGCCAGGCAGCTCTCCCGTTTTCCTGCATCTCAGGAGTGTTGACCGGCCGCTTTTTCGGAGGTTTCATAAACTGTTATGATTCAGATTTCGCAGTTAAAGCTCCCCATCGACCATTCAGGGGAGGCTCTTGAATCCCGGATCCGTCAGGTGCTGCACTGCGGGGATACCCCGTTCTCCTGGCAGATCAGGCGCAGATCCCTGGACGCAAGGGATAAGACCGACAAAAAATACGTCTATACCATAGATGTGACAATAAAAGGAGAAAAAAAGCTCCTGCAGCGCAGCCGCAACCCGCATCTGGCTCTGATCTCGGAAAAACCTTACCGTTTTCCTGCCTGCGGGTCTGAGGCTCTGACAAAACGACCTCTGATCGTGGGCAGCGGACCCGCCGGGCTTTTCTGTGCCTGGTATCTGGCCAGAGCCGGCTTCAGGCCTGTCGTCATCGAGCGGGGAGAGCGGATCTCCGAGCGAAAAAAAACGGTAGAGCAGTTCTGGAAGGACGGTATACTGGACCCGGACAGCAATGTGCAGTTCGGGGAAGGCGGTGCCGGCACATTTTCGGACGGCAAGCTGAATACCCAGGTGAAGGATCCTTCAGGCAGAAACCGGGAGGTCCTGACCAGGTTTGTGCAGGCCGGTGCGCCGGAGGAAATACTGTATGAACAGAAGCCTCATCTCGGCACGGACGCCCTGGAAAAAATCGTGACGAACCTGCGGGAGCAGATTCAACAGATGGGCGGCAGCTTCGAGTTTTCCTGCCAGATGACGGAGCTCATCTTTGACCCGGACTGTTCAGGCGGGACGCGCATCTGCGGTCTGCGCACAGCCGACGGAAGGATCATATCCACGGATGTATGCGTACTGGCGATCGGCCACAGCGCGAGAGACACCTTTATGACGCTTTTTGGCCAGGGTGTCCCCATGCAGGCAAAATCCTTTGCCGTGGGTGTCCGTATCCAGCATCCGCAGAAAATGATCAATCAGGCGCTCTACGGAGAGGAAGAGAACAGCCTGCTGGGCGCTGCTGCCTACAAACTCACACACACCTGTGAAGGTACGGACGGGAAACCGGGAAGAGGAGTATATACCTTCTGCATGTGCCCGGGCGGTTATGTGGTTAACGCTTCCTCCGAGCCCGGACTGCTGTGCGTAAACGGAATGAGCCTTCAGGCCAGAGATTCAGAGAATGCCAACAGCGCGGTCATCGTGACCGTCACACCGGAGGATTATCCGGAGGAAGGACCGCTGGGCGGCATAGCTTTTCAGCGGGAGCTGGAGCGGAAAGCCTGGCGTGCCGGGAATGGGCACATTCCCGTACAGCGCTTTGAAGATTTCTGCAGGAACACTCCGACCACAGTCTGGGGCCATATTCTTCCGGTAAACAAGGGTACATCTGCCCCTACCAACGTAAGGGCTATATTCCCGGAGGAGCTGAGCCAATCCCTGGAAGAAGGCATCCATGCCTTCTCCCGGAAGATCAGAGGCTTCGACGATCCGGATGCCCTGCTCAGCGGAGTTGAAAGCCGGACATCCTCCCCCGTAAGGATCCCCCGCGACCCGCAGACCCTGGAGTCTGCCGTCCGCGGCCTTTATCCCGCCGGCGAAGGCGCCGGCTACGCCGGCGGCATCACCTCCGCCGCCATAGACGGCCTGAAAATCGCAGAAACAATCGCCTCCCGTTACAATTTTGTAATGGGGTCTGACCCCATGTACAAAGTGTGAACGTGTTCATAATTTGTTAATGGGGCCTGACCCCATGTACAAAGTGTGAACATGTTCATAATTTATTAATGGGGTCAGGCCCCATTTATACACGTTGTGCTCGGGCGGTTTTTATGTTAAAATGAATTCCGTTCACGGATTACAGAGCGCCGGGACAGACGATGAAAAAGAATACATCCAGAATCCGGGGTGTGCCTCAGAGCGGGCAGCCCTATGA
>Ga0310695_10009278_pt1 | contig 14839 bp, 6 predicted proteins | sample RumenRJG_04DNA_FD_203882 | JGI IMG/M metagenome (GOLD analysis project Ga0310695, IMG submission 203882) | Bovine rumen microbial communities from Lethbridge, Alberta, Canada - RJG_04 (v2) (version 2) | ecosystem: Host-associated > Mammals > Digestive system > Stomach > Rumen | place: Canada... | reverse complement strand
TTTTCATAAAAAATCAAAAATAAAAAATAAAAAAGTGGGATTGCTGAGGTTCGAACTCAGGACCCTCTGCTTAAGAGGCAGATGCTCTACCAGCTAAGCTACAATCCCGATCACATATATATATATATTTATGTTATAAGTTTTATTTTTATATAAAAACTATAATTTTATATTAGATATTATGTATATGATAAAAAAAGATTTTATAAAAAATATTGATTTTAATATAAAAAATCTTGGTGTTAGCGAAAAAGATGCTGTTAAAGCATTCCAAAAAGCCTTTCTAGATACTTTGGTGAAAAAATATGATCAAATGTGTAAGCCTGAAGATTTTAGTGTAATAGTAGATGTTGCGAATGGTATCATACAGCTGTTTCATAATTTATTGATTGTAGAAAATAAAAATTATGATAAGACTTCTTTCAATACTATAAGCTTAAGTGAGGCAAAAAAAAAAGATAAGAGCTTTTCTGTGGGAGATATATATTCTGAAGAAATATCGTTTAGTTCTTTTGCTAGAAGAGATGTTAAGTATTTGCAATCGTGCTTAGAAAATAATTTAAGATTTATAAAAGATAAAAGCTTTTATGATTTCTACCAGTCCAGGATTGGAGAAATGATTAGCGTGAAAATGTATAAGTTCTGTCAAGGTTATGATATAGTAAAGGATGCTACTGAGAAGGATTTATTTTTTCCACAGTCAGAACAAAATGTAAATGAGAAGTTCCAAAAAAATGATGTCTTCAAGGTTATAATAAAAAAAATAGAAAATAGAAACGGGAAGGTAACTGTGGTAGTGTCGAGAAAAGATGATATATTTTTACAGAAGTTAATTAGCGAAAATGTATCAGAAATAAATGATGGAATAGTATTAATAAAAAAAATAGTACGTCTTCCTAGTTATAGAAAAATAAAAGTAGTAGTAGATTCTGTTGAAGAGAATATTAACCCTATTGGAGCATGTATAGGTATAAATAAAAGCCGATTGACTAATATAAATAAAGAATTGCGTGGTGATTATATCGACTTTATACATTACAATGCAGATAAGAGTATTTTCATGGCTAATGTTTTGGGAATAAAAAAAGTAATGAAGTTTAAAAATGGAAAAGATGGGGTGTTCGTATATGTAAACGAAGAAGACTTAGAAACCGTATTTTTAAATAAATGTGTAAATGTGAATTTATTGAAGTTGTTACTGGAGGAAGATGTATTTGTATTTAAATACATCGACAAGGAAGATGATAGTATAGATTCCCTATGTGATATTATAGATACTTGGGAAGTGGCAGAATTAAAAGCTAAAGGTCTAAGGGCTCTGGAAGATGTGTTTAAGTATACTAAAGATCGCTTGCAGGAAATGTGTGATTTAGAAGCACAAACGGTAGAAAAAATATATTCTTATGCTGAGAAAACATGTGGACAAAAAGATACTAGCAAGAGTACAAAAGAAAAGAAGTAATATACTAATATAGTTGTGATGAGGCTTATAGAAATATCTCAAAAATCGGGAATTGCATTGTGTGTTTTAGCAGATAGCCTGCGAAAACAATGGAAGGACGTAAAAGCAGATCCTAATTTTAAAATAACAGAAGAGCAGTGCGAATATTTAAAAGTAGAATTTAAAATTTATAACGATAGTGATCAAGATGTAGATATTTTTTCAAAGACAGTATCTAATAATAAAAATACCGTTGAAGATAAGAAGTTAGTTTTTCAAACAGACAATGTCGTAGCAAAGAAAAAACAAAATGCTAAGCTAGAGAAGAAGGATGACGACGTTATAACACAAGAGAATAATATTTCTACAGACGACATTGACAAGGCAAATACAACAGATATAAATATCAAAAAAATTACTGTATACGATACTATAGACTTAAGTAAAGTTAACAGCGGGCCAGTGTGGTGGCATAAGAAGCCAACAAAAAATAAAAATAGTGACAATGAAAACGTAGATTCTCAAGATGTACAGCGTGAAGAAAGTATATATGAGCAAAATGACAATACTAGATTAAGTTCTCTAGTTGGGAATAAAGATATAGAGGAGAAAGAAAAAAGAGAAGATATCGTAGGTTATGATATTGACAATAGCATAGTACGTGATATAGGCTCCAATGAGTCCTTTGAGCAGAAGTACAATAACGCTAAAATGAGAAAGAAAATAACATTAGCGAAAATAAAAGAATATAAAAAACTAAAAGAAGAAAAAATATTGGCAAAAAAGGTAGACGAAAAAGAGAAGGAAGATAGGGTAATACATGTTAGTGGTGTAGTAACAGTACGTGATTTGGCAGGACTGATGGAAATAGACGTTTCGGAAATATTATCGAAATGTATGGACTTAAGCTTGCCGATATCTATAAATCAGAAATTGGACAATGACATTATATCGTTACTTAGTTCCGAGTTCGGATATGAAGTCTTATTTGAAAATATATTTCAACATCAAGCCATTGCTCAGGAAATATCTCCTCATACTGGTCAATTACAAAAACGTAGCCCTATAGTTACTATCATGGGTCATGTAGATCATGGGAAAACAACACTTATAGATTATATTCGTAAAAGTTCCGTAGCTAAAGTAGAAGCTGGTGGTATAACACAACATATCAACGCGTATAAGGTTACAACAAAAAATGGCAACGAGATAACATTTATAGATACTCCTGGTCATGAAAGCTTCACGGCTATGAGAGCAAGAGGTATAAACTTAGCAGATATAATAATAGTAATCATAGCATTAGATAGTGGTGTACAAAAACAAACCGTAGAGATACTCTCACAATTACAGTTAACAAATAAACCTATAATTTTTGCATTAAATAAAATAGATAAAGGTACCGACAAAATAGAAAAAGTAAAAGAAGATTTGGCTAAATTAAATTTTATTGTTGAGGATTGGGGAGGAAAGTATCAAACACAAGGCATTTCGGCACGTAGCGGGGAAGGTGTACAGGAATTATTAGAAAAGGTGATATTAGAGTCCGACATTTTGGGTTTGAAGGCTAACTTTTCAGGTAAGGCTACAGGTGTTAGCTTGGATTCTATGTCGGAAAAAGGAAATGGATATTTAAATAGTATTTTGGTGCAAAATGGCGAATTGAAAATTGGAGATATAGTCGTCTCAGGAGCGGTGTATGGAAAGGTTAAAATTATGAAGAATACATTCGGGGAAAATGTAAGGACGGCGTATCCCTCTGATCCGGTAGTTATAATTGGAGTAAATGGACATATGAAGTCTGGAGAAAAGTTTTATGTGGTAGAAAAAGAACGTGATGCCAAAGATCTCACTAGGAAATATCAGCAATCGTATAAAGAACAACAGATCATGTCGCAGAATAAAGTTTCATTTGAATATTTTAAAAATATAGATAGTAATGTTGAAAAAATAAATATAATAATAAAAGCTGATGTAGATGGTTCTACACAAGTACTCTCGGATTTGTTTTTTAATTTATCAACGGAGGAATGTAAGATAAATATAGTACGCTCTAGTATAGGAGAGGTGTGTATTTCCGACATAGAGCTCGCTGACATAACAAAAGCTATGATTATATGTTTTAATGTAAAAGTGCCTGTTGCTATGCGTAAACTTGCTGAAAAGAAGGGAATAAAAGTGAATTCTTATTCTGTCATATATGATATCGTTGATAATATGCATGAGATCATAACTTCATTTTTAGAAGGCGATAAGCAAGAGGTATTAACAGCTAAAGCAGACGTTGTTAAGGTTTTTAAGATATCAAAAGTTGGGAATATAGCAGGGTGTATCGTAAGAGAAGGAACCGTATGCGTTACAGATGAAGTTAAAGTTGTGCGTAATGAGAACGTTATTTTTGTTGGGACAATTAAAAGTTTAAAACATATGAAAAACCCCATCAAGGAAGCTAAGTGTGATACAGAATGTGGCGTATGTATTAACAAATTCAATGACATAAAAGAAAACGACGTGCTGGAGTTTTATAAGAAAGTTAACAAAAAATAGTTACGACGTTATCTTGTACAGACAAAATACCATCATTGTTAATTGTTATTGTTTCTTTTTTGTTGTTTTGGGTAAAAGCAATTTCTCCTTTCATTATTTTCCCAATCATAGGAGCGTGGTTAGGTAATATTTGCCTATGTCCCTGTTCCGTTATTATCTCCACAGCAGAAACATTATCATGGTCGCATATGTTCTTATATTGTGTTTTTATGTATAAACGCATAAATTAATATCTATAATATATATTTATACATTATTTTTTATTTTGATAATAGCTTGGCGTGCTAAAGTATCACATTTATTATTGAAGACGTTATCTTTATGTCCCTCTACCCATACGTATGTTACCTTTTTGTTTCGGTTTTGTTGTAAAAATGCCATCCATAAATCTTTATTTTTTCTTTTTGCCCAATTGTCTTTTTCCCAAGCATACACCCAGCCTTTATTTATAGCATCGACAACATATCGTGAGTCAGAAAAAAGCGTTATCTCACCAGCAGGGGAGTGTTGTAATGCCTCGATTACAGCCATCAACTCCATCCTATTATTTGTAGTGTCGGGAACAGAAGAAGAAAATTCATATATTATTTTCTCATCAGATACGATTATATACGCATATCCTCCTGGTCCGGGATTGCCACTACACGCCCCATCAGTATAAATAGACACTTTCTCTAACATATCTTATATTTATAAAACAATTTTGTTGTAATAGCAAAAATAATATTAACAAGGCTATGTAGTAGCAAAAATAATATTAACAAGGTTATGTAGTAGCAAAAATAATATATACATTATGTCACTGAAAGAAGAGTATATACACTTTATCTGGAAACAGGTTTTTTATAATAGCGAAAATTTATGCACAACATCAGGTGAGAAAATAAAAGTTCTTTCCACAGGAGATTTAAACATACACTCAGGTCCAGATTTTACAAATGTGGAAATAAAAATACAAGAACTGACAATATGGGGTGATGTAGAAATACATAATAAATCTTCAGATTGGTATCATCACAATCACCACAAAGACAGGGCATATAATAAGGTAATATTACATGTTGTGAATATATGTGATAGAATAACCATTAATTCCTCTGGTGATGTAGTCCCAACACTTGTCATCAAGGATTACATCACAGAAAATAATATAAATAATGTGAAGTTGTTATTAGACACCAACGCTAAGGTCTTATGTATGAACTTCTGTGAAAAGATATATGTCGACTATGATGTCTTAGTGAAGGAAAGAATACAAAGAAAAATAAATTTCATTTTATACCTTTTACATCAAAACATTAACGACTGGGAGGAAACTTGTTATCAGTTCTTATGTTATAACTTCGGATTTAATGTTAATAATATTGGCATGTTACAGTTATCACGTTCCATAAAATATAAGATAATAAGAAAAAATAAACACGATATTTTGTCTTTGAGGGCGTTGTTCTTTGGTCAGGGACAGCTTCTCGACAGCGTAGAGGAAGAAAAGAAAAAACTTCTATCGCAAGAATATATTTTTTTGAAAAATAAATATGCCCTTTCTCCTCCAAATATCTCCTGGCATTTTTTACGTTTGCGTCCTAAAAATTTCCCAACAAAAAGACTACAACAGCTGATAACACTCTTTCATAATACAGACGATATCATAGCTAATATATTGAATAATGAATATGAAAAAGTAAAAATACAATTACGTAGTATCACACCAGCTTTTTCTTCACAAAGTATAGATTCTTTTTTTATAAATACCTTTATACCATTACATTCTGCCTATCGACAATATTCGCTAAATGATAATAACACTGTGGTATGTTACCTTAAAGCTTTAAAGCCAGAAAATAACAACATAGTGAGATGTATGGCAGCATTACACCCCAGGAATGCTTTCGAATCGCAAGCTATCATAGAATTATATAATACGTATTGTTTAAACCGTAAGTGTTTATTCTGTCCAGTGAAGATTTGCATTTCTGCATCGTAGCTATGAAAATTTATATAAATGCTTCGTAATTATAAATATTTACATTTCTGTAGTGTCGTTATGAGGGGAATGGTATGGACAGCTATTGCAATCTTGTTGGCATTTATACTTTAACCCAGGTATTACTATATTATGTTTTTGACTATAGTCGTATAGAGCATCATGTATGGCCTCTTTAGCAAGAACGGAACAATGTATTTTTATTTTCGGGAGACCATGTAATGCCTCTGTGACAGCCTTGTCGGTGATGGTGACAGCTTCGAAGATGGTTTTACCTTTTATGAGTTCGGTAGCAATACTAGATGTCGCTATCGCTGCTGTACAACCAAAAGTTTTAAATTTACAATCTGTGATTACCTTGCTAGTGTTATCTATAAGTAGATATAATCTCATAATGTCTCCACAACGAGGGTTCCCGACTGTGCCGACACAAGAAGCGTTTTTTATTTCACCCATATTACGTGGATGGTGGAAATGATCTAGCACTTGAGAAGAATAACAAAAATTATCATCCATAAAAAAAAATAAAAATAATTCCCCGTGTAGAGAATGTGGGATTCGAACCCACGATACTGAAGATATCAGTATGACAGTTTTCGAAACTGATGCATTCAACCACTCTGCCAACTCTCTATAGTTTTAAAATACAATATATTACCTTTCTTTTTAATAAAAATATAAAACCAAAATACTATTTTTTAAAAAATACAATATCATATAATATTTTTATTTGTATATTTTGCATATCAGATTGTAAAATAATGTATGAAAAAAAGTATTTATTTGTTACTGGTTCCGTATATGTTCCTTGTGACGTTTCTGTGCGGATGTGATGACAAGAAGAATAAATATAAAGCAATAGGAATAGATCAAAATACTTTAAATGATATTAGCAATGAGGCTAAAAGTTTTAAAGCGCAATATACAGAACCTGAAGTCCATGGCTTTGTAACGGTTGACAAAAGGAATCTTAAAATTTCGGTTGAGAAATTAAAGCATGTTTTTGAGAATTTAAAGAAAGAAAAAGGATATAAACAGGAAAATGCTGTCTACGAAAAGGTATTTTTTGATAATCTTATGGCTGAAATACCAGATAGCAACATAATACGAAAGGCTGGTTTAGAATATATAAAAGGAGATCCATTATATATTGAAATAAAAAACGATATAGAGGCTTTTAAAAAAAATAATTTATATAACAAGGTTATAGGAGGAGTAAGGGGACTACGTAAGATGTTACAGAATGGCATATATGATAAACAATTTTTAAAAGATAAACTAAGTCCTACGTTTAAAACCTTGAGAGAAGATGTTATGTTTAAGCAAAAACTCAAATTCCAAATTGACAGCGATATCGACAGAATATTGCAAGATATATTTTCTTATGTGTCGAAAAAGGATATGAAAGGAAATTATTATAAGGTTAAACAACAACCCGTGTTAACGAAAGATGCCATCACAGGGGAAAAGGTTTATATGAACGATGACGTAATAGGGTGTAATGGAGAAGAAGAAAGGTTAGACTGGAATGTAATTGAAGAAAATATGCGTCACCATAGGCAAGCCTTAAGCAATAATGGTAGTATGACATCTAGAATTAGTGTTCTGGATCATACGTTGTATTTGTATCGTATGCTGATTAATGACATGGGTGTTTTTACGACAGAGGATAAGGAATATCTAGGAATCGGTGTTGGTGGCCAAAGAAAAGTTCATAACTTAACAAAAGGTGCTGCGTTGAAATTTATACTACATAAGTTTGCTGAAGTGCTAAAAGAAAATAAAGGTAACATATTTAGCATATTACCTGATAAGTCTGTAGGGTACGATTGGAGAGGGAAAACAGATGAAGGATTAAAAGGATTTGTAGACTGGATATTGGAATTAGTAACCAAATTCACTGGTGGTGAGAAGGGTGGAGAAGCTTTGAGGAAACATTCTCAGAAGCTTCCAAAAGTTTCGGATATATTTGATAAGGTGATAGCTATGATGGATTGTGATTTTAGAAGTATTGGAAAGTTTACATCGTTGAAGCCTGTTGATAGGGAAAGTGAAGAATATAAGAAGAGCATTTTCCCAATTGAAAATTTTATTAATGGGATTGTTGATGAAAATATGCTTGGTAAAATTACAAAATTGTTGGGGTTATTTTTAGCAAATCTTGATTTATTTAAAGGTCACGCAATAGAGAAATTATTTAAAGAAGTATTACCTAACATGACAAATATTACTTTCATGAAAGAGTTGGCTTTAAAAATGTTACCAGGTGGTGGTGGGGAAGATGCGCTCATTGCTTGTATTATAGATAAACTTAATGTTGTCGATATTGTAAAAGAGGTTGTTAATAAAAAAGAAAATTTTTATACTGTCTTATCTATATTTATAGAGTGTTATACAAGTGCTTCTTTTTCGTCAATATATGACGAATTCAAGTCTAGTATTGGTATGCATTTAGAATTTAAAAAAAATATAGGCCATTGTGCCAAAAACATGATGTTTCTGGTATATGTTCTTACTTTTTATGATAATGACAAAACAGCAGGTGTTTTGCAGGGAATGACAGAATATATGAATATATTTTTCTATTCCAGCAACTATTATCAAGACGTCGTGGTTTGTTATTGTAATTTTGCAAAAAATTATATTATTGGGTATCTTGCTGATAAGGTAGAAGCAGGTTCCTTTGTGCATAATTATGCTAAGGAGCTTTTAGGGTCGCTATTTGATTTATTGCCTGTGTTATTCTATGGTAAAGATTACGCCTCAATGAATGTTTATAATAATGAAAGTGATGATGGCATGGAGGACGGAGAAAATAATGATATTGATATTGTGGGTGTTCAATGTTATCATGACAACTTAAAGAGTCGTAATTGGAAGGAAATGGTAAGTGAACGTAAGAACAATAATATTAACATCGGTGTAGAGAGGTTGTTTGATGATAAAAATGATGTTTCAAAGGATCGTACGTATAATAGCTTGGTTATAAAGAAAGCTAAGAATAATAAATATAGCATTACAATAAATGGCGATATTGTTATAGATACTGCAAGAGAGATAGAGGGACAACATCATAAGAAGGTGCAATTTTATATTAACGATAATGATGTCGTGGAGACAATTAAGAAGTATAAAACTAGGGTGTCTTTTGATGATGGCGTTACACCTGAGAAGTATATATTAGCGTTTGTGGTTAAGCCTAAGAGTAATGTTTTAATTTATTGTGAAGATGGGAGTAGTGTAAGTGTATCGGATGAAAGCATGTCTTATTATGGTTTATTTCAAGATAATACTGCTTTAGATATAAAGATATTAGGGAGTGGTAGTGAGATAAAGAATATGAATTCTATGTTTCGAGATTGTAAAAGTTTAAAGAATCTGGATTTATCTAATTTGCTTACTGACAATGTAACTGATGTGGGGTATATGTTCTCAGGATGTAGTAGTCTTGTGTTTTTAGATTTTTCTAATTTGAGTGTAGCTAATATGCATAATGAGTTTAAGATGTTCGATGGGGCAAATAAGAATGGAGAAATACGTATCTGTTGTAATGGTGAGGCGTGGAAGTATTTAATAAACGGACAGTATAAGAAAGTAGAAAAGAAAGAAGAAGAAAAAGAAGGATTAGAAGAAGAAGCCGAAGCAGGAGGTGTGCAAGTAATAGTTACACATCCAGTAGTGCAATATAGTTCGCAATATCTTACTGTTGAGATAGCTGGGAATAGTAATATTAACGAAAAGATGAATGGCAATAAAAAAATTGAATTTATTAATAAAGATTACAAAAAATCTGGAAAGAATTTTGAAAAAAACACAATTACCGATCCAGATATCAACAATCGAGTGAGAAAAAATCATATTTCTCCTTCTGTCGAACATTATGTATTCCTATGTGAATATGATAATAACAACGAGAGTCATAAAGCCTTAAGGGATTCTTTATTAGATAAGAAATGTAAGGTGTCGGTTAAGAATTTAGATTTGGAGCAAAATAATAACGAAGAAGATGACGTATTTTACATGGCAGATGAGGACGTGTGTTATCTTTTTGCCTTGGTGGCTTTGGATATTAAGTTGTCCGGTGGAGGAACAATGCATAAGGAATATTTCGTCTATTGTCCAAATGCTGATAATAAAGCTAATCGCGATGGCGAGTTTTATGGTTTATTTCAATGTAGTGAAGCTACAGAAATAGAAATTTTAAGTTGTGGAAATCGCTTATGGGATATGAGTGGTATGTTTTTTCAATGTATAAATTTAAAAAAACTAGATTTGGGAAATTTAATAACTAATAGAGTTGAATATATGAGTTATATGTTTTCTAAATGTAGTAGTTTAAAAGAGTTAGATTTATCTAAATTAGAGATTAGTAATGTTAGAAATATGAGTGATATTTTTGAAGGCTGTAGTAGTTTAGAAAGTCTTAATTTGTCTAATTGGAATACTAGGAATGTTGTAAATATGAAAAATATGTTCGCTAACTGTAGTAGTTTACCAAGTCTAGATTTATCTAATTTTAATACTAGTGAAGTTACAAATATGAGTGGTATGTTTTCTGGCTGTAGTAGTTTAACAAGTCTTAATTTGTCTAATTGGAATACTGAAAAGGTTGACAATATGGGTTGTATGTTTCAGGACTGTACCGGTTTAACAAGTCTAGATTTATCTAGTTTTGATCCTTCAAGTTGCAACGATGTGGGATATATGTTTTCTGGATGTAGTAAATTAGTATTATTAAATTTATCTAGATTTAATAATTTGTGGGGTAATTATGTAAATACGGATAATATGTTTGACGGTGTTATGCCAAATAGTAATGCTATTGAGTATAATTTTATATTAAATAAGTCAATTATTAAAGCGTTTACGGATTACTGTGGGGATTGTAATCTAGAGTTAGAGTATAATGCAAACGATGAGGTTATTGTGTGGTATGCGAAAAGTGTTGTTGGTGCGGATAAGGTGGTTATATCGCCAATGGAGAACCATGATAGGATGCTTAGTTGTTGGTTATGTTTTAATGGTATTAATGATTTTAGGAATTATATCTCAGAGAGGAATGGTGATATTGTTTACAATGTAGTCATAAATGGAAACGAGGTTAAATATGATCCTATGTTTTTTGATGGGGATGAAGATTATGGTTACGTAAAACCTAAGTTGTTAGAGAAGGTATTGACGACGTTGTTATTGAAGAATTTCTATTGTAATCGTTCCAAGGATAGGGGATATAGCGATATAAGACAACATTTGAAAGAGGATGTTGGCATATGTTTAAATATGATAAAATTAGTTGACGATTACGACATAAACGCGTTGCCATATGATGAATACCTTACTATGCTTCTTTATATGATGCGTAAAGAAATAGGTAGGTATGGTACATGTAATAATGTTCCTATGTATAATCCCGAACAAGTTGTAGGTGGTTATTACCAGCCAAATAGTTTAGCAGATGAGAAAGGTGAAGATGAGGATGTTAAGGACGGTGGAGAGGGTTATATAGGAGAGGTTAGTGCCGGAGGAAAGGTTACTACTCCAGAGGTCAAATGCAAGGATACAAAAGATGTGCAGGTGGTATTACAGGGAACGAGATATACATTACAGCATCCTGGCAATATACAACAGGAAGATAATAGAGACTTTGTGAATTATGACGTATGCAATAGTAATTTCATTGATGATGTGCGTGTGTATGGTATTGACCAGAATTTATATCGTCGCTTTAAGGGTCTTGTTTATAATAAAAATGAAGAGTTTAGTGTGAAGGTATTTGATGAATCAGGATCAACATCATACATTCTGGCAATTGTATTAATGAGGGATACTTATAGTGGCAAGGACTATTATAACTTATTTTACTGTAGATATGCTAATAGTGTTCCCTTAGCAGCTGGGATGAGAGCATATATTATTAATATTGTTGCTGACAAGGCAGGGGTATTTTTCTGTAATGATAGTATTGTTGAGTTTATACTTCTTGATTCTGGGAAAGATTTGAGCAGCGTGGAGAAGATGTTTGCAGTATGTCCTAATTTAGAAGAGGTTGATTTTTCGAGATGTAAGGCTATTGCTATTACTGATATGTTTTGTATGTTGGCATTTTGTGGTAAGTTGAAAAGAGTAGATTTATCGCATCTTGCAACATGTAAATATAATATGAGTCAAGCAGTAGATGTAGGATTGCAGTTTGTGAATCATAAACCAGATAGTTTTTATTTCGGAATAACACTCATTTGTCCTATGGATTTTTTATATTCTTTCTTTATGGCTTGTTGTCGTAATGTCCCATCATCCATTTTAGAACCATCTAAGATAGACGCTGATTTATATCAGTATAATAAAAATTATATTCAGTATAAATATACTGAGAATAAGAATAAGGTGTATAATGTAAAGCTTAAAATCCGTGAAACCACAGAATTTGACGCATTATTGTATACAGGTACGAGGTTAATATTTCATATGCAAAGTTCTACGAAACTTGCAGAATATTTCTTAAAATGCAAGGAAAAGAGAGAGGAAGACAGGTGGCATGAGGTTTTCTATAAAATCAGTGATATGGACGTGGCGTATAATAGCAATGGTAAAGGTATAAGTTCCGTGGTGTTTGATACTACTTCTGGAACGGGCGACGAGTGTTTATTCTCTGTGAAAGTAAGCGACCAAAAAGAGCTTGTCCCTATAGCAAATATGGAAAGTGCCAATTTTATTAATTCGCAAAAGCTTTCTGATGTTTGTAAACAATGTATTAATTTTGAGGGCGTGACGTTGTATGTAGCAGATATTGACAAAGAGCATTTAGGGGATATACAGTATTTGATTGACAACAAAGTAGATTACTTTATTAAATATAAAGACAAGAATAATAATCCGGATAAGTATGCTTGTTTTGATAATACCGATGAGGGTTTTATTGTAGCTTTTGTGACAGTTGATAAATCGCTTAGTGGTTTTTCGATTAAAAATAATAAACATGGTAACATGGCACATGTATTATGTTTTTATAGAATCTCAAGTAACGACTGTAAGCATAAGGGGCTGTTTGATATTTTTCTGGATAAAAATATGGTAATGAAGATAGAGATAATAGGATGTAGTGATGGCGTAGCGTTGTCTGGGGAAAAACTGTTCGCAGGGTTTGGGAATTTACAAGAGCTAGACGTGAAGAGGCTTAGCACTAGTAAAGTTACAGATATGCGTAATATGTTTCAGGACTGTAGTAGTTTAACAAGTCTTAATTTATCTAATTTTAAGACTGATAACGTTACAAATATGAGTTGGATGTTTGGGGGGTGTAATAGTTTAACAAGTCTAGATTTAAAGAATTTTAATACTAATCAAGTGAACAATATGCGTTATATGTTCTCTGACTGTAAAAGTTTAACAAGTCTAGATGTATCTAATTTTAATACTGATAACGTTACAGATATGCGTAATATATTTTCTAACTGTAGTAGTTTAACAAGTCTTAATTTATCTAATTGGAATTTGTATGAAGTTAAGCAAAATTTTATGGACCGTATGTTTTATAACTGTAGTAATCTATTAACTTTGCATGTAGGGTTTTTACCTTATAAGAATGGAGAAGGCAACAATCCATACTCCCCAAAACAAGTATTCAGCGGGTGTAAAGATGTGCTTATGATTATTGGTAAAGGAGGGAATGTATACCATGGAGAAAATGAATTTTTAGATCGTAAAGAAGGTCAAGGCTATGTGTTGGATAACAACAACAATGGTATTTCCGTTGACACGGTAATATTACGCTGTGAGGTAAAAAGTCTTCATAATAAATCTGTAAAAGAATATAATTTTATTTATAATAGTGATGGCAGGGAGAAGTCTCAAAAATGTTTAGAATATAAAGACGGATATTTTTCTGATGCTGACAAAATTGATATATTGAACAAAAACGCTCTATTAGGTTGCGTAAGTAGGAATGATTTTTTTTATGTCGATCTTGGAGATGATTCTGAACCAATAAACAACAATGATTTTGTAGACTTTTTAAAAAAAAAACCTGAATTAAAACTCTTTTATTCAGACCAAAAAAACTCTACTGAGAAAAAACCTATACCAGATTATGTCTTCGCGTTGTGTTGTGCGAGTGTGAGTGAAATAGGATCGCAAAGATATTTTTTAGTTTTGTGTTTTGGTGCTGTGGGTTTGTTTTATAATTGTGATAGCTTGGTAAATGTAGAAATATTAAATTGTGGAAGTGGAATCACAGATATGAGTAGGATGTTCCGTTGTGAAAATTTACAAGTCATAAAGTTTATTAATGTTAATACTAAGAATGTTACAAATATGAGTTGGATGTTTTGTGATTCGAGTATCGAAGGATGTTTAAAAACAATAGAAGGGTTAGAGAAGTTTAATACTAGTAAAGTTAGGGATATGAGTTATATGTTTAATAACTGTAAAAGGTTAAAAGAAATAGATGTTTCTACTTTTGACACTAAGAATGTTTTATATATGGATTCTATATTTTATTGCTGTTCCGGCTTGGAGAAGTTGGATTTATCGAATTTTAGTACTCGAAGTATTGTATCGATGGATCATATGTTTTTCGGTACAGAAGTGAGTGCTATGTTAGATTTATCTAGTTTTAATGTTTCTCAAACATACTACATCATGGGAGATCATGACTCCCTCCCTGATGTTAAATCAATAAATAATTATGCATATGATATACAAAAAGGCGGACAAAAAGGTGTGTTGTTGAATGATACATTTGTTGATCACATTGGCTCTCAATATGGTAAGGATGGGAAAGATGTTAACTATTTTAAAATTGCTCCTCAAGCAATTAAGTCTTATAATGTTGATCCTGCTGTTGGATTTGCTTTAGGTACTAATATTGG
>Ga0310695_10009277_pt1 | contig 14840 bp, 9 predicted proteins | sample RumenRJG_04DNA_FD_203882 | JGI IMG/M metagenome (GOLD analysis project Ga0310695, IMG submission 203882) | Bovine rumen microbial communities from Lethbridge, Alberta, Canada - RJG_04 (v2) (version 2) | ecosystem: Host-associated > Mammals > Digestive system > Stomach > Rumen | place: Canada... | reverse complement strand
CTATACAGCGGACGGGAAGAATCTGATCCAATTTCCGGCAGGCAGAGAGGGGTCATACACTGTGGAGCCGGGCACTGAGGTCATTCAATATGGTGCTTTTAGTAAGGCAAAAATCAGCGAAGTGGTGCTTCCGGACTCTCTTGCGGTGATTGAAAACGCGGCATTTTACAACTGCTCTGCGCTCAATGCGCCCAAACTGCCGGATGCTCTTACATATATCGGTGATGCGGCGTTTGGAATAGAAAGTGTGGAATATCAATTCTCGAAGGACGATTACCCGAAAGAGACAGCCGAAAACTATCGGATCGGTCCGAATGTAAGCCATATCGGACGGGATGTTTTTAAGAATTCGGAGATCGCTTCCTTTGAAGTTGATGAGGGAAATGAGTATTTTGCTTCTTCGGGAGGTTTTATTACAAATACATCAAAGGACGCGATCATCATGCGCCCCTCCCAAATGAAGGAATATGTCGTCATCCCGGATGGGATCACGACACTTCAGAGCGGGCTGTTTACCGAGCTTGACCCCGACACAGAGTTCAATATCCCGGACAGCACGTATCGGTTCTCCCGAAATGTATTTCCGGGGGAATCGGATGTATCCGCAGCGACAGGAGAGAATGAAAAGACATATTCCCTGCTGATCCACTGCTCGGAAGGATCGGCTGCACAGGAGTACGCGGAAGAGTTCGGCATGCGGGTCGATCACAATACCGATCCGGAAGATCAGTATTTTGACGTAGTGACACAGGATACGGAATCAGGCACCCTCACTTGGCGCGTATACAAGTCGCGCGCCGAGCTCTGGGGTATAATTCTGCCTGAGGAAAGCAGCAACGTGGAACTGGAAGTTCCCTCTGCCTTCAAAGGCCTGCCGGTGACGGCGATCCGTGACGGCGGCATTCTGATCAATAGTGGAATCGGTTTGAGCAGTCTGGTGACCCCTGAAACGGTAGAAGAGATCGATGCACGGATCACGGCCTATCACCCGAATCTCTCCCGGATCGAAGTGTCCTCCGAGAATCCCATGTATACGGCCGTCGACAATGTCCTGCTCACCAAAGACGGAAGCAGGTTGGTCTGGTACCCCCGGGGAAGCCGGCAGACACAGTACACGATTCCCGATGATGTGGAAGAGATTGCAGACGAGGCGTTTGCATACAATGACTTTATCGAGGAGATCCGGCTGTCCGGTTCTATGCGCGTGATCGGTAAGAGAGCCTTCCGGGATTGCAAAAAGCTTAAGACAGTGGTGTTTAACAGAGGACTGAAAGAGATTCGTGACGGCGCATTCAGTGGCTTAGAGCTGGAAAACGTCAGCCTGCCGTCCACGCTGGAGTGGATTGGGAAAACGGCCTTCACGCTGCATGAAAATTACGGAGAACTGATCCTGCCCGACATACTTCGCAGAATGGGATGGGGCGCGTTCAGCGGCGGTTACGGAGAGGGCTTTCATCAGGAGGTGATCCGGATTCCGGCAAAACTGGAAGAATTTAAAAGTAATAATCTAGACAACGTAATCTTTATGCGGTTCGAAGTAGATCCAAAGAACGACGACCTGGACGAGATCGACGGACTTCTGGTAAGCGAGGACCATAAGACACTCATCGCTGCTCCGAGAGGAATAGAAGGTGAGCTCGTCATTCCGGACGGAATCCTGTATGTCAATGATTATCTCAGTGATTGTGAAGGGATCACGGACATATATCTGCCGGATTCGCTGCTGTATATCAATGCTGCGTCATTGAACCTTAAAGGAATCAAGCTTCATTGCCATGAGGGTACAGAAATACAGAAGCATCTGGCGGCGCAGGGAATTGAGTGGGTGAAGATTGAATGATGTCAAAAGATTCGACCTAAAGATTCGACCTCTGGGGAAAAGATTCGACCTCTGGGGTAGGTTGTTCCCGGGGAAAGATTCGACCTCTGGGGTAGGTTGTTCCCAGGGAAAGATTCCAGGAAAGATTCAGGAAAGATTCGACCTCTGGGGTAGGTTGTTCCCGGGAAGATTCGACCTCTGGGGTAGGTTGTTCCTAACGGAATTTCCCGGCCCCATCGATCACGATCTCTGGATTATAGACTTCAATCTCGTCAAGCATCGGCCGGACATAATCATCATAATTCTTCTGATTGTGCGCATACGGCAGTTCGACCAGACAAAATTCCTCGCCGTTCGTTTTTACTGCAATGAGATTCCAGTACTGACCCTTACCGCCTTCTTTGTATTTGTGATAAATCTTCACGATATCGTTATATTGAGTGAGACGGCCTGCTCCCTCTACGAAGATGTATTGTGAGCCAAGAATTACTTTGCCTTTGCAGTAAGGCTTTCCCCTGTGATAATCCAGTGCTGCTTGGCCGTCTGCACCGGAATCTTTCAGTTCGTTGACATACCGGGCATATTTCCGTATCACGCCGATCATATATAATACTGACAACAGCGCCCCGACAGGGAACAGGAGGTAAACAACGAGTGTGATCAGATCGTCACTGTTTTAGGAGAGAACATGGATAGGAACGAGTTGTTTTCCCCAAGTTGGGGAAAGAGAAACGTCAGCAGCACCAGCGGAAAAAACATCGCAAGTGCACCTGTCATGCGCGGACGAAGAAATGTAGTGAGGCCTTTCGTCATCCGGTCAATGCCTTCCGCGGCATCCTCCGCTTTTTTTCTGTCCCGCAGCTCTCTGATCCAAGAGACGGCTTCTGCCGCACTCATCACCGCCAGGATCAGACCGATAATACACGAAGCTACTATAACTACCGTGGAAAGACTTGAACCTGATACTGGATTTTGACTGATAAGCAGTACGGCGGGAATCAGCAGCGCGAAATAAACTGACCAGAAAGCTCCTATTGCGGCCAGTGCAGTCGAATAGATCATAGTCGGAAATCGCAATGCTGCGAACAAAAACAATTCCGGCAGCATTGTCCTGATCAAAATACTGATCCTCTTTGCCATATTCCTGCCATCCTGTCCGTTTTGATCGAGGAAGATGATGATCGTGAATATGAGAGCGATGACGGCAGCGGCGATCAGCAGCCTTCGATCGATCTTAAATCTTCTGTCTTTTTTCATTGTCATCTCCTCCAAGCGTTTCCGTTTTTTTCACCCTATCACATCTGCCCTTTATTTTCCATGTCTCTCATACAGAAACATGACCTGTCGCATTTAGTGTGACAGGCCTTTTACATTAAAGAACAAAGCGACGATGATTACCGGGATTAAAATATGCTCCAAAAAAGCATTATCTGCGCAAATACAACGGCAAAAATCGACCTCTGGGGTAGTTTTACGGTAGTGAATTATGCGTATTATTACACAATTCACCTGCTGCATGCATCGCAAAAGGAGCATTGAATCCATTTGTTCTAACCCGCGCTGCCGGATGTCATGACACTTAATAAAGGAGAGACTATGGCAAAATTCAAAAAAATCCTGGTGGCAAACCGCGGTGAGATCGCGATGCGCATCTTCCGTGCCTGCCACGATTTGGGGCTGCAGACTGTTGCGATTTATTCCACAGAGGATACATACGCGGCATTTCGCACAGCCGCAGATGAATCCTATCTGATCGGAAAAAACGAGAGCCCGCTGGGGGCCTACCTGAACATTCCCAGAATCATTGAACTCGCCAGAATGCACGACTGCGACGCGATTCACCCCGGTTACGGTTTCCTTTCCGAGAACGGTGACTTTGCGAGAGCCTGCGAACAGGCCGGCATCAAGTTTATCGGCCCGAAGTCTGATATTCTGGATATGATGGGCGACAAGCTCAGCGCCAAGCAAATGGCGCTCGACTGCAATGTCCCCACAACGCCCGGCACCAAGGATCCGCTGAAGAGCCGCGAAGAGGCGCAGAAGCTTGCGATGGCGTTCGGTTTCCCGGTCATCCTCAAGGCGGCGGCCGCGGCATGCGCCGCTGTGATAATGTAGAAGAGGTTGGAATCAACTTTGATCTTGTCAAAGCCGAGGCGCTTAAATCTTTTGGCAACGATGATATATTCATGGAGAAGTTCCTGGTCAACCCCAAACATGTGGAAGTCCAGGTACTCGCAGACGAGCACGGCAATGTCGTTCACCTTTATGAGCGCGACTGTTCCCTGCAGAGGCGCTATCAGAAAGTCGTTGAATATACGCCCGCTTTCTCCGTCTCACAGGAGGTCAAGGAAAAGCTCTACAGAGACGCCGTCGCGATCACCAAGCATGTTGGCTACACCAATGCGGGAACGCTGGAATTTTTGGTCGACAAGGATGAGAACTATTACTTTATCGAGATGAATCCCCGAATTCAGGTTGAGCACACCGTCTCCGAGATGGTCACAGGCATCGACCTTGTCCGTGCGCAGATCGTCATCGCCGAGGGTGCTCCGCTTTCCGATGAGCGGGTCGGCATCAGGAGCCAGGACGACATCAAGCTGGACGGCTTTGCGATCCAGTGCCGCGTGACAACCGAGGATCCGACCAACAACTTCGCTCCTGACACGGGCCGGATCACCGGCTACCGGATCTCGGGCGGCTTCGGCATCCGTCTCGACGAGGCGACAGCCGGCACGGGCTCCACTATTTCGCCCTATTATGATTCGCTGCTGGTCAAGGTGACCGCCTGGGACCGCACCTTCAAGGGAGCCTACTCCAAGGCCTTGCGCGCCATCCGCGAAGTGCGCGTCAACGGTGTCAAGACGAATATCGCCTTCATCACAAACGTGCTCAATAATGAGACTTTCCAGAAGGGCAGGTGCTACACCAAGTTCATAGACGAGACGCCTTCTCTGTTTGAGATCGAGTCCGGCGAAGACGCGGCCACCAAGATGCTCACCTACATCGCGGAGCGCACGATCGCCGAGAACAGTGAGAACTTCGTCTATGATCCGCCCAGATTTCCTCCCGTGACCGGAAACCGGAAGATGGGTCTCAAGCAGATGCTGGATGCCAAGGGACCGGAAGCCGTCGCTAAATGGGTCAAAAAACAGCAAAAGCTCTTGATCACCGACACCACCTGCCGCGATGCGCACCAGTCACTGCTTGGTACGCGCGTCCGCACCCGCGACATCGTCAAGGGCATGGAGGGCACGTCCGAGATTTTGGCGGATGCTTTCTCTCTGGAGTGCTGGGGCGGCGCGACTTTTGACGTATGTTACCGCTTCCTCCATGAATCTCCTTGGGAGCGCCTGGACATCATCCGCGAAAAAGCGCCCAACCTCCTTCTGCAGATGCTGCTGCGCGGCTCCAATGCGGTAGGCTATACGAACTACCCGGACAACCTGATCCGCGAGTTCATCAAAGCATCGGCGAAGAGCGGCATCGACGTCTTCCGTGTCTTTGACTCACTCAACTGGGTCGAAGGCATGACCGTCGCCATGGACGAGGTCCTGAACCAGAACAAGATTCTGGAGGCGGCCGTCTGCTATACCGGCGACATCCTCGATCCCAAAAACGACAAGTACACCCTCAAGTATTATGTAGAGATGGCAAAAGAGCTCGAGCGCCGCGGTGCCCACATGCTGGCCATCAAAGATATGGCGGGCCTGCTCAAGCCCTATGCGGCTAAGAAGCTCGTTTCCACGCTCCGACAGGAGATCGGCATCCCGATTCACCTGCACACGCACGACACCTCCGGCAATCAGGTGGCCACTTATCTGATGGCGGCGGAGGCAGGTGTTGACGTCGTAGACTGCGCAATATCGTCCATGTCGTCTATGACCTCCAACCCGTCCATGAATGCTATCGTGGCGGCGCTCCAGGGTCAGCCCAGAGATACGGGACTCGACCTGGACCAGCTTCAGTACCTTACCGATTACTGGGCGGATGTGCGCCTGCGCTACGACAAGTTCGAGGGCGGCATCACAAGTCCCTCCACGGACGTCTACCGCTATGAGATCCCCGGCGGCCAGTATACGAACCTCAAGCCGCAGGTCGAGAGCATGGGCCTTGGCCAGCGCTTCACTGAGGTCAAAGAAAACTACCGCAAGGTCGACAAAATGCTGGGCGGCATCACCAAGGTCACCCCTTCCTCCAAGATGGTCGGCGACCTGGCGATCTTTATGACCCAGAACGACCTGACGCCCGAGAACATCATCGAAAAGGGCAAAGATCTGGCATTTCCGGATTCCGCAATCACGTACTTCTCCGGTATGATGGGCCAGCCCGCCTGGGGCTTCCCCAAAGACTTACAGGAAGTCGTACTTAAGGGCAAAAAAGCGATCACCTGCAGACCCGGCGAACTGTTAGAGCCGGTGGATTTTGACAATCTGCGCCGCGAGATCGCGACCTTCCACACCGACCAGACATGGCGCTCCGTCCTCTCTTACGGCCTCTATCCCAAGGTCTACAAAGACTTCTGTAAAAATAGAGAGCAATACGGTTACATCATGCGCCTGGGCAGCCACGTATTCTTCCACGGCCTGACCATCGGCGAGACCAACCAGGTCAATGTAGCAGACGGCAACACGCTGGTCATCAAGTACCTCGGACTCGGCGAAGTTGACAAGGAAGGCATGCGCACGGTCTCCTTTGAACTTAATGGTATCCGCCGCGAAGTCAAGGTCCCGGATCCCGAGGCTCAGAAACACATTGTCAAAGTACCCATGGCCGACCCCGAGAACAAGTCCGAGATCGGCGCATCCATCCCCGGAGCTGTCGCCCAGATTTATGTCAAGGTCGGCGATGAACAAACCACCCCAGAGGTTGCTTTTTTGGCATTAGGAAATATCACTGCATGGATCTCAACGCGAAAGTCGCTTCGTTAATCAGAGCATCAGCTCCTTTCTGATTTTTGGCCGCAGTGACATAAAGATCCCTTCTGACAGGTGATGTTTCCGAATCTATCATTTCCGAACCTATTGTGTCTGTGTCTATTGTTCCCGAATCTGGCACTTCAGAGTCTTGTGTTCCTGAATTATCGATAACCGCATAAATGTACATAGCAGAGCCTTTTGAAAAGTGTTTTTCCTCTGAACGGAACGAAACGATTTTCTGTGTATCAATGATCTGATGCTCCATGAGAAAATACGAATAGTCGTAACCGATTCTCATTACTCCATTACAAACACTTCTGGAGCCTGCAAAATCATCCCTTAGTTTTAATTGCTCAGCCTCTGTTGGCCAATGTTCATTTATGGACCTTATAAAATTGATAAAGCGGGCATATAGTTTTATAGCGTAGAGAATACAGAATATCGGTAAAAAACAAGCCAAAACAAGAATTGCCAATTTTGGGATCGATTTCTTTCCCAGTACTGAGGTAAAAAAAACCACAAGCGCAAATATGTATGACAGAGGCACAATAATCATACCCAAAAACAGATTGCTCTTCACATTGGACCAATAGTATGCATAAATATCTTCCAGCAGATTTGATTTGTTATTCACTGTTATTCCACCCTTTCTCTCTGCATCTCTCTGCTCATACAAAGATTATAAAAGAAAAGTGACCAAAGAAAAGTGACCTCTGGGGTAGTTTGTGGGGAAAAGTGACCTCTGGGGTAGTTTGTGGGGAAAAGTGACCTCTGGGGTAGTTTAGCTCTGGGATAGTTTAGCTCGAATGAGGGCTGGCTAGCAGACTGGGGGTCGGATGGGAAGTCCAAGAGGTCGTTGGCTAGACCGATTGCCCGATTATTCTAACAGCTTAAGCAATAAGACAAACCACCCCAGAGGTCGTTTTTTTCTCACTCTATCAGGATGAGGGCCCACTCATGCCTCCGACAGATGCTGTAGCTTTTCTGACGACGCCATATGAAATACCGGTGATCCGGCTGGACTGACTGATCGAAATCCCTGCCTTCCTCATTCTGCGAAGCATCTCATCTCTCACTTTTACGGCGAGAGCTTGAAATTCTGTCACATTCTTGCAGCCGGATAGCTTATGCATGATCTTTGCAGCGCGTGAGTCATTCATACGCGGTTTTTCGTCGTCGATATCCATACAATGATCGTCGTTTTTTATGCAATTAAAGCTGTAAAAATCGTCACAGCTGACGATCGACCTTACGAAAGAGTTATCTATCAGATCGTTGTCAAAATAGTTCATAAAACTGCTGTATTTATATTGGCCGGGACGTTTGCAGATTGAAGCCTTAACTGGATTTTGGTGGACATACCTGGTAACAATAAGAAGCTGATTCTCGCTGTTGATCGGCGTGCTTTTGAAGCGGGACTGAAAGAGACATCCTACGCGCGCGTATTTTTTGTTGTACCAGTAAACGAAGCTGGGTGCAATATGCTGAAAGATTCGTCCCAGGGACATTTTCCCTGTTTTAATGATTAGATGAATATGATTGGACATCAGACAGTATCCGAGAATCTTATAATCGCATTTGGACCGAAATTTACGAAGAACCGTCAAAAACTTGCCGTAATCATCGTCGTCTTCAAATATTCTCTGCTTGTTAACGCCACGATAAATAACATGATAAATCCCAAGAGAGCTGATTTTGCGCGGTAAGGTTGGCATAGACTTGACCTTATTTGACCTTTCTTTTGGTGAAATGATGAATTGATTTGAAACCTTTATGTAATCAAATAACTTTTGTTGCTGTTTTGGCAAAAGTCATTGTAGACAGTATGTACATGAAACCGGTGCAGAAATGCTAAAGGCTATTTGGATGGCTTGTTGACATCAAGGATGCTGATGGCACTTTCTAAATGGTGATTTAGTACGACTTGTTGCGTTTAATATGAGGATTGGGTACTTTGCAGAGAGTTCTGCAGACGATTAGCAGAGGTGCTGAGACAATATGATCGTTAGTATTCCAAAAGCAACTAGGAAATCCTGCACTAGCTGAGAAGTGAAAACAGCGCAGAATTAGATGGCTGTATGTTATCACACATGGTGGGAGAGTGCAAGGTGACGTGGTGGTGAAATCGACCTCTGGGGTTGTATGGTTCATACAACCCCAGAGGTCGATTTCACCGCCCAACCCCACAACCCCAGAGGTCGATTTCGCCAGAGGTCGATTTCGCCTTGCCTTCCTTGCAACCCCAGAGGTCGATTTTCGCCGGCTACATCGTCTCCCGCCACAAGCGCCTGGCAAAGAGTGCGACAGCAGCAGTGAAAACAGCAATCACAGCCTCGATGATAAACAGGTTTACATGCAGGCCCGACAGCAGAGCAGCGGTAGCGTCTACAGCGAAGTGGATCAAGATGGCTGCAGGGTAGAGATACAGCTTGCCTTCCCACTTAACGGCGAACCAAACGAGCACGGACAGCGAGATCTGCAGAAAGATGGCAAAGAGTCTCTCGATGCCGCCCAGCAGGAACTGGTAGGAAGGTGTTGCAATTACAAGCCCGATAGACTGCTGCGCCAGTGTCAGCTGGTCCCCGGACAGGGATTCGGTCAGCTCTGCGATGCGGCCGCTTCTGATCATAAAAGACCAGACGATATTGTTAATCATGGTAAGACCGACAACAACTACTGCCTCGAATCCGCCATGGCCTGCGCCATACATGAGGGCGTTCACGTTTTTGGCACGATACTTTTTCAAGGCGAAGCTGAATGCTAAATAGCGTCCTGTCTCTTCGAAGAGACCTGCCATGAAGCCCCCGTAGAGTGCGTACAGCCATATACTGCCTTTGATGACTGATCCTGCCGGTAAGGATAATACAATCCTGTGTGCACCTGACTCCAAAATGAAAGCGAAGAGCAGCATTACAGTACATCCGGCAAAAAATGGATAAATATCAGCTTTTTTGACAATACGGAGGTAGAGGAGAAGCGCGAAAGGAACCCCAAAGCTGATCGTGCAGGAAAGAAACATAAAGGCAATAGATAATACGGGGACGGATTCGTTCATGAGGTCTCCTTAGTCTTTGATAATGCGGGATATAACCCGGTTGAGAGTCTCTTGTCCTTACAGGCGGCGAGCATTAATAAGCCTTTTGGAATAAAACTTTTCGCAATACATATAGTATAAATCGTATACTATAAATAACAAGATACCCCACAAACAAGATACCCCAGAGGTCGATCTTCCGAGGCGTAAACAAACTACCCCAGAGGTCGAGGTCGCCAGAGGTCGAGGTCGCAATCCATGGCAGAAACAATCATTCCAATCCAATCTGAATATGAGAAGCTCCTTGAAGCAGTGAAGAAGCTCCGCACACGAGTCATTGAACTGACCGCAGAGCGCGATGACCTGCTCTACCATATCTGTCCGGCGCTTCAGGCAAAATATGATGAAAATATAGCCTCTGTCGAGCGCGAACTTCTTGCCGCTCAGATGTATCTAAAAGAAAAGCAGAGGGTCATCGAGATCCTGCAGGCGCAGCTCAACCGGCAGGAGAAGCCCTCCATGAAGGAGGCTGAAAAGAAAGCACACGAGGAGTTCCGCGCTTATGAAGAGGATTTGAAGAAAAAAGCGGAAGAAGCCCGCAGGTTTCGCGAACACTGGGAGAATGAAACACAGTGGTCCAGGCACGAGCAGGAGAGCAGGAACAGGAAAAAGGCAGACCGAGCAGAACAAACGGTAGGAACAGAAGAAGCCGATTCTGTAAACAGTAAAGATCATAAAACGAAAACCTCTTCCGCGAAAGGGATTGAAACAGAAGAAGAGATCCACAAACGAATCGGCGCCATAGAAAGTCAAGATGAAAGCCAAAACAATAACGAAGCCGAAAACGAAGACCCCATCCACGAACTCAAGCGTCTGTACCGGCAGATCGTAAAGCGCCTTCACCCGGATGTCCATCCGAATCCGACAGACAGAGAAAAGGACCTGCTGAACCGCGCCAACAAAGCATACAGAGCGGGTGACCTCGAAGAGATGCGGAGAATCTGGGAGGAGCTTTCCGGAACTGAACAGCTCGAAGAGTCATTCGAAGATACAGAAGAAGGAAGAGCGCGACTGAGGGAACTTATTAAGAAACTGCGGAAGCGATGCACGGCACTTGAGAAAGAGATCCATCAAATCAAGACATCGTTCCCATATACGATCAAAGCACTATTGGATAATGACAAAGCATTGGAGCTGAAGCACCGGGAGCTGGTGGACCGTCTGACGGAAGTGAGAGCTATGCTTGATAAAGTTGACGAGTTTATCACAGAGCTCAAGCGTCGGATAAACGAACAGAGCCAGGATAAACAAATAAAAACAAGATAAAAAAAAGAGGGAAAGTAAATGAGTGACAGAAAGCCCAATCTTCCCGGGATTTCAAACAGCGATTTGTCCGCACTGCTGCACGGCAGTGATGAGATGCCATCGCCATTTTCCAAAGAAATCTACATTGGCAGGCAGTCGATTGTCGGTATGCGATTTCAGGGAGGAGCGATGGAGCTCATCAATGATCTGAAACCCGGCGACAGAATTTCATTTCTGCGGGAGCCGAACAACGAGTACGATGCGCAGGCCGTCATGGCGGTGGATGCACAAGGCAGGAAACTCGGCTACATTCCCCGTCGCGAGAATCTTGTGATGAGTGCGCTTATGGACCACGGAAAAGTGTTCTATGGCGTGATCCCGAATGCTTCGCAGGAGGAATACATGTACATCCGGAAATACCCGAAGCAGATGCTGGAATCTGGCGTTGAGATTCCGGTGACAATAACGGTTGATCTGTATATGAGAGAGGTCACTGTTTTGGATGATATGACAAAAATACCGCGACACGGCAGCGATGGCTCTTATGCGGTGGTGTCTTTTTGGCTTTCAGAAGACGAGCCTGACAGGATTCGGAGGCTCTGTGCGATCAAGGTGATCAATGGGGAAGAGAGAGGGCTTCTTGATAAACGCATCTTCATGAAACGCCGGAGAGAGGACTCCTCTGAGGTAGAAGATGAGTCAAAATACCGCAGCAGGGCGGCTGAAAGAAAGGCTCTGGGGGAGTTCAGCGACTTCATAGGATTCCTTCCGATTGTCTCTCATGGTATAAACGGAAAACTGAGAAGAGCACTGGAAGAGGCATACGGCGTCCTTCTCGGGAAACCATTGTCGAACCTGATCATCGACACCGAGCAAATGGCGGAAAACCATCTGCCGGAGGAATCATCTTACAGACTCGACAGCCTTATCAGAAAATTAAGAATCCATGTGCATGGAGACTCGCATGCAGAACGATGCTGCAGGCGGACATGGGAGCTGTATCGGCGTATGGACAGATCGGAGCTGTAATCCACATCCACAACGACCTCTGGGGTGGTTTGTTTGAGGTCGCATCCAATGACCTCTGGGCATCCAATGACCTCTTCTTCCAATGACCTCTGGGGTGGTTTGTTCCGCTAGCCAAAACTACCCCAGAGGTCAAGGTGAGGTCAAGGTCATAAGCCAAAACTACCCCAGAGGTCGAGGCCATTTCGAGGTCGAGGCCATTTTCGACTGGCGGATTAAGGAGGTTTTATGCACTTATCCAAACTGATCACGAAGGAAATCATTAACACAGAATATGGAAACATTGCAGCTTATAAGAAGGGATCCGGAAAGAAAACCCTCTTACTGCTGCATGGCGCAGGCTGCGACAGTACAATGCTGTCCTGGAGAGAAGTGTTTGATATTTTGACAGATGATTTCTCAGTATATGCATTTGATTTTTTGGGATATGGTCACAGCGATCGTGCGGATCAGCTGGTTGGGGAACGGTTTTACGACACGCACATTGCTTGTGTAAAAAGTGTCGTTGCGCACTACGACCTTACTGATTTTACTCTGGCCGGATTATCGATGGGCGGCGCTGTTGCCATTGGTTATGCCTTGCGCTATCCGGAAAAAGTGAAGGCCCTTGTACCGGTTGATTCCTGGGGGCTTTCGGAAAAAATGCCTTTCCACCGCTTCAGCTATTGGTATGTGAACCGGACGGATCTGACTTTGACGCAGTATCGGTGGTGTGCAAAATACAGATGGCTGGCACGGTGGTCAATAGAATATGCTTTGATCGGAAACAGGAAACTGATCACAGACGCGTTGGTCGATGAAGTGATGCAGTCCTGTACCGGAGATATGGCCGGAAAGTCGATGCTCAACTTCCAGCGGAGTTCAGCGGATCAATATCGGGCAAAACCGTATTACAAGGACAAACTAAAGAACCTGAAAATGCCGGTCATCTACATAATCGGTGATAAGGACCCGCTTGTCCCTATAAGCGATGTTTACAGTGCGGCCGCGGAGAATCCGAATAGTCGGGTGGAGGTGTTTAAGGGGTGCAAACATTGGTCGGTTAAAGAGAGGCCAAGAAGATTCTGCAAGATTGTGGAGGCGTTAGCGACCTCGACCTCTGGGGTAGTTTGTTCCTGAGCGACCTCGACCTCGGCGACGTCGACCTCTGGGGTCGCTTGTCTCCTGAGCGACCTCGACCTCGGCGACGTCGACCTCTGGGGTCGCTTGTCTCCTGGTCTATTCCGCGGCAGAACTCAAGCAGGCGCACGCTCCCTACGGCATGGAAGCAGCCATGGCCAAGATGTATGCTTCCGACATCGCTCTGGAAGTGACCAACGAAGCCCTGCAGATTTTTGGCGGATCCGGTTACCTCAAGGGCATGCCGGTAGAACGCTTCTACCGCGATGCCAAAATCACTACCATCTATGAAGGGACCAACGAGATTCAGAGAGTCGTCATTTCTGCGGCCATTCTGGGTAAGGCAGCCAAAGTGAAGAACGCAGCCTCCGCGGCAGCGCAGGCCCCGGGCTGTGAGACAGGGCCCAGAAAGCGCCAGATCTTTAAGGGCTCCCCGGAAGAAGCTGTGGCGGCTCTGGTGGAAGCTCTTAAAAAGGACGGTCATGACTTTACGGTCGGCATTGCCGCCGATACCCCCATCGCAGAAGCCGAGCGCGTGGTCTCAGCCGGCATGGGCATTGGCAAAATAGAGAACATGAAGCTGATCGAAGACCTGGCAAAAGCTGCCGGTGCCGCCATCGGATCTTCCCGACCTGTGGCAGAGACACTTCAATATGTTCCCTTGGAGCGCTATGTGGGCATGTCCGGTCAGAAGTTCAAGGGTAATCTATATTTTGCCTGCGGGATCTCCGGTGCCGTCCAACATCTTAAAGGCATCAAAGACGCCTCCACGATCGTTGCCATCAACACCAACAAGAATGCCCGCATCTTCAAAAATTGTGACTACGGGATCGTCGGTGATGTGAAGATAATCCTTCCGCTTCTTGCGGCAGCCCTGGATACAGGTGAGAAGAAGCCGGCGCCGCCTATGGTCAAGATGAAGAGAGCACTTCCAAAGGTTGAGAAGAAGCCCAAAAAGCTGGGCGTCTGCCTTGGATGCGGCTTTGAATATGATCCCGACCTTGGCGATGTGGCAAATGAGGTCGCTCCCGGATTTGCCCTCACTGCGGAGAGGGAGTCCGCGCCTTTATCGAAATAGAGGTTTAAGGAAATAGCCTTTGGCACGTCTGTTTCCGGATCGTTCACTGTTTAAAGATAAGCGGAGGTAAACATATGCATAACTATAGAAAAGTGACAGATGACCTTTACTGGGTGGGCGCCAATGACAGGCGCCTGGCCCTGTTTGAAAACATCCATCCCCTCTATCACGGTGTGTCCTACAATGCCTATGTACTGCTGGACGAAAAGACAGTCCTTTTCGATACGGCAGACTGGGCTGTAGGAAGGCAGTTTATCGAGAACGTAAAGGCTGTGTTGGACGGGAGACCGCTGGACTTCATGGTGATCAACCATGTGGAGCCGGACCACGCGGCCAGCATTGAGGAAGTCCTGCTCCGGTGGCCGGACGTGCAGATCATTACGACCCCTAAGGCGGTGACCATCCTAAAGCAGTTCGGCTTTCCTATCGACGCTGACAAAATAGACCAGATAGGCGAAGGGGATACGAGGTGTTTTGGGACGCATACGGTGGCTTTCGTCAATGCTCCCATGGTCCACTGGCCTGAGGCGATGGTCTCTTTTG
>Ga0310695_10009275_pt1 | contig 14843 bp, 12 predicted proteins | sample RumenRJG_04DNA_FD_203882 | JGI IMG/M metagenome (GOLD analysis project Ga0310695, IMG submission 203882) | Bovine rumen microbial communities from Lethbridge, Alberta, Canada - RJG_04 (v2) (version 2) | ecosystem: Host-associated > Mammals > Digestive system > Stomach > Rumen | place: Canada... | reverse complement strand
GAGCCGGCTGCAAGTATAATATCGTCATTTTTTGAGTCACATTTTAGCATGTTGAATGCAGCCTCAAGGTCGTTTTCTATTTCTGCCTTGATTCCGTTTAGATCTGCATTCCTTTTCATTTCTTCCGGATTGCATGCTCTTACAGTAACAGGTTTTGTAAAAATGATTCTTTCAAACGTGTCTTTAAAAAGCGGAATTATATCCTTTATGTCCTTGTCACCGGCGCATGCAAAAAGAAGCCTGTACTTCCTTCCCGGATAAATTGATTTTAGGGTGCATATTGTATTTTCTATGCTACGGACTGTATGTGCTCCGTCAAGGACTGTATTTCCGCATATCTGGAACCGCCCAGGAATAAGGGCTTTTGAAAGTCCGCGACTTATTGTGCTTACGTCAATTCCCGGCAGCATGATTTTTAATGCTGTAACCGCCGCTGCAGCATTCTGAGCCTGAACCCTGCCGGCCATAAGAAGCTTTGCAGAAAGTTCAAAATCAGAAGGAATTTCTGCTTCTTTGCCTGTTCCTCTGAGCCTTATATTCATTTCGCCGTTTTTAAAATCCAAAACTTCCGGAATAAGGGAATCTTTTACAAGAATGTATCTTGAATTTTTCTGGCGGCATGTTTTTATAAATACTTTTTCCGACTCTGCGTAATTCTGGAATGATATTACGGCCGGTGTATTTTCCTTTATGATTCCGGCTTTTTCAAAGGCAATTTTTTCGATAGAGTCGCCAAGAAATTCTGTGTGTTCAAGTTCAATCGGCATTAAAACCGTAACAAGTGGCTTTACGACATTTGTTGAATCAAGGCGTCCACCAAGTCCTGTTTCGTAAACTGCATAGTCTACGCCGGCATTTTTAAAGCAGAGAAAAGCAAATGTTGTAACAAGTTCAAACCATGTAAGAGGGCGCTGTGCCGGAAGCTGTTCAAGCGGAATGCTGTCTACAAGGGATGTCAATTCATCAGCTGACCTTTCATAGATTTCGTCAGGAAAAAATCCGTGCGGAGTGCAGACTCTTTCACGAAAGTCTGAAATATGAGGGGAAGAGTATATGCCGCATTTAAAACCGGCTTCTTCAAGAATACTGGCAGTCATTTCTGCCGTAGAGCCTTTTCCTTTTGAGCCTGCAATATGAATACAGGGAATTTTATCCTGCGGATTACCGAGTTTTTCGCACAGAAATTTCATGGAATCAAGCCAGAAAATATTTTTTTTCTGTGTCTTTTCAAAATTAAGGTAGTTGTCAAGCCAGTTATAAAATGAAGCAAGAGTCATGGCTTTACTTTAGCGTTCTTTTTAATACATCTCAAGTAAGATATCGGGGCAAAAATGCATTGTAAATCTGTTTTTTTTTATGCTAGAATCACAGATGAAAAAAGGAATAAATATGGCAGAAACAATAAACAGTGCAACTTATCAGGCAGCTCTTGAAGCAAGCCGAAAACTTGAAGAAGACCTTCTTAAAAATCCTTCTAAATACAGGGTTCTTACAGGAGACAGACCGACAGGAAGACTCCATATCGGTCATTATTTTGGAAGCCTTCAGAACAGAGTACGACTTTCTAAACTCGGCGTTCCTACAATGATTCTTATTGCTGACTATCAGGTTCTTACTGATCACGATGCATACCAGGAAATTAGCCAGAATACTAAGCAGCTTGTAATTGACTATCTTGCAGCAGGAATCGAACCGGGGGAAAACGTAATCATCTATCCGCATTCCTATATTCCGGAAGCAAACCAGCTTATGGTTCCGTTCCTTACGCTTATTTCAAATGCTGAATTAAGCCGCAATCCTACTGTTAAGGAAGAAATTCAGGCAGCCGGAATTACAAACGTAAATGCTGGAATGTATACTTATCCTGTTCATCAGGCAGTAGATATCCTTTTCTGCAAGGGAACAGTAGTTCCTGCAGGAAAAGACCAGCTTCCTCATATAGAAATGGCACGTACAATTGCCAGCCGTTTTAACAAGAAGTTCTGCACTGATTCCGGAAAAGAGCCTATTTTCCCGCTTCCACAGGTTCTCCTTTCTAAGACTCCAAGCATTATGGGACTGGATGGAACTCAGAAAATGAGTAAATCACGTGGAAATGCAATCATGCTATGCGCAACAGAAGATGAAACTGCAAAACTTATAAAAAAGGCAAAGACTGACGGCGAACGCCTTATTACTTATGATCCTGTAAACCGTCCGGAAGTTGCAAACCTGCTTCAGCTTATTTCCCTTTGTACAGGTGAAGAGCCTGGCGCAATTGCAGATAGAATCGGAGAAGGCGGAGGCGGAATGCTTAAGAGCACTCTTACCGAAGCATTGAATGAAACTCTGCGCCCGCTGCGTACAAAGCGTGCACAGCTTGAAAAGGATCCTGCTTACATAAGGCAGGTGCTTCTTGACGGAGTTGGAAGGGCAAGGGCAATTGCTGAAAAAACTCTGTGCGAAGTGCGCGAAGCCATGAACATGCAGATTTAGTCTGCTTTAATTTGAATCAGCAAATAACCGTCTGTACAAGTGCAGAAATGTCTTCTTCGTCCAGACGGTTTTCTTTTACCCTCTGAACAATTTCTTCGCCTGTATACGACTCTTCCGGATAAAGCACGACAACAGCCTTGTCTTCGTTCTTCAGGAAATTATTCATCCCGTATTCTGTATATCTTGTTGCACCTATGGAAATAAGAAGGTTTTCTGGATAACCGGCTCCGGCAATGTAAGAATGAATGTCTTCTGCAGGACCTTCATCTTTCTGTGAATTCAATTTTTCCAAAAGCCAGTCAGAAAGTTTTTGCCATATGTAGCTGTAATCGCGCACAGCGCTGTCTTCTCCATAAAGATAAACGTTTCCGTCGCGAACAAGAAAACTTGCAATTCTATAGCCGGCTAACACGCTTTTATCCGAGAATTCTGCAAGAGGAATTGTCTTTGCTGTAAATCCTTTTGAGCTATTTCCCCAATTTTTTTTCAAACTGATTTTTTTAGCACCTTCCTTTCTGATTGAACAGTCATTTGAGGCTCCGAATGCAACAGGAGAAAGAGACAATGCCTTTCCTTCGAGCCATTTTACCTTAAACAGAACTGCACATTCCGGTTCAATCTGGAGTTTTTCTTCTCCTTTTGGAAAAATGATTGATTCAGATGAAAACGGGAATATATGAAGGAATTCCGGAGTGGTGCCATCATTTCCCGGAATATATGTCGGAAAAAGTGCTTTCGGAGCATTGTTTTCTGCTGTCTTTACGTTTTTAAAATCTGCGGCTTCGCCTGCCTGTTCAAGATGTCCAGTAAAATTTCCTGCAACGCCAAAGCACGCGCATTCTTTTAAATTAATTTTTTCGCTCATATCCATTTCCTGTAATCAGTTGATTAAATTTCTTACTGTCCGGATTTTTCTTCATCATCATCTTCTGGAATCGGATCAGATTTATCTATATATTCACAGATAATTTTTCCGTTTACTTCATTTACAGAAGTAATTGAATATTCTGAATAGTTTTTTACAAGCCAGGCATCGTATGTTGTCCAGTTTTCAAATTCTTCATTGTGTTTCATATCAGTTTATCCTCTGTCTGTAAGTTTTTTCTGCTATTTCCAAAAGTTTTTCCCTGCTGTTCTGAGCCGGATCTTCAAGGACTGCCTCGAACAGTTCGTTCAGAATCATTCCTAACTGTTTTCCGGCCGGAATTCCTATTGAAATTAAATCTTTACCGTTTACGGCAAGATCCTTTAAGCTGAGTGCTGAATTTGCATTTTTCTGCTGCTCAATGCGTTCCTTAAATTCTAAAAGAGATTCGCATGCTGCGCTGTCGTGAATCCTCACATTTTCGTTGTATTTGCCATACATGTCTGCAAGGCGCAGGTCAAAAAGGTCCTCAATGTATTCTGAACCCGCCTTAACCAGAAATCTTCTGACGGCGGAATCAGACCATACCGGCTCGTAATGAAACATGTGCAGTTTTATAAGGTGGCACACATATTCAATCTGCGCATTGCTGAATTTAAGCCTTGTCATTATTTTTCCTGCAATTTTTTCAGAATAAACTTCGTGATTGTAGAAATTTACAATCCTGATTCCGCCTTCGTTTTTTTCCGTACGGCTTGCAGGTTTCCCGGAGTCATGAAGCAGGGCCGCAAAACGAAGAAGGGGCTTTTCCTTTGGTGCGCCGTCACATGCATAAAGGTTATGATCCAGTACGTCAAAAATATGGTAGCCCCTGTCATCAGACTGAATGCAGTTCCTGCCGTCTAAAAGTTCTGGCATAAAAATCTTCAGGATTCCGCAGGATTCCATAAGCTTTAATCCTTCAGAAGGCTTTTCCGCCGTCATAAGTTTCATAAGCTCATCACGAAAGCGTTCTGTAGAAATAGAAGCTGTTTTTTTGAGTACTTCCGGATTGCCTAAAGCTTCCATGGTCTTTTCTTCAATCTTAAATCCAAGCTGGGAAGCAAACCGAACAGCGCGCACTGGCCTTAATCCGTCTTCGGAAAAACGTTCAAGAGGGTTTCCGACTGTCCTTATGCGTTTAGCCAGAATGTCTCTGTTCCCGCAGAACGGATCCTTGATTTTACCGTCTTTAAGGGAAGCCGCAATTGCATTCATCGTAAAGTCACGGCGGCTCAAATCTTCTTCAATTTTCCCGGTAAATTCAATTTTATCAGGATGCCTTCCGTCTGAATAATCTGATTCAGTCCTGAACGTGGTAACTTCTATTTCTTTACCCATAAAATGAACTGTAACAGTTCCGTGTGCAATTCCGGTGGGAATAACTTTTCTGAAAATGGCAATAACCTGTTCAGGTTTTGCGTTCGTAGTTACATCCCAGTCATGAGGCTGTTTTTTCATGAGCATGTCTCTTACGGCGCCGCCGACAAGATAGGCTTCAAAACCGTTAGATTCAAAAATCTCATTCATTTTATTTAAAATTGCGGGAATTTTTACATAATCCATGGTATTATTCTAACGATTGGGAGTAGAAAATGCAAAACCCTAAAAAGCTTCATATAGTGATTTTTACAGGCGGTCTGTTTCCGGCCTATGAAAAAACTCAGCTTTACTGGAAGACACATCCGCAGGTTGATTATGTCATCGCCGCAGACTCAGGACTGGAGCCATGCATCCTGTATGGATTTAATCCTTGCGTGATTTTAGGAGATTTTGACAGCATTTCTGACCGGTCAATTTTGGATGCATTCAGCGATGACGTAAAGGTTCCGTATCCGTGTGACAAGGATTATACAGATACTGAACTGGCAGTAGAAAAAGCATATGAAATTGCAGAAAAGCAGGGAGGGATTCCTTTTATAACTCTGGTTGGAGGAGATGGCGGACGGGCTGATCATTTTTTTAATATTTTTGATTCCTTTTCGTCCTTTCATCATCCGGATGTATGGCTCTGCAGCGAACAGTGTATTTATTTTGTAAAGGAAGGAACAAAAACTGAAATCAACGGGTTGAAAAAAACAGACGTTGTTTCCGTTGCAAGAACTACTTCCAGCTATTCCGGCGGAAAAATTCTTTCTAAAGGACTAGAATGGGAATCTAACCTGTTTAGAAAATACGGAATGCCAAGCCTGAGCAACCGTATTTCTGAAGAATATGCAAAGGACAGGCTTCCTGTAACAATATCAGCAGAAAAAGGTGACTGCATGCTTTTTCTGCCTTACAATGCAGTTGTTTCATAAATTAAATTCCCTGAACAATGATAATAAGGGAAGATGAAGCAATAAGGATTGCAGCTCCAAAACAGCACGCACCGGCAAGCAGCACGCAGTGAACGGCATAGTAAAGCCATCTTGATTTTTTTATCATCATGTAGATAAAAGATTCAATGATGGCTGCGGCGCTAAGAACTGCAAGGGCAGAAGCTGAAATCGCCATCGTCTTAATGACGATTATCTGAGTTGAATCAAGAAACTGCTGGAAATTTCCAATAAAATACAGGAAAATCAGCGAGACTGTAAAAAGCAGAAGAAAGAGAACTGTTCTTCGTGTAAGTTTGAACAAAATAGAGACAGATAGATTTTTATTCAAGTCAATCCTTGCAGTTCTCATAATCCATTGTTATACTAAAAATTGTATTTTTAACCGTCAAGGGGGTAAAATGAAAAAGTTCTTCAAAAATCTGTTTGCATGTTTCATTATTCTCGTAGTTTTTGGAGCCGTTCTTTTCTTTCTTGGCTGGACACAGTTCAGGGTTCCGTCTGACGGTTTTGGAATAATCGTTTCCAAGACAGGCGGAATCAGTTCCCGCCCGGTTGTTCCTGGAGTTTTTTCATGGCATTGGGAATTCTTAATTCCATCTAATGCAGAATTAAAGACTTTTAAAAATCAGAATTTTTCATTGACAAGAAAAATTACAGGTTCCCTTTCAAGCGGAGATACTTACAAATCTGTTGATGACAGCATAAACAACTTTGACTACAGGTTTACCTATAAAATTTCGGCCGCAGTAAAGGCAGAAGATGTAATCAAGCTGCTAAAAGCATCTGTAATTACAGACGAAGAATCGCTTTCTGCATATGTAGAGGAAAAAAGCGATTCTCTTTGCAGGAATATTTCTGCCATTCTTTTAAGAAAGTCAGAAAAATCTACAGCTTTCAGGCCGGAACTGCTTTCTACAGAAGAACTTCTGGAACTTTCAAATTTTGACACAGAAAACCAATACGTTACATTCTCGTCAATTGCAGTAACAGAAGCCTTAATTCCGGATTTTTACCTTTATGAACACGCACGGGCAGTTTACCTTCAGAATCTGGAAAAACAAAACGGCATTAAAAATACAAATATAAAAAAGTCTCTGGAACCAGCAGAAGATTATCCTGATGATTCTCAGGATTTTTCTGAACAGCCGGATGAAACTTCTTCCGGCCACAAAGGTTTTTTCAGAAGAAAAAGGATTGAAGAATGAAAAGATTGTACGGAATTCGCGGAGCGATAACTGCAGAAAATACAAAGGACTCAATTACAAAAAAGACTGTAGAAATGTGCACGCAGCTTTTTGAAAAGAACGGTCTTAATGCAGATGACTTTGTATCGCTTCATTTTACGCTTACAAAAGATCTGGATGAAATGAATCCATGCGCAGCGCTCCGCCATTCTTACAGAGGAATAAACGTTTCGGGCATTCCGCTGTTCTGCAGTCAGGAAGCCTATATAAAAGGCGGACTTGAAAAGGTAATTCGGGTTCTTGCAACAGTTTACATGGAAGAAAATTCCGTGCCTAAAAACATTTATCTTGACGGAGCAGCCGTGCTTCGTCCGGATTTAAAGGGTGAAAAATAAGCTGATGAATATTTGGATTGCAAGCATGGAATGCGCCGGAATTGCAGAAGCAGGCGGCGTTAAGGATGTTACGTTCGCACTCGCAAAAGGCTTTTCCAGAATAGGGCATAAGGTTACTCTTTTTATCCCTGCATTCGGCTGTACTTCTTATGCAAGAATCAAAAACTTGAAGAAAGAAGCCGTTTCCGGTGTTGAAATTCCTGTAGGTAACATGACTCACTTTGTATCCTATACAGAAGGAATTTTTGCAGGTTTTGGATTTAAGGTCGTTTTTGTAGAAAATCCTATTTTTTCAAATAAGAGTGCTGTTTACGTTTATACAGAAAAAGACCAGAAAATAGATCCAAAGCATATAAAGGGAAAAGGGCACGAAGACAGTCTTTTTATTGATGCAATGTTTTCGAAGGCCGTAAGTGAATATGTAAAATATATTCCGGAAGCAAAACGTCCTGATATAATGCACTGTCAGGATGCATCCTGTGCACTTATTCCTTGCTATGCAGATAAAAACGCCTCTTCATTTTATGAAAAGACAAAGTTCTTCGTAACAATTCATAATGCAGGCCCTGCCTATCATCATGATTTTATGAATCTTGAACAGGCTGCATTTTTCAGCGCACTGCCTTATTCCATCCTTATTCAGGCGCAGAACGGCTACAGGGTAGAACCGTTCCTTCTTTCTGCAGTTTATTCACGACTTACAACTGTTTCTACATTTTATGCAGAAGAACTTACAGATCCTGAAAACGACAGCTGTACGGACGGACTTTCTACTTTATTCTTCAAAAAGAAAATCCCGGTTCATGGAATTACAAACGGAATTGACTACAACTTGTACAATCCTATGAAAAAACATGTTTCGCTTCTTCCATATGCTTTTTCACCGGCAAAAGGATTTTTATACGGAAAGCTTCTTAACAGACGTTTTTTCCTTAAAATGTGCAGGAAATTCTATGTTGCAGAAAAGAAATACGAACGCTACATGACAGGAATGACCCGTTACGGATGGATAGACGATGTTCCTGACGGAAAAGGCCTGTATTTCATGTATCACGGACGCATTGTAATGCAGAAGGGAATTTCTGTAATTCTAGATTCCCTTGGTCGCCTTTTTGCAGATCATCCGGAATCAAGGATTTTTATTGTAGGACAGGGAGATCCAAACATTGAAGAAAGCATAAAGCTTGTTACAGAACAGTATCCAGGTAAAATCGTATTCTTTAACGGATATAATGATCCTGTTTCAAGACTTGTTGCGGCCGCTTCAGACTTTGTATTCCTTCCAAGCTTTTTTGAACCTTGCTGCCTTGAAGATTTTATTGCCCAGATTTACGGAACAATCCCTATTGCCCACGCTACAGGAGGGCTTAAAAAAATTGTAGACGGAAAATCCGGCTTTCTTTATTCAATTTCAAATGCAGACGGCTTCCTTGCTGCTGTAGACCGGGCTGTAATGGCAAAAAATGACAGGAAAAACTTCAAGAAGATGATTGCCTGGGCTGCGGCCTATGTCCTAAAAGAATACTCATGGAATAGTGTAATCCAGAGTAAATACATTCCGCTTTTCTGCGCCGACACGGAATAATTTTTTAATTTTTTTTCAAAAATTAAAGGTTTTGCTATTGACTCTTTTTTCCAAAAAGAATATAGTAAAAACACGTTCGACGCAAAACGAACATCTGCTGCCTTAGCTCAGTTGGTAGAGCACGTGATTTGTAATCTCGGGGTCGAGGGTCCAAGTCCTTCAGGCAGCTCTTTTCGGGAAGTTGGCACAGTGGGACTGCGGGAGACTGTAAATCTCTTGGGCAACCGGATGGGGTTCGATTCCCTGACTTCCCAAAGCTCTGGTTTATCCAGAGCTTTTTTTTTACAATTTTGTCAAAAAGACTTGTATCTGACTGACTTTTAAAAATTAATTCTGTATAATTTCTTCTGCTTATGAAAAAAAATTCTGTAAAAATCTTAAGTTTGGCAGCATCTGCTGTTGCGCTGCTTGCAGTCATTTTTGTTTCTGTTAAGCTGTGCACCTTGCCGTATAACAGTTCTGACAGTACAGGAAAAACCGTAAGGGTTCCTGCAGGTGCATCTGTAAGGGCAACCGGAAATTCATTAAAATCTGAGCATCTTATAAGAAGCGAACTGCTTTTTTATTTTGCAGCACGCTATCCGGCCGCAAGAAAAATCCTTATGGGATCTTCAGAAGCATTCATGCTTAAAAGCGGTGTATACAGAATCAATCCTTCAATGAACCTTAATGAAATACTTAAAGTTCTTTCTTCAGGCAATCAGGAATATATAAGGGTTACAGTACCGGAAGGTCTGACAGTTTCAAAAATCGGAATGATAATGGAAGAAGCTGGCGTATGTTCTGCTGCAGATTTTAAAGAGGCTTCAAAAAATCCGGAACTTCTTGAAAAACTTAACGTAAGGGCAGAGTCCTTTGAAGGATTCCTTTTTCCTGATACATATTTTCTTACACCGTTAATGCAGGCTTCTTCTGTAATTGAAACAATGGTTGAAAACTTTTTTGAAAAATTCCGCCAGGTCACCAATGCAGAAAATATTCCTGAATCAAAAATTCTTGATACTGTAATCCTTGCGTCAATTATAGAAAGAGAATACCGCATAGCTTCTGAAGCTCCTCTTATTTCAAGCGTATTCAATAACCGGCTTAAGCATAATATCGGACTATATTCATGCGCAACCCTTGAATACATAATTACAGAAATAGAAGGCCGAGAACATCCGGATGTAATCACCTATAAAGACATAGAAATAGACAATCCGTACAACACATATAAATGGGCAGGACTCCCGCCGGGACCAATTTCCAATCCTGGACTTGTAGCGCTTAATGCAGCTGTAAATCCGGCATTAACAAATTATTTTTATTTCCGCCTTGTAGATCCGGAAAAGGGAAATCATGTTTTTTCCAAAACATTTTCAAATCATATTGAAAATGCTCATTCTTACAATACAAAAAAGAGTGGATACTAGTGGCCGGCTTTATTTCTCAGGAAACAATTGATGCTGTAAACAATTCAGTAGATATTGTAAGCGTAATCAGTGAATACACAAAATTAGACCCTCGCGGAAACGACTTCTGGGGCTGCTGTCCTTTTCACGGAGAAAAAACAGCCTCGTTCCATGTTGATCCGTACAAAAAATACTATCACTGTTTTGGCTGTGGTGCCGGCGGAAACGTAATAAAATTCATAATGGAGCAGGAAAAGCTTTCCTTTACAGATGCAGTTATCCTGCTTGCAAAAAAAGCCGGAATCGAAGTCAAATACGCTGGAGGGCAGACAGAAAACAGGCCTGATCCTAAAATTAAACTTATAGAACAGTACATTGAACTTTACGACAGGACAGGTTCAATGTTTCATTATCTCCTTATGGAATCAGAACAAGGAAAAGCTGCCCTAAAATACATTACAGATCGCGGACTTACAATAGAAACCTTAAAGAAATTTAAAATAGGATATGCGCCGGCTGATAGATACTGGCTTAAAAATTTCCTAATAAAAAAGAATTTTACAAAGGAATTTCTGGAAAAATCAGGTCTTTTCAGCAAGAACTATCCGGACGTTGCTTTTTTTTCAAACAGGCTTATGTTCCCGATTTTTAACCGTCAGGGACAGATGGTTGCATTTGGCGGACGGCAGCTTTCCAACGATCCTAACAGTCCGAAGTATCTTAACTCCGGTGACCTGATTCAATATAAAAAGGGAGAAACCCTTTACGCATTCAATTTTGCAAAAAAAGCAATAAAGGAAAACAAAAAGGTTATTTTCTGCGAAGGCTACATGGACTGCATTGCATACCATCAGTGCGGAATTGAATACGCCGTGGCTCCTTTAGGAACTTCGCTTACAGAAGACCAGATAAAAATCATCAAACCATTTGTTGATGAAGTACTTCTTTCTTTTGATTCGGATGGAGCTGGACAGAAAGCAACACTGCGTGCAATCTACATGCTCAGGAAAGCTTCCATTACAGTAAGGGTAATTAAGATTGAAGGTGGAAAAGATCCTGCCGAACTCATGGTAAATTTTGGTTCTGAAATATTGACGAAGTCGGTTTCTGGTGCTATCCTAGATAGCGACTTTTTATTATCTAAACTAGGGAGAGAGTATCCTATTGATACACCAGAGGGAAAAATACGGGCTTCGCTTGAATATTTTCCTTATCTGGATTCCCTTCAGTCTGATATATTAAAAGAATCTTGTCTGGAACAGATGTGCCAGGCATTCAAGTTAAAGCCGGAGGCAGTCAAGAGGGATTATAATAATCGTGATCAAGCTCGTCAGCGTTTAAATATCCGGCAGCCAGAAAAAACTAATAATACAGAACCCATAAAGCGTAACGCAGAGTTGGGATGTGTACTGGCAATAATAGCCGATCTTGATAAGTATAAACTTATTCGAACCGAACTTATTCCCGATGATTTTGATGACTCTTATGCTAAAAAGCTTTTTCTTATTCTGGAGGATTGCTTCAATTCAGATTCTTTAACGCTTTCGGCAGTTTTGTCCAGGTGTGATGATGTGCGGATATCGAACATGATTACAGCTTCACTTTCCAGCGGAGAATTCAGCAGGAATACAGAGGCTGCAGTTAGGGATTCCGTTGCCCGCATAAAGCGCAGGGCGCTGGAAAAACAGCGGGACAGACTGATGGAACGTATAAAGCAGTTTTCCTGCGTAACGCAGGACGATACAGAAGAGTTGAACAGACTTCTTTCAGAAAAAATGATGCTGGATAAAAAATTGAAAGTATAATCGGCTGCTTGATGCAGGTCAGTTGACTTAAACGGCAGTTTGCAAAAGGTGTGAATCGATGGATCAGGAATTAAATCCTTCTGTAAAAAAAATTTTTGATTATGCGGCTGGAAAGTCGGTAATTACATACGATGAAGTAACTATTCTTGTTGGACAGGATTTCGTAAATTCTCCGGAATGGGAAACTGTCCTGCAGCTTTTGGAAAAGAACAACATTCAGATTATTGAACCGGGAATCGAAGACGAAGATGATTCAGTAGAAGTTGAGGGAGACGAAGACGACGAAGGCCTTCTTGATGATGAAGATGCTGAAGACACTGTTGATGACCTTGACAAAGATGCTGACAGAAGCCGTCTTGTAAACAGCGATAAGGATTCCAGCGTAGATGATCCGATCCGCCTTTATCTTCGTGAAATCGGTAAGGAAAACCTTCTTACGGCAGAACAGGAAGTTACTCTTTCAAAGGAAATGGAAGACGGAAACAACATCATTAAAAATGTTGTACTTAATTCCGGCATTATGATTCCAGAATTCTTTGAAATTGCAATCAAGGCATTTACACGCATTGACCAGCATGAACCTGGAAAAGCACGTAAAGAAATCAATGAAGAAATGGCAGAAAAACGCCGCCTTAAGAGCTGTTACGGTGAATACATTAAGCCTGTCCTTCCTGAAATGAAGCTTTACAAATCCCTTAAGGATCAGATTTACAAGACTGATCACGTAAGTCGCATTTTTGTTGATCCTCAGCTTGTAGAACTCAGAGCAAAAATTCAGACTCAGCTTCAGAAAATTGACATTCAGTCAGAAGAACTTGATAAATTTACAGAAAAATTCCTTGATGCAACTTCAAAAATTGAAGAATACCGTCAGAAACAGGAAAAAAAGATGAAGGAACTGCGCATTTCCAATGCTGCAGAACTCCGAACTCTTGGACGACGCATTTCAATGCGTTCAGAAGCTGCAAAAATCGAATCAGAACTTAACATGACAACTGACGAAATCAGAGATATTTATACTCAGATTCAGAAGATTGACCGCAAGCTTAACCGACTTGAATTCGAATTTGAAAATACAATTGACGAAATTCAGGAAAAGGCAAAGGAAATTAAACGCGGCGCACGCATGATGGAAAAGGCAAAGAATCGTCTCATCAATGCTAACCTCCGTCTTGTCGTTTCCATTGCAAAGAAATACACAAACCGAGGACTTCAGTTCTTTGATCTTGTTCAGGAAGGAAACATCGGCCTTATCAAGGCTGTAGAAAAGTTTGAATATCGCAAGGGATTTAAGTTTTCTACTTATGCAACATGGTGGATTCGACAGGCAATTACAAGGTCAATCTCTGACCAGGCGCGCACAATCCGTGTTCCGGTTCACATGATTGAACAGATTAATAAGGTTGTACGCGAAAGCCGCCAGCTCATGCAGAAATTCGGACGTGAACCAACAGATGAAGAAATTGCACAGCAACTTGGCTGGCCACTTGCACGTGTAAAGCAGGTTAAGAATGTTGCCCGCGAACCGATTTCCCTTGAAACTCCAATCGGAGAAGAAGAAGATTCATCACTGGGAGACTTCATCGAAGACAAGGAAGTTGAAAATCCGGCAACACAAACTTCATACAAGCTGCTTCAGGAACAGCTGCGTCAGGTTCTTGGAACATTACCTCCGCGAGAACAGGAAGTTCTTAAGATGAGGTTCGGTCTTGATGACGGATATTCACTTACACTTGAAGAAGTAGGTCTTTACTTCAACGTAACACGCGAACGAATCCGTCAGATTGAAGCAAAGGCTTTAAGAAGACTCAGGCACCCGCGCCGTGCAAACGGACTGCGAGATTATATTGAAACATAATCTGGCCGGTGTTTATAGACAGAAAACTGTATTTAAGGTATTATTTTTAGATAAACAACGAATAAGGAATTCAAAATGGAAACTAATGAGATTTTTGACAGACTAAAGAGTCTTCAAGTTATTCTTGGAAGAAAGTATGAACTTGAATCAAAAATTGAAGAAGCTCCGAAGCAATTGAGCTCTCAGGATGAACTTCTTTCTAGAATGAAGAAAGAATTTATCGAAAAGAATAAGACATACGACGAAATAAAAGAAAAAGTTTCTCAGATTAAAGTTGAACTTGATGAAGCAATAAAGACTCGTGAAGACGGTGAAAAGGCAATGGATACAATTTCTACTCATCGTGAATATGAGACTCTTGAAAAGCAGATTCAGGAAGCAACAGATACTGAAGCTAAGCTCCGCAAGGAACTTCAGAAAGAAGAAAAAGTTCTTGCTGAACTTAACGAAACTATGAAAGCTACAGAAATGATGATTTCTTCACAGGAATCAGACCTTAATGCAAGCAAAGAAGCACTTGAAGGTCAGCTTTCTACATATAAAAACGAACTTGAACAGCTTAAAGCTCAGGAAGCACAGACAGTTCCAGGCCTTGATCAGGAAATCTTGTTCAAATTCCAGAGAATCATTCAGAGAAATTCTGAAGGTATTGTTGCCGTACGTAACGGTGTATGTTCTGGATGTCACATGATTCTTCCTGCTCAGTTTGCAAACGAAGTTCGTGAAGGCGACAGCATCTTGTTCTGTCCTTACTGCAGCCGTATCCTTTACTATGAAGAAGTAGAAGAAGGCGCACAGGAATCATACTTTAATGATGCCGGAAGCCTTGCAGATCTTGACGACGACTTTGCCGATGATGAATTTGACGAAGACGAAGATAACGATCTGTACGATGAATCTGAATCAGCCGATGACATGTCTGAAG
>Ga0310695_10009274_pt1 | contig 14843 bp, 10 predicted proteins | sample RumenRJG_04DNA_FD_203882 | JGI IMG/M metagenome (GOLD analysis project Ga0310695, IMG submission 203882) | Bovine rumen microbial communities from Lethbridge, Alberta, Canada - RJG_04 (v2) (version 2) | ecosystem: Host-associated > Mammals > Digestive system > Stomach > Rumen | place: Canada... | reverse complement strand
ACCAACCTGAAGCAGGATCTGACTGTAGAAGGCGATACCAACCTGAAGCAGGACCTGACTGTAGAAGGCGATACCAACCTGAAGCAGGACCTGACTGTAGAAGGCGATACCAACCTGAAACAGGATCTGACTGTAGAAGGCGATACCAACCTGAAGCAAGACCTGACTGTAGAAGGCGATACCAACCTGAAGCAGGACCTGACTGTAGAAGGCGATACCAACCTGAAGCAGGACCTGACTGTAGAAGGCGATACCAACCTGAAGAATACAACGATAGACGGGACCTTAACTGTAAATGATACGGCGATATTTAATGAAAATGTTACGATTGAGAAGAATATTGAAGTACAAGGTGACTCTACCATCGGTGGTAATCAGATTATAAAACAGAATTTAACGGTGTATGGAGATACTAATCTGAAAAATGTATCTGCAACTGAAATTAATGTTGGCGATACCGTAACGATTAACAATAAAGGAATCGATATGGGAGGTCAAAAGATTATCAATGTTGGAGATGGATCAAAACCAGGTGATGCTGTAAATTACAAACAGCTTCAGGAAGTTGCTGGTAATATGGATCGATTAGGCAGTCGTATAAGCAATGTTAATAATCGTCTGGATAAGGTTGGTGCAGCTTCGGCGGCATTAGCGGCATTACATCCTGGGGATTTTGATGCGGATGATAAACTTGACATTGCCGCTGGTTTTGGTAGTTATCATGGAAGTAGTGCTATTGCGCTAGGTCTCTTCTATCGTCCGGATGAACGTACTATGTTAAATGTCGGCGGATCTTTTGGTAATGGGGAAAGAATGTTTAATGCCGGGGTTACTTTCAAATTAGATAAACAAAGAGGGCCTGTACGACAAATCACATCTAAGAAAGCCCTGGAAGAAAAAGTTTCCAAGTTGGAAGCGGAGCTTGAACAAATTAAGGAACATCTTAAAAAGTCAATGGAACAATCTAAATGATAATGAACATATGACTTGATTAACTGCTTACATTGTATTAGAAATGGACTGGCAGTGGTGTCTGTCAGTCCATTTCATAAAGAAGGTACTGTTTTTTGTGGGTTCGTTTGCTTTCCCGAAGGAGAGAAGGGCAGGGTGATAATAATCCTGTTTCACTCACCAAAAGCTCAGGCAAAAGCGTAAGTCCTGACAGTCGCAAGACTGAAATAAGGTAATCTGGAGCATACTAATGCTACAAAGCTTAGCAGTGACGAAGATGAGATTCATAATCCTGCGAAGTATATTACCCTGCAATCGAGGCATAATAATATAGTATAAAAGGAACGGTACAAACATTTTGATAACTGGACTGAGCTGTTTAAGAGGATGCTGACTAAAAGCAAAATTCTAAAAACAGTTTCTGTCTGGCTATATAATTCTCTCCTTTCCTCAGCGGCGCATACCTGCGCCGCTTTTTCCTTTGTCGCAAGGTTCTTGTTTGACAGGATTCATTAAGGGAAGAAAAAACAGCACGGATTGTAGAAATTGATGTTTTAACTATAATGATTATGTCAGAGACAGCATACTTTAGAAGGAGTTGACCTTTGTAGAGATTATTGGCATTCCCGTGGTCATGTGGCATGGAACACAATGAAACAGCTGTAGGAAGTAACAATCCTTTTATTGGCAGTAGTATTAATGAGATAAATGGGGGGTATATATGCTCGTTCTAGTATTCTTTCTTCAGCAACTCACAGGTGTTTGTTTACAATCGCGTTCAATTTATCATCCGCCCTGTGTTGAAACTTTTTCGATTCAACCGCAACACGGGTATGGGAACCTGTGGAGATAATCCTAGTTTCATCACTTGCTTCAAGCTGAAATTCAAAGAATCTGTTTTCGTGCTTAACTAGCTTAACCGTGACTTGAATATCCATACCCAATGGCGTCGGAGCATCATGGCTCAGAGAAAGAAAACACCCTACGGTCGTGAATCCGGAATTACAGTATTCGGCAGCTAGTTGCATAGCAATATTTTCATAAAGCTGTGCCAGCACAGGTGTTCCCAACACTTTCAGCGTCCCACTTCCGACGGAAACAGCAAGCATGCCTTCTGTTACTGTTTTTGTAATAGTTTTTTGCGTATTCATCGTTTTCCCTCTTCTCTCTTTTTTTCGTTCTCGAATTCTTCCTCCAGTACTTCACGGCACACCGCAACGCATCCATCATGGACGTAACCGCCCGTGCCTGCCAGCATTCGTTTGACTTCGCGAATTCATATTATAGTTATTATACCAAAAATAGAGGTGACCATGCCAGTCACATGTAACTAATGATAACTTCATCAGAAACAACTGCAAGTGTTTCAATTCTAAACGGGAGGGGTAACAGAGATGCAATAAACGGTTGCATTGACGCAACTTATGGGTGCTGTAACAAGAGTACTGGTTTAAATATAATTAAGCTATAAAGAATCGACATGCTAATACTAAATTTTAGACAAAGTAAAATAGTGAAAAATCATAACTGTAAATCATAATAAGAAGTTGCATGCTCTTTAGAAAAAACAAACATGTGTAATCTTTGTCTGGAAATGGTAATATAATAAAAGAATTTCAGACGGGAAGAGATTTTTTCATGGCATTAGTTGTTTTATTTCCCAATATTGTTGTGGGGTTCGTGCCTGATTTGCAAAAAATACAAATCCCAAACGATTTTGATAGTCAGCGGCTTCGTCCTCATGTATACAGTCGTCATCTTAGATTGCGATCGGGTCCTGGCGCTCAAAGCCAACACCGGTTCCATCCTGTTCGCGGAAACCGCAGGACTAGATTCTGCTATCTACTGGACCAACTATCAGGACCCCATCGTTATCGTCGATTTCTTCGTAGTCGGCGCCCTGTTCTTCTTCTTCCAGAGGCATCTGGATTAGAAAGACGGAGTCGTTGCGATTCTCATGGATATATGCAAAGGCGCAAAGTCTGTTGATCCGGCAGACTATGCACTCGTCATTTACGGGTTGCTGTGTAGCGTTCTTCTGGCACTGATTAAATATGTTTGGGTTCGTTTGCTTTCCCGAAGGAGAGAAGGGCAGGGTGATAATAACCCTGTTTCACTCACCAAAAGCTCAGGCAAAACCATAAGTCCTGACAGTCGCAAGGCTGAAATAGAGTTTTTGGAGTAAATTTTTAGCGCGAAGCTTATCAGTGAAGACGGATATGCTTCATAATTCCTGACAAGCACAATTCCTTAGAATAGACGCATAATAATGTTTTTGATAGGTAAGATACAAATACAAATAGGATACTGGACAATGCCGTTTAACTTGATACTGACTACAAACTAGAAGTTCTAAAAACGGCTTTGTCTGGCTATAGAATCATATCCTTTCTTTCTGGAGCGGCGCATATCTGCGCCGCTTTTCCTTTGCTGTAAGTGTTCTTGGATGAAAAGAGTTATTAAAAACTGAAAAACCTAATGATAATGATATAGTTATAAATTAGTATTCACTAGAATGTTTCTGTCAGAGAGTGTTAGGTGTTAGAAATCAGAGATGCAACAGGCTGTTGCGTTGAAGCAACTTGTGAATGCTGGAGCGAGTTTATTAGTTAGTATATAATTTCTTAATATATAATTTCATAAAAGGAAATCAACGCATTAATACGCATTTAACAAGTAAATATATTTATAAATAACCATATTAGAAGTAAGAAATTTTTGTTGTATGAAAACAGCTAAAAAATTTGCTATTTGGAAACAATAATGCGTTAAAAGTATCACATACAGGAGGTAGTTTTCATTGAACATCAACAAACAACGTGTACTCGATGAATTTTTTGAACTGATCAGCATTTCCTGTCCTTCTCTGGGCGAGCGGGAAGTGGCTGACCTGCTGAAAAAACGGCTGGAAGAATTAGGCGGTAAGGTGACGGAAGACATGCAGGCTGCCAAAGCCCTGAATGGCACGGCCGGCAACCTTGTGGCGGATTTTAAGGGCACGGTGGCAGGCGCTCCCCGCATCCTGCTGAACGCCCACATGGACTGCGTCAATCCCTGCGCCGGCATTAAGCCCCGCATTGAAGACGGCGTTATCAAATCCGACGGTACAACCATTCTGGGCGGCGACGACAAGGGCGGCGTGGTTGCTATTCTGGAAGCCCTGCGCTGCCTGAAAGAGCAGAACCTTCCCCACGGTGACATCCAGGTTGTTTTCTCTGTCAGCGAGGAACAGGGGTGCGCCGGCGCGAAGAATCTGGACACCGGCCTGCTGCATTCTGATATCGGTTACGCCCTGGATTCCAGCGGACGCCCCGGCAAGATTATTTTCGCGGCTCCCGGCCAGAATAAGATCTTCGCCAAAGTCCACGGCAAAACCGCCCATGGCGGCGTAGCGCCGGAAAAAGGCATCAACGCCATCAAAAAAGCAGCGGAGATTTTAATGGACGTGCCTACCAGCCGCATCGATGAAGAAACCACCTGCAACATCGGCATCATCCACGGCGGTTCCGCCACCAACATCGTGCCGGACCTGGTGGAGATTGCCATGGACTGCCGCAGCCGCAATCCGGAAAAATTGGAAAAACTGACGGCTGACATTGTGGCAGCCTATAAAAAGGGCGGCGAAAAAGCCGGCGTTCCCGTTGATGTGGAAGTGAAACCTTCCTACAAACCGTACTGCCTGGACAAGGATAGCAAGGTAATCCGGCTGGCGGCCAAAGCGGCGGAGAACCTGGGCCTGCCCGTAGACATCACCGCCACCGGCGGCGGCAGCGACAGCAGCCATTTCAACGGCTTCGGCATTCCCTGCACCGTGCTGGGTACCGGCATGACCAACGTGCATACCGTGGATGAGATTCTGCTGGAAGAAGATCTGTACATGACCTGCCAGTGGGCGCTGGACATCCTCTGCCTGGCAGCAAAAGAGTAAGAATCAGGAGGTATTTGTTTTATGGCATTAGTAATTTCATTTCTTATTACATTCTGGGTTGCGTACCTGATTTACAAAAAGTACAAACCCCAGCCGGTTTTGGTAGTCGGCGGCTTTATCCTCATGTACACCGCCGTCATCCTGGGTTACGGACAGATCCTGGCTCCCAAAGCCAGCACCGGTTCCATCCTGTTTGATACGTTCCAGTTCATGAGCCAGACCCTGTCTTCCCGCGCGGCTAAACTGGGCCTGAACATCATGTGCGTCGGCGCGTTTGCCAGATACATGGACCGGATTGGCGCATCCCGCGCCCTGGTCCGCATGACCATCAAACCCCTGTTAAAACTGAAATCGCCGTATCTGGTATTATCCCTGAGCTGGGTGCTGGGCCTGTGCATCGGCCTCTGCATCAACTCCGCTTCCGGCCTGGCCATGCTGCTGATGGTTACAGTATTCCCCATCCTGATCGGTCTGGGCGTAAGCCGTCTGGCTGCCACCGCTGCGGTAGCTTCCACCCTCTGTTTTGACTGGAGCCCCAGCGACACCGGCACCATCCTGTCCGCGGAAACCGCAGGACTGGACCCCGTTATCTACTGGACCAACTATCAGGTTCCCATCGTTATCGTCGCTTTCTTCGTAGTCGGCGCCCTGTTCTTCTTCTCCCAGAAGTATCTGGATAAAAAAGACGGGCACGTTGTGGTTCCCATGGATGTGGATCATGCCAAATCCGATGATCCGGCGGACAATGCGCCGGCGATTTACGCCCTGCTGCCTATCGTTCCCCTGGCCCTGATCTTAAGTTTCAGCCCCCTGTGGATCACCTGGATCAAAGTCAATATCATCAACGCTATGATGATCGGCCTGTCTGTGGGCATGATCGCGGAATTCATCCGCACCCGCAACCTGAAGACTGTATTTGAAGGCGTGCAGGCCTTCTTCGACGGCATGGGCATGCAGATGGCCAACGTGGTAACCCTGATCGTAGCCGGTCAGGTATTTGCCCAGGGCTTAATGAGCATGGGCGTCATCAACACCCTGATCAAAGGCAGCCAGAGCGCAGGCTTCTCCCCCATGATGATGATGGTGGTCATGGTAGCCATTATCGCCGTTTCCTCTATCGTAATGGGTTCCGGCAACGCGCCGTTCTTCGCTTTCGCGGCCCTGACCCCGGCAGTTGCCAAGGCCAGCGGCATCGCGCCGGTGCTGTTCCTGCTGCCGATGCATTTCGCGGCTTCCATCGCCCGTACCTGTTCCCCCATTACGGCGGTTATCGTAGTAGCTTCCGGTATGGGTAACGTTTCTCCGTTTGATCTGATCAAGCGCACCTTCATCCCCATGTGCGGCGCCATGATCGTCAACGTAGCTATGACCTTCTTCTATTACTATCGCGGATAAAAATGAACGAAACACTGATTCCGTGCGTTTGCGTGATTGTTGTTCATACGTACTAACGAGTGTTTTCCGTATAATAACTACTTGCATTGTTTGAGAAATGGACTGACAGTAGTACCTATCAGTTTATTTTATAATGAATGTTGCGTTTGGGTTCGTTTGCTTTCCCGAAGGAGAGCAGGACAGGATTGCTTTGATCTTGCACCACTCACCAAAAGTTCAGGCAAAACCGTAAGCCCTGACAGCCGAAAGGCTGAAATAAGTTGATTTGGAGCATAATAATGCAGCGAAGTGTAAAACTAAAAATTATTCGTCCTGATAATGAGAATATTACCTGGGAAGAATTGGGATATCTGTTTCGGGGACTGTCATTCAAAGTTTGCCGTATGTCTAACTTCTGTATGATTCGTCAGCTACTCCATGCATTAAAGTTGGAAACGGAATTGCTGAACCAGCAGGGACACTTGTATTGTTATCCTCGTTTGGCTGAAGAATTTCCGGAAGTGCCGACCGGTATTATCTGTGCGGCGGAAACAAGAGCACGCAAGCTATTCAAGCGTAATGCGAAAGCTGTGCTATATTCGGAGGCTTCATTACCACGTTTCCGTAATGATGTCAGCATCCCAATTCCCGTAGCCAGCTATAAGATCATTCGGGATGCAAATAACAATTTTTATGCCGATATACAGATTCTCTCCCGTCAAGGAGCAAAAACGCAAAAACTGCCTGGACGTATTCGTCTTGTGCTGGCGGATAACTGGCGGGACAAATCTGCAAGGATTGCATTGCGGCAAATATCGGAGGGTACTGTGAAGCGGGGCGTGGCCTCTCTGTTCCGGGAAAAGAAAGACTGGTATTTCCAAATTCCTTATGTTACGGATGCTGTCAATGATGCTGTAGTGTTTGACCCAGGTCTTGTCATGGGGGTAACGTTTGGCATACATGATGCCTTGGTATATGCTTTCAGCACTTTACTAAAACGGGGTGCGATTTCCGGGGAAGAGGTGCTGGCCCATCAGAAAAAGTTTATGGAACGCTTGAAGAAGATACGGGAACAGTACAACTGGTCTGGGAGGAAGGGGCACGGTACGAAAAACGCGCTGAAACCCGTGGTTCAATTGAACGAGAAAGAAAAAAATTATCGCAAACTGGTGAACAACCGATATGCGAAATGGGTTGTTGACATTGCGCTTAAGAACCGGTGCGGGACAATACATTTGGATGCTGCTAATTATCCTGATTCAGAAAAGAAGATATTGCTTTCCCGTTGGCCGCTCTACGATTTGAAAGAAAAAATCAAACAAAAAGCGGAAGAGAAAGGGATTCAGGTTGCGGAACATAGTATAGATGATCTCCGGACGTATTGCAGCTATTGCGGGAAGAAACAGGAAAGCGACGGAGAAAGGCGAGGGTTTGTCTGTAAATCCTGTGGTTACGGTAAACCGGAGAAAAACAAACACGCGGGATATATCAGCACGGATTACAACGCAGCAAGAAATTTGGCTCTTTACAAATTGGAGAATGCGGAATAAGTGGGGAATATGCTTTAGCATTACAGGATGCTGTTAAAAGATTGAACCCGTAGAAAATAGAGAAAAACAAAAACACAAAGAGTTGTTAAATGATGGTTGATTAAGTGCTACATGAATGTGCCATTGTTATTTGGCGATGGCACATATTTTTACATCTTGCATTAATAGCACTTAATTTTAATAAGAACAAATTTTTAGGAGGATATCTATTATGAAAAAGAAATTAGTGGTAACTCTGTTGCTGGGAACGATTGCGATAGCCGGCTGCGGCGGGAACAAGCTTGCCGAAATGAGTGCAGAAAACAAGCCTGCGCAGGTAAAGGAAGAACTGGTCATTTCTGCCGGTAATTATATTATGTCCGGCAAATATGATCCCACGTTAGGCTGGGGCATGTGGGGTCCGGATATTTTCCACTGCAAACTGTTAAAGATCGGCAAGGGTAATAAACTAGTCAACGACCTGGCAGTCAAGGGTGAAGTGAGTTCGGACGGTCTGAAATACACTTACGAGATCCGCAAGGACGCCAAGTTTGCGGATGGCAAGCCCCTCACGGCAAAAGACGTGGTATTTACTTTTGAAAAGACAAAATCCCGGGCCTCTTCCATGGACCTGACGGTTCTGGACAGTGTAAAGGCGCTGGATGATTATAAAGTGGAATTTGTGCTGAAAAAGCCCTGGTCCAGCTTCCCGTATAAGCTGGCCTGCGTAGGCATTATCCCGCAGCACGCTTACACGGATACCTACGGTGAAAAACCCATTGCTTCCGGTCCGTGGAAGGTATTAGAACTGCAAAAATCCCAGCAGCTGATCCTGGCTCCTAACGAACACTATTATGGTAAGAAATCCGGCTTCAAAAAAGTTACCATTATGAAGCTTGATGAAGATGCAGCGCTGGCAGCGGCAAAATCCGGCAAACTGGATGCGGTCTATGTGAACGCGGATGACGCTGCCACCAAAGTCAACGGCATGAAAGTGCAGACGTTTGATGCCCTTGACCTGTTCCTGATCAATCTGCCTACGGTTAAAGAAAGCAAAGATGCAAAAGGGCAGATCGTCGGGAACAATGTTACCAGCGACCCGGCAATCCGCAAGGCGCTGAATGTGGGTATCAGCCGTAAGACCATCATTAACAAGGCAATCAACGGCATGGGTAAACCGACGGCCTCCGCCGGGGATATCCTTCATGGAAAGACCGACACAGTTGCAGACGGTAAAGTCGACAAAGCCAAAATGATTTTGGCAGATGCTGGCTGGAAGGATACTAATGGAGACGGTATCGTGGACAAGAACGGTGTCAACGCAGAGTTTACCGTGACCGGTCGAAGCAATGACCTGGCCCGTTATAATACGGTAGTGGCGCTGGCCGAAGAAGCCAAAAAGCTCGGTATAAAAATCGTGACAAAATCCGCACCTTGGGCAGAGGCGCGGAAGGCACAGCATACTCCGACCTGTTGGGCTTTTGTTCCCGAAGATCCCGTTTTCATTTATGATAATTTTCACTCCTCTCAAATTGGAAAGAACGTAATTGGAAACCCCGCGTCTTACAGTAATAAAATCGTAGATGAACTGATTGACAAGGCGCTGGCGGCCACCAACCAGGCTGACGCTGCTAAATTCTGGATGCGGGCGGAAGACCTGGCGGAAAAGGATGTTCCGTATCTCATGATTTCATATCCCCAGATTGTATACCTGGTAAATGAAAACCTGAATATCCCGGGATATGATAGGCTGATTCAACGCGGGCAGGGTATGTCTCCCATTGAAAATATGAATGAATGGACCTGGAGTAAAAAGTAATCTGTTCTGGCAACTTTTGCTTAATGGATTTATTGGAAAGGAGAGCGCCTTGAATAAAGGTCTGTTACGATACATTGGAAAAACGGTTGCCCGTATGATGCTCCTTCTGGTCGCGGTATCCATGATCAGTTTTTTTCTCGTCAATAATGCCCCAATGAATGCGGTAGACGCCTTCCTTGATGAAGCCAAGGTCACCGATGAGCAACGCGCCCTGATTGAGGAACGTTGGGGGCTGAACAAGCCGCCGCTTGAACGGTATCTTATCTGGGGCAATAACGTGCTGCACGGTGATATGGGCGAATCTCTGTATTACCACCAGCCGGTTTCCAAAGTCTTAAAAGAAAAATTTCTTTCTTCGATTATGCTGATGGGTACGGCATGGATTCTTTCCGGTCTGATCGGTTTTATATTGGGGGTTCTGTCCGGTGTATACAGAGGTACATGGATAGACCGGATCATAAAGATGTTCAGCTTGGTCCTTGCTTCGACTCCGGTGTTCTGGATCGGGTTGCTGATGCTGGTTGTGTTTGCCGTGGAACTCCAGTGGTTTCCGCTGGGGCTGGCGGCGCCCATTGGTAAATCCGTGAATGATGTGACTCTGGCAGAACGGATCCATCATCTGGTTCTTCCGGCGCTGACCCTGAGTATTACGGGGATCGCCAATATCATTCTGCATACCCGGCAGAAACTGATTGATGTAATGGAGAGCGACTATGTTCTGTTTGCCAAAGCCCGCGGGGAAACCCTGAAACAGCTGGTGACGCGCCACGGGCTGCGGAATATCGCCCTGCCAGCCATTACGCTGCAGTTTGCCTATTTCAGTGAACTGTTCGGAGGGTCCGTGCTGGCGGAAAATGTCTTTTCCTATCCGGGGCTGGGTAGTTCCGCAGTTCTGGCCGGACTGCACGCAGACGCTCCGCTTTTGCTGGGTATCGCGCTGTTCAGCGCGCTGTTTGTGTTTGTCGGCAATCTGACAGCCAACATCATATATGGCGTCATTGATCCGCAAATCCGGGAAGGAGGCGGTATCAATGGCTGAGACGAAGTTTCAGAAAGTGGAGACGGCCGGAATGAACCGCCGCCGCAAGATTCTCCTGATCATTGCCACAGGTGTGTTGGTGCTGGCAGCGATCAGTATCTGGGGCGCCTGTATGGATCCGGCAAAATACGCGCCGAACTATGAGGCCCGCCGTCTGATGCCCTCCCTGTCACATCTGTTTGGGACGGATCGTCAGGGCAGGGATATGTTTTTCCGCACGGTCTGCGGTCTTTCCACCAGCATTCATATCGGGTTTCTTTCGGCCGTGATCAGTTCCCTGGTAGCATTGTTTCTTGGCAGTCTGTCCGCAGTGTTCGGCGGCCGGGTCGATACCGTGGTGGGATTTATGGTAGACCTCTGTATGGGGGTTCCCCATCTGATCCTCCTCATGTTGATTTCCATATCCATGGGCGGCGGCGCAGCCGGTGTTATCACCGGTGTTGCGGTAACCCATTGGCCCAACCTTACCCGTGTGATCCGGGCAGAGGTGCTGCAGGTGCGTTCTGCCCAGTATGTACAGATTGCCCGGAAGCTGGGCATGAGCAAATGGCATATCGCGGCAAAACATATCGTGCCTCATGTTTTCCCGCAGTATCTGGTAGGGCTGGTTCTGCTGTTTCCCCATGCGATTTTACATGAAGCGGCAATCACATTCCTGGGTTACGGTTTGCCGTTGGACACACCGGCGGTCGGTGTAATTCTGGCAGAATCCATGAAACATCTGGCTGCCGGTATGTGGTGGCTGACATTTTTTCCGGGAATTGCCCTGTTGCTGGTTACTCAGTTGTTTGATATCGTTGGGGATTACCTGAAGATCCTGATTGATCCCCGCAGCGCGCGGCAATAGAAGGGAGGATGACGGTATGGAAAAAGAAATCCTGTTGGACGTACAGCATCTTTCTGTTGGCTTTGAAAGTTATAATGCAAAAGTTGAAAAAGTTTTTTTTAACGCGATTTCGGATTTGAACCTGACGGTACATAAAGGGGAAATCGTGGCCATCGTTGGTTCCAGCGGCTCAGGCAAGAGCCTTCTGGCCCATGCGGTGATGAACATTCTGCCTGATAACGCCCGGACAGGCGGTACGATGTTCTATAAGGGCGAACTGCTGACACAGGAACGCATGAACCGACTCCGGGGCCATGAAATTGCATTTATTCCCCAGTCTGTGGCATTTCTGGATCCGCTAATGCAGGTGGGAGAGCAGGTTGGCGGTACGTTGGGCGAAAAGGCGCGGACCTTGCAGCAGAAAGCCTTTGAACATTTCGGGCTGAAACAGAGCGTGGCAAAACTGTATCCGTTCCAGCTGTCCGGCGGCATGGCACGGCGGGTGCTGCTATCCACCTCCTATGTGGCGGAAACGGAGATGATTATAGCCGACGAACCTACGCCCGGTTTGGACTTGAAAATTGCCATAGAGGCGCTGAAGGATTTCCGGATCCAGGCAGACCAGGGCAAGGGCGTGATTCTGATTACCCATGATATTGATCTGGCCCTGCATGTGGCGGATAAAATTGCGATTTTCTATGACGGACGGGTGGTGGAAACAGCGGACACGCAAACCTTCCGGGGCGACGGGCAGGGGCTGAAGCATCCTTACAGTCGGGCCCTGTTCCATGCGTTGCCCCAGAACGGGTTTAACCTGCGACGCTGCCCGAAATGCGGCGCGACCTGCGCAATCTGGAATGTGGATGAAAAAGGAATGAGGTGCGGCTGTGGCAATTCTTGAAGTAAAGCATGTGGACTTCCGGTATGGCAGCGGCCCCTGGATTTTAAGAGATATCAGTCTTTCGGTAGAAGAAGGGGAAAGAGTTGCCATTTTAGGCCCCAGCGGCTACGGAAAAAGTACGCTGGCCAAAGTGATTGCAGGTTACCTGCAGCCACAGGGCGGTGAGGTGCTGTGGGAAGGGAAACCGCTCCCACCGTCCGGCTTTTGCCCGGTCCAGCTGATTTACCAGCATCCGGAGAAAGCCCTGAATCCCCGCTGGAAAATGAAAGATTCACTGGAAGAAGCCGGGGTCCCGTCCGGGGAAGTGCTGACAGAGATGGGGATACAGGAAAAGTGGTATGAACGCTGGCCGAACGAACTGTCCGGCGGCGAGTTGCAACGGTTCTGCGTAGCCAGAGTGCTGAAGCCGGAGACCAGGCTTCTGATCTGCGACGAGATGACGACCATGCTGGACGCTATCAACCAGGCACATATTTGGAATTTTGTGTTAAGTTATGCGGAAAAATATAATATGACACTGCTGGCTATCACCCACAATCAGTATCTGGCCGGCCAGGTGGCAACCCGTATCCTCCAGATTCCGGAACTGAACCATATTCAGGTTGATCGCTCGGAGTTGTAGAGCATCCTAATTTGATGAGAATTATCAAAATTTTATATAACTTACAATATATTATATAAAGTATTTACTGCCTGTGGGAAACCCACGGGCTCTTTTTTTATGTTTGTTATATAAATCATCCGGCCAACACTCAAATAGTTGATAATTAAAGCTTGGATAACAAGGCGTTAAACAGAAACGCAAAGGATAGTTGCATTTATGCAACCCACACATGCTAGAGCGGGGGTGAGACATGTAGTATATTTAACTTAGTTAAAAAGGCTTTTACAAGAAAACGAAGAACTCCAAATAAACCATGTCCGTTAAAAAATAGCAAGCACATGAGCGCATTTATATGCTTATGTGTTTGTTTGTGGAAGGGAGAAGAAATTTTTGATATGTATTTTGTGTCACACAAAGTAATTTATTGAAAAATTTAAGAAAGGGTGGTAAAATCTTATGAATAAAATTTACAAAATAATCTGGTCGAAAATCAAAAACTGTTACGTAGTAACATCTGAAATTGCAAAAAGTCGTAGTAAAGCAGGGCGGAGTTTACACCGTAGCACCAGCTGTTTGCTGGCCTTAGGAGTACTTCTTACCTTATGCAGTGGCGTAGTGTTGCCGCAGATGGCTTGGGCAGATCCAGTTATTAATGGAAGTGGAAAAATACATTTTTATGGAAATTATAGTCCCGAAAACGTTAGCTCTACCGGTAACGTTTTTGGGGTTAGTAATACGGCTTCAGGTGATTATTCTACTGCGTTCGGCATGTTAACAACTGCTTCAGGAAAGAAAGCTACTGCTTGGGGTCATTCAACAACTGCGTCTGGAGAGGGTTCCACTGGTTGGGGTGCTTATACAGTGGCGTCCGGGAAGTATTCCACGGCATGGGGTATTCGCTCAGTTGCGTCAGGTAATTATTCCTCGGCTTGGGGAACTGACGCAGAGGCTTCGGGACAATATTCTACTGCTTGGAACTATGGAAAGGCGTCTGGGGAAAGTTCTACTGCGTGGAGCTTCGGTGAAGCGACAGGAAAGGATTCTACCGCCTGGAGCAATGGCAAGGCGACAGCAGAGGATTCTACCGCCTGGAACCAGGGGGAGGCATCCGCAATGTATTCAGTTGCCTGGAACCATGGGGAGGCGTCTGGAGAACGTTCTACCGCTTTCAATCATGGTAAAGCACAGGGATGGGGTTCTACAGCGTGGCAATATGGTACTGCATCAGGAGACAGGGCTACCGCCTGGGGTGGGCTCGATTCTGGTGGACAGTATGCGGGCGGAACGGCGAGTGGTTTAGCCTCTACCGCCTGGGGTGTAGAAACCACGGCCTCGGGGAGTGTATCCACTGTATTTGGTGAGGAAAATACCGCCGATGGATATGGCTCTACGTCTTGGGGTACTCGCAACACCGCCGAGGGATTTTTCTCCACGGCTTATGGCGGTGGCAACACAGCTGAGGGATATTACTCCACGGCCTCTGGTTATGACAATATTGCCTCGGGAGATATTTCCATGGTCTTTGGTCAGAGCAATACCGCTTCAGGAGCCACCTCTACCGCCTGGGGTTTTAATTCTACTGCGTCAGGAGACTCTTCCACGGCCTGGGGGCAATATACAAATGCAGCAGGTTCGAACACAACAACTTGGGGATGGGGTTCTGAGGCTTATGGAGTAGATTCCACAGCGTTTGGTGATGGGAGCATAGCCTACGGAAGTAATTCTCTGGCTGCTCTTGGCGGCAGAACCGGAATAAGCGCGACTTGGAATGATGATTGGGGAGAATACGAGACTGAAGGCGGTGCAAATGCTGCTGCTATTGGTATGAATGCAATAGCTCAGTTAGATGACTCTGTTGCGTTAGGCAGTTAC
>Ga0310695_10009272_pt1 | contig 14846 bp, 23 predicted proteins | sample RumenRJG_04DNA_FD_203882 | JGI IMG/M metagenome (GOLD analysis project Ga0310695, IMG submission 203882) | Bovine rumen microbial communities from Lethbridge, Alberta, Canada - RJG_04 (v2) (version 2) | ecosystem: Host-associated > Mammals > Digestive system > Stomach > Rumen | place: Canada... | reverse complement strand
CTGACAGGCCCTGCCTGGCGGCTTGATTCAGTGCGCCTTCGCAAGAAAAAAGCAGGGGCATCATCGGCAATTTGCCGCTATACAGAGAGTTCGGTTCTTGCTTTGCGAATTGTGCGGTGTTGCCTTAAGTATTCGCAATATTGAAGCTGGATTTTCTCCCAGAGCTCCACCGCCGTCTGTTCATCATAATAGCGGCGAAGGAGCTTCTGTACGCACTTTTTGGCGTTCTTCGTATAGCACACATGCTTTGTGCGGTCAAACGGCAGATTTTTTTCCCGCATGATCTCTCTGTCCTTTCTTTCGTGAAGCTTTGGTGTTCCCGGTTATTTCACCTCAAATGCCTGAGATTTCTTCACATGCCGGCGTAATTGCTGTATTCGCCGCCTCTTCCTAACTCTTTTCCTGATGGAAACACTGTCCTTCATGATCTTTCGGTCAACGCCCTTAACGACACCGAAAAGGCTCATGCTGTATTCTCACTTCGTAACTTTACCCATTAGGTATCTGCGTATATCATTACGCAATATTACAGTTAGCTGTCTCTAACCGCATTATAAATCTTCTTCATTCTGTCGTCAATCCATTCGGCTAACGAAAAGCACCGGTTTATGATGAGAATCGTACATAGTTTAAACCCGTCGGCTGCTTTGAAATGAAAGCTGTCGGCGGGCGTTTTTGCGTTTATTAAGCTTTTTTGTACTTATTCCTAAAAAAATTTTATATGGATTATTTTACATGAAGTTGCGCGTTATACTTCTCCGGAAAAGCGCAATAATCATCCACCCGGAGATGGATGATTATTGTCTGGTACGATTTATTGGATTTGCTGTTACACCAGAGCAGCGCCGAGAGCCTTGCAAGCATCGGCTCCCTCTCCCTCGGGTGCGTTGTTTACGAGGACGCTCTCCGCTGCGAGGTTGATGCCGCAGGCCCTGCAGTCATCCTCCCAATTGCGCATCCACTCACCGTCACCCCAGCCGTAGGAACCGAAGAGGCCGACTCTCTTTCCGGTCAGGGTCTTTTTCACGCCGTCGAACATCGGCTCGAACTCACTGTCCTCCAGCTGCTCGGAACCCATGGCGGGGCAGCCGAAGGCGATGGCATCATAGCCGGAGAGATCCGTGACGGAATTGCACTCAATGAGCTCGGCATCCGCGCCGGCGCTCTTCATGCCCTCCAGGACAAGGTCCGCCATGGCTGCGGTGTTGCCCGTGCCGCTCCAGTAAACAACTGCTGCTTTCATGTTTGTTTCTCCTTAAATTTCATAATTCAGAGTGGATTAGAGTGTGTCTCTGTTCACACTTCTATCTGTGTAAAAGATATACAAATCATCAAACCGCGACAGCGAGCTTTTCAAGACCTACACCGCTCTCCCAGAGACGGCAGTAGCACTCGGAGCATTTTTTGAACTGTTCGCAGAGCCTTTGCGCTTTTTCTTCATCACCGTAGATTTTCCAGAGGCCGATGCGCTTGTAGTTGTCCCGGTCGTCAATAAAGCCCTTGACGTCGGCTGGCGGATAGCTCAGAAAAAGCCCCACCTCATGTGGGAAGTCCTGCTCGGCGCGAAAGCGCTCCACAAGATGCCGCACACAGGCGGCGCAGCTTGAGCAGGCATAGCCGGATTCCTGCAAAACCTCCTGCGAGATACTGTCCTTCAAATCCTTCTCCAAACTCTGGGGACGATAGAGATACAAAAGCGCGGACTTCTCCATCACCCTCAGCAGAAGCAGGCACATCCCGCGGGGGACAAAAATGCGGTTGAAGGCGCGGATATCCTGGAGTAGCTCTTCCCGGCTTTCAAAGCGGTACGGGAACATGCTGCCCGTCTTGATCCCGGCCAGAGTGGGCGCGGCCTGACGCACAATCGTTTCCTCCGACATCAGGCGTACTTCTCCAATACCTTTCTGAGCGCAGACACCGAGCTTGTGGGACAGTATTCCACGATGCAATCGTGGCCCTTAATCTCCCCCAGCGCGCCCTGCAGCATCTTATGGGACATGGCGCCGGTAAAGAAAATCACCATGTCGGGCTTTCCCATTTTGCGCTTGACACCGCCGACGGGTTTCACCATCACTTTGGCATCGTGCTGATAATCCCGGCACAGGCTTTTGTATTTTTGTTCCATGCATTCGTTTCCGCCAAGAATCACAACGCTCATGTCCATCCCTCCAGTCATAGTATTTGCAGGCAAACGGTTAGTCTCCGCTAACCATTGATTTAAATAAAAGACTTGTATGACGCAAGTCCTAAAGCTTTTTATTTTGTTGTTGGTTAGCGCTTGCTAACCTTTGAAGGTATTATATCAAGTTACCTATTCTCTGTCAACCAAAAAAACATAAAAATTGCGATTATACATTTTTTATAAAGCGCATCCATTCCGGCTTCCCAGGATCATTCTTTCCGTGCCGTGCATAGGAAGGAAAACGGCGAGATTTTACGATAATACCAACGTTCAAAGCCTGCGTTTTGGATCATCTCCGTGATCTCCCGGCGGGTATACATTTTCACATCTCCGCCCGGCAAACGTGGAAAGACCCGGTTGGCCAGAGCCCGGATCGGCGCAGCGCAGTCCATATCATTCAGGAGCAGCGTTCCGCCGGATGCAAGGATGCGGTACATCTCATTCACAGCGTCCTGAGGATGCGGGTAGTGGTGAATGCTCATGTTGCAGGTCACGACGTTATACTGCCCGCTCTCAAGGGGCATGTGCTCGGCATCACCCACAGTTACGACAGTGGAAGTGCCGAGGCGTCCCCGGGTCTCCCCTGCCATCTCCTCAGATAAATCCAGCGCATTGAGATGAATCTCCGGGAATCGTTTCTGTACAGCGCGGAGAAAGCCTCCCGGACCGCAGCCGATGTCGATGAGCCGTTCGGGGCGGAGTGTTTCGATCTCCGCAAGAACATGGCGGTAATCCAAACGCCAATAACCGCCCCGGGCGAGCCGGGACTTTCGATGGGCGTTGAAATAGGCTCTGGATTTTTCTTTGGCGTTCACAGGTCATTCCTCACTCTCTTCAAAACAGTCATAGGGGGCAGTCTCATCAAAGGGGCGGCCTTTTTCCAATGTCGGAATCGTGTCGATGTGGCAGAAGGCGCTTTGGGGATCATTGGTAAACCCGTTGTGTGAAGTGAATACATACCGGATCTTTCCGAGGTCGAGCTTTTTTCGCAGCGCCTGAAGGGATGCCATATTCATCTTGCTGTCATAGTTGAAAATATCAAAGAAGCACCAGCCGCCGTCTTTGTTCAGGGCGATGGAATCCCCGGTGAAGAGAAGTTCATCGTCGATCAGATAGCACAGATGTCCCAGCGTGTGACCGGGCACCAGGAAAGCCTGCACCTTGAAATCACCGATCTGTACCGTCTGCCCGTCTTTGAGCAGATGATACCCGTTCGTAATGGTCACGGAGTTTTTCAGGCCGAAGGGGCCGATCTGCTTGCGATGCCAGGTGTTGGTGAGATAGTTTTCCTCGCGCTCACCCAGATAAACCCGGGCGTTTTGAAAAGCATTCTCCTGACGAACATCCAGGCCGCCCGCATGATCTGGGTCGGCATGGGTCAGGAACAGCGCCTGCACCCGGGCCGGGTCCACGCCAATCTTCCGGCAGCGTTCCAGAAGTCCGGGATGACTCTTATAGCCCGCGTCGATAGCTATGAGGGTTTCACCCTTGCTGAGGAAAAAGATGTTCACATCATATTCCCGGACACAGCTGACCACGTCTGTCAGTTTCCCGGTGGGTGCGGGGTGCAGCGCGCCCTTTCCGCGGTACATGCGCGGGACAATGTGAACAGCAAAATAGTCGATCAGGCTCAAAATAACTACTCCTTTGTCTCCTTAGCTCAATTCCTCCAGGAAGCGGAACTCCTGTTCAAATCAGTCCGTTCTGGATGTGTTACATTTTTCATTGCAAAAAATCCATTGCTTTTTGAGCAAATTCCTCTGGGTGCATCATCACGAATTCCCCGTGCATCATATGGGGAATATTCACGATCTCGATCTGCGGCAGATACCGCATCGCCCACTTGAGATCCCGGAAGCGGGAGCCCCATTCATCTGTGCCCACCCAGAATTGGATCCTTGTCGCAAGCCTGGGCGCCGTTTTTGGCACTTTGTAATTATTGGCCGACCAGAAGATGTTCCAGATCGTCTTGTTGCTGTAGCCCTTCAAATACTGCCGGATCTGCTCATATTCCTGCTCCGCGTTCTTTGGATCGCGGGCAAAGCGGTCCGTCGGGAAGGCCGTCGCCATGAGCTTCACGGAAGAGCGCGCTATCTTCAGCATCAGATAATCCCGCACACCGATCAGCAAGCAGATCCATTTCGGGTACTGATAGGGCGCCGTTCCAGCATCGATGATGGCTTTGTCCACCAGGATGTCCTGGGTCGTCAGAAAGCGCAGCACCATTCCGCCGCCGAAGCTCAGGCCGTACATGCCGTCCAGGTGATCGATCCCATGTTCTCTCAGCCAGCGGGCCGCGTCGTCCACCGTCTTTTCCACGGAAATAAAGTCGTTATGCTCCTCCGGGTCGTGCCCGTCCGGAGTCACGAGCAGCACATGAAACTCCCTGGCCAAGCCCTCCGCCGCCGGGCGGAACTCCTGCCACGGCTCACAGCTGCCCTGGAAGAACACCAGGTGCTTCTTGTTTTCTGTTCCGTATTCCCGAATGACCACGTCAATTCTCCTTTTCGGTCGTAAACAGTCTTTCCCCTCTCGCTGCCGCGGAAAGCCAGGAGCAGTATTCCTCCAAATGCTCTCCGGGATATCCCACATGGCCGTAGCCGCTGACAAGCTTATACTGCGCATAGGGATAGGATTTTTTCAATTTTCTGTGGCAGAAGCGCCAGGCAGATTCTTCTTTGGAATAGAAGAAAGTCAAGTGCTTTTGGAAGTCTCTGTCCATGGCCGGGAAATCAAAGGTCACGCAGGCTTCCGCCTCCCGTTCCAGCGTCTCGTCGCTCATATATGCGGCGTTCCGGCAGATCGGCCCCAGCATGTTGCTGTAACGCTCCGGCTTCCCGCTGGAGAATTTCACGATCGTGGGCTCCCGCAGCGCCTCTTCCAGGGTCTTGCCCCGCAGATTCCCGACGATGGTCTTGAACTTATTCCCAAGAAATCTTGAGACGAACTTCGGAAAGTGCAGGAAGGGTCCGCCGTCAAAGAAAGCTGCCCTCACTTGAAAGCCGTTCTTCTTCAACTGAGAGAGAAGCTCCATCCCCATTTCGCCGCCCATGGACTGTCCGTATACCAGGGCGACAGAGGTCATAGATTGTTCCCGCAAATAGCGGATGACTTCTTCCATCTCTCCGTGCCGTGAGGTGAAGGGCTTTTCACTTCCGGCATACTGTCCGTTATAATCCACGGCCAGAATGTGAAAATCTCTTTTAAGCCTCGCTATGATGTTCGCCATGGTGTCCGCATTGCAGAAAGAACCCGGCAGCATGATGATAACCGGTGCGTCTTTCTCTCCGTATGTATGAATCCTCACGTCTCATCCCTCCTCCCGCCTGTTTTATCAAACACTCTTGCTGCGCTCCCAGCCGTCCCCGGCGTCGGTCTCGTGTCGAACGAAGCGGAAGTTGCAGAGCTTGCCGCCCCGGCAGCGTTCATCGCCATGGGATTGCCTGGGCCCAGATCATCAGCGCGGGACAAAAGCCGTCTGTATTCCCTCTTCCCTTCCCGGATCGATCGCTCCGCCAGGGACGAATCAAATCTTGCACGGATGCTCTTTTTGATCATCGGCGCAAACAGCGTCCAATATATTCCGACGTATTTCATTGCAAGTCCCTCTTCGTTCATTGTATTCTCATGGTTTGATTCAGCAGTGCGGCGTATTCCTCCGGATGTTCATGGAGGAACTGACAGTGCCCCATGTCGGGGAACACCCGTTCGGTCATAATGACAGTGAAAAGCCTCAAAGCTTTTCACTCTGCATGTCAGCCGTCATAATCCGGGCAGCGGCTGATATCTATAATGCGGAAATCGCAGCATGGCGCCCCGTGGCCGATCGTGCTTTGACGCGCCCATTTCAGGTTCTTATGCAGGTTTCCGTACTTGGCGTCATCGCTGTCACAGAACGCGGGGTTCAGTTCGAGACAGTCATACTTTTCGCACATGGCATGATACGGGCAGGCGGTGATATCGAACCGAGCCACGGCCGGGTTGATCTTCTCGGGCATCCTGTATTCAAATCCCGCCTCAGGGCTGAAATCCCGCAGCGAGTGCTTCACCATCCCGGCCGGGTATCTGTGGTAGTTCCCTGCGATGTGCTGATACCACGCCGCCGGCCGGAACATGATTTCGCAGATCTTATAAAAGAATCTTCGGATCACGTCGGTGGCGTCGTCCGCCGTCATGCCGTGGTTCAGAAGCGTCTTATATACAGCAATCGCAGGAAATATGTTTGTCCCGGTATGCTTTTTCAATGCCTTGGGGAGATCCTTGTTTTCCTCCGTCAGGTCCCGAAAGAGGGTATTTGCCTCTTCACGAATCCTCCGATACTCCTCCCGGGGAAAGCGCTTCTTAGCGCCTGACGCCATCAGCGATACGATCATATTCATCCGTATCTGTCCTCCTTTATCTCTTCTCCGCCGGACCGACCATAAGTTTTTCTCAGGGCCTAGGATTATATTACAGCGATTTGTTTTCCAAGTTTGATCCCTCAAGTATTTGCCGCCGCAGTCAGAACAGCGTACAGCCCCAGGCTGTAAGCAGCGCTGCGAAGGGCATCGTCAAGATCTGCCTGAGCTGCTCTTTCCGGTTGTAGCCAAAGCTGTGGTACCCGGCGCAGCCTTTTGTCTCTGGAATATAATGCTGGAAAAACTGCGTCTTCGTGATCAGAATGTAGTCCAGAGCAATGATATCAAAAGTCTTGACGCCAAAAAGGATGATAAGGAAGCGAGTCAGGAATTGTCGAAAAGCAAACCCGTTTTGCATGCCATCCCATGCCCCGTAAACGATCACGCCGATAAAGCCCAGCGCACAGAGCAGCATGATGATCCAGCCGATCACCGGCGCTGCCGGGAACGGCGGCTTGTGCTGTCTGGCTTTTTCTTCGATATCTTTTGGGAAAAACCGAAGCAGGCCCGTCCACGGGTAGAAATATGTCGCCGCCCATATCATGAGGAAAAGCAAAGCGCACATGCTCAGTGTCAAAATCAGGGTGACCATTCTTTCCGCTCCTCGTTTTTTTAGGCTTCATTTTGACGTGAGTTCCATAAACTCGTCGATCGCCTTCAATACCGGCGCGGTGTACTGCTCCCCGCCGAAAAGCCACTGCTCATGCTGCATGTCAAATTCCCGGATCTCCGGATCCCGGAAATACTTTTTGTAGCGCTTGAGATATTTCTCGCCCATCTTGTTGGCATAGATGAAATGGACCTTGGTGCCCTCCACCTGGATATCGTCCTTGAGCCAGTTGAGCAGGTCTGTGTAATACTCGTTTTTGATGGACTCCGGACTGAATCTGGAAAAGCAGCCCATAAAGCGGTCTGCCGTCTCATCGTTCATTTCAAAAAAGCTCTTGAGCTTTTCCCGGGTTTTTGTCCTCTTTTTCTCGTTCTTGGTAAAGCCGGTCAGCAGCGGCACCACCAGCTTGGACTGCAGCCATGCGCAGACTTTCCCGCTCTGGTCCAGATCCGGGCTGCCGAAAATGCCATGGTCGAGGTGGATGTTTTCCCGCTGGATCAGCTGCCCGACAAAGCTGCTGCCCAGTGACGAGCCGATGGCTCCGTCAATCTTTCCGTTATAGTTTTCTTTGATATATTCTTCTATCTTCTCTGTGACCGTGATCATATCCGGGAAGATCGTCCCACTCCCGTCAAAGCCGTCATAGTTGACGCAGATCAGGTGATACTTCTCGCCCAGACGGTCCAGCACCTCAGCGAAGTTTGTCTGATAGTCGCAGGCTGTCCCCGGCAGCAGCATCAGGGTCTTTCCGGACGGATTGCCCATTTCGTCAAATTGCATCGCCGTGTCCTCCTGTGCCCCTTCAGAGCTTCTTTCCGGTGACCGTATAGATCATGCCCCTGATCTGCCGGGAATCTGCGATCGTGAATCCCGCGCGTACCATCATCTTTTCAATGCCCTTGCGGTTCGTGGTGTGGCAATCGCCGCTCTTCATCATCTTGAAGAGGATGTGATTGTCGATCCATGCGCCGATGCCGCCGATCCCGGTATCGGAAAGAATATACAGACCGCCCGGCTTCAGCACGCGCTTCGCTTCCAACATTGCCTTTTCGGGATATGGATAGTGGTGGAAGCTCTGGGAGCAGGTGACAATATCGAAGGTCTCATCCGGATACGGCAGTTTGTCCGCGGAGCTTACCACGAACTCCGCGCCGTCGATCCGCTTTTCCTTCGCCACGCGGATCATCTCGTCGGACAAATCCGCTCCGCAATAGTGCGCAGGCCGCTGTTTTATTAGCAGTTCCATCAAAAAACCCGTTCCACAGCCCACATCCAGAAGAGATTCATAGGGCAGGTCCTTGATCTGTCCGGCAATGTCACGACAGCTGATTTTCCCGTTCCGTGAATAATAATAGGTGTCCCGTCGGTCATAATCGGCAGCCTGTCCATCAAAGTGTTTTTTGGATAAAGCTTCGTAGTCTTTCATATTCTGTTCCTTTCTCGTACTGTCTCACACTATTGCAAGAACATGGCCATGATCCCGGAGAATATGGCGGCAATGACCGCCATGCCCACGGTTCCCATGAGCCATTTCTGTTTCTTGTCCTCTGTGGTGATATACGGTCTCAGATCCTCTGCGCCCGGGATGATCCAGGCCCTGGTATGGCCAACCCAATACTCGTCGATCAGAAAACGGTCAGTCAGATTCATGATGGACAGGATCACGAAGCTCTGCCAGAAGCCGGACCAAAAGCCTCGCGCACCGTTGATCGCATATACACACACGAGCACATAGATCAGATAGCCCGGGAGGCATAGGCTTCGGAAAAGCACGCTCCGCTTCCGGATTTCCTCCGCTGTCGTCAGGCCCAGCGCGACGACGCGTTCCTGCACAGCTTTATCATACAGATGCACCATACCGACGGCGCCGTTTCGAATACCGATCGCGCAGATCAGGTACAACAGGAAGCCCAGACCAAGACCTTCCAAAATGAGCTTGAGCGCAATCATCTGTCAGCCTCCTTTTCGTCATTCTTAATTGTCTGGATTCCCCCGAGGAACATCACGATCCAGCCAAAGCTCTCGAAGCCCGACGCAAAGCCGTTGAAGGGCAGCGGAAGAATCAGTTCCAGCAGGAACCCGATTCCGGCCACCAACATCGGGGCTGCCAGCACCCAGCGCTTTTTCAGCGGCAGCACGCCCTTCCAAATGATGGCGAACCAGCCGACGGTGGTGGTGAGCTCCAGCACGACAAGACTGGCCCAATATGGGACAGCCTGGACCAGATAAGCCCGATTCCAGGCCGTAACCGCCTTTTCCGTATCCCCACCGACCGCCTCGAAGATGACATTGTATGTATGGATCATCGTTCCGCAGGCCAGATGGAAATACACGAAAACCATGCATCCCCAATAAAGGCCCACAATAAACAGCTTCAAAAAACGGCGGCCCCATTTGTCGCTGCATTGGTCCAGCTTCTCATTCAGATACCGCACAAAAGCCAAAGCGGCGATCATGTACAGCGCAGTACCGATCAGCCCGCCGATATGGGACAGGGCGATCCGCCAGTCCGCGATCGTGAGCCAGCCGGTGGAGATCATGAAGGAGACAGCCGTGCTGTCTTTCGGCTCAAGGCCCATGCAATAGTCGCCGGTGATGCACGGGATCATGGCCGGGATGATCCACAGCATCCGCTTTGTGATCTTATCCCGTTCCTGTGATGTCATGCTTTTTCCTCCTTCTGTCTGCCGTATCGGTGAACCGCTTCCACCTCTTGGATGAAGCGCTCCGTGTTCTCGCCCACCAGGCCGCCGTGACCCATGTCCTCAAAGATCTTACAGGTGAACGGATAGCCCTTCGCTTTCAGCTCTTCCAGGTTGGCGGACAGCTTTTTGTCCACAGTCCCCTTGATCCCATACCAGATGTGCATATCCGTATGGGCAAAGGCGCTGTAATCCGTCTTTTTGCCGATCAGACATTTGTCCTGATTTTTCCAGCTCTGCCAGCTCGCTTTGGTGTAGAGGATCCTGTCGGCCTCCTCTATACTACGGCCCGTGATCTTCGCTAAAAAGCGCTTGCGCAGCTTCCCTGCCCGGCCCATGACGACAAAGAATGTCCCGGTAAAGAAGAACAGATAGAGCTCTTTCAGAATCTTGTTTTTGATATTCGGGTAGTCCCGAAGGGACATTCCGTCGGCGATGGTCGTGGTAATGTGCATGCGATTGTCCTCCAGCACCTGCATCAGCGTCCGGCAGCCGTAGGAGAGGCCGTACAAGATATCCACCCTGCCGCCGTAGTTTTGCAGGATATAGTCCTCCAACTCCCTGGCCTCCCAGGCTACGGATCGAAATTCCGTTTCCGGCTCGGAGGGGTTGAAGCCGTCATAGGCAAGTAAGATCACGTGGTACTTCTCCGCGATCTTCTTTGCCGTGGGAAGAACGCCGAGGTAGCTGGTGCCGCCGCCATGGAGAAGGACCATCAATTCCTCATTTTCTTTGCCAAATTCAAAGTATTTCATCTGTCAAGATACCCCTCTGCCATTTCTCATCGAATCAAGGTCACGATCCGGCCAACTTTTCAGAACAGGGTGCAGATCCAGGCCGCCAGCGCAGAGGCTGCCGGAAAGATCACAAACAGCTTCAGAAGCTGGCTTTTCAGGTTGTATCCATATTTTCTGCCATTGTACACGGGCGCCACCTCAGGGTAGTAATACTGGAAGAAACGGAAGCGGCACAGAAGAAACCAGTCAAAGAAAACCATGTCGTAGGCTTTGTAGATCGTAAAGATCAATACAAAGCGCAGGAAAAACTGCAAAAAAGTGAAGCCGCAGCGAAAACCGTCCCAGACGGCGATCACGCCCACGCCCAATATCATCAATGCGCTGAGGATCATCAGCACCCATCCCATTGTCTTTGCGCCGTAGAACAATTCCTCTTTTCTGGGTTTTAAGAGCTCCAGAGCTTCCTTCGGGGCTGACGAAAAAAACCACTTGTTTGAGCCATCATACTGAACGAAAGCTACAGCCGATATCAGCAGCATCGTGATCGACGCGCAGAATACGATCGTCATAAATATTGTTAAAAGCATGATGACCTCCCGATTGCAAATAAAGTTGGTCTTAAGGAATCGCGTTAATTATTGCGTTCTTTCATTTCCATCCTTCCAGAAACTCCAGGATCTCTTTCATGCTGTCAGCGCGGGCCTGATTGCAGGCGTCCTGATCCCGATATTCCGCCAGCGGGATGCCAGTATCCAACAAATCCGTCTTCCGAAAGCGTATACTTTTTCTTCATGCTTTGCTCCTCTCCATTGTTGTCTGTTCAAGCCGTCTGTAATCTGTCCGCTTTGCTTCCCAAATCAGCATAAAGCCGAACCAAAGAATCATACTTTCGCTCATCAGGCCGTTTGTGAAACCGAGCCGAAACGCGCTGGCAGGGAGCAGATTTGAGATTCCCTCCAGGATGCCAAAAATGATCAGCACATTGGTAAAGGCCATGGCTCTCGGAAAGGCTGTTTTTACGGTGATCTGTAAATAAAACCAGTATATAAACACCGGCAGCATCAGGGCTTCACTGACCGGGACGAACCAGGACAAACGGGAAAACAGTCCCTCACAGACTGCCAGCGCGTCGGAGGCGAATCCATTGGCGTTCATCCAGGAATACAGCACCAGAATCATGATATAAAACAGATGCAGCGCGATCCACGGCGTCAGGCCAAAGGCGTTCAGGTAATGATACACTTTTCGCTCATTGTTGCCGCGTATGTAGGTTTCCACTGCGAACAGCGCGATCCCATAGAGAATGATCCCTGGAAAGGCCAGCGCCATAGCAAGATCATAGCGCCACATGGGGATCTGTGCCGTTCCTGTCGTTAGCCATATCAGTTTTCCCGCATGTGCCGGATCTCCGTACATCATCAGCCAGTCTCCCCCACCGTAACAGAGACAGCCGAGCAAACCGCACAGCAGCGCAAGTTTTCTCTTCTCTTTCATCTTTTCCCTCTCATATTTTCGGAAACCTGCTGTACGCCACTAGGGCAGGGCTCCGATCTCCGACATACCAATAATCGCAGAACTCTCCACCGTGGATCTCGGTTTGGGTACGGATTAGTCTTGCGGGCAGTACTTCCGCCAGTTCGTGGTCCGTTCTGCAAAGCCATGGCAGCAGCTCTTCATAACCGTGCGCTCTGGCATGCCTCGCAATCGGGTAGCCCACCAGATAAAAGCTGTAGCCCTCGTTATGTCCCTCCGGATTGACTTTCACATCCCAGGCTTCTGTCCATTCTCCCCGCTGCCGATGCGCGGACAGCTGTCTGAGATATCGGTCATAGACTTTGGAGAAAAGAGTGTAGACCCATTGATCGCGGTTTGCGTCAATGAACTTGCCCAGAAATCTCAGGGAATCAATGTGCCAGGCGTGGATGATCTGAAAGGCTTCACCGTCGATCACATGATCACTGGCCTCATAGAAGGCGACCATGCAAAACCATGTCTCCATAGATCCGGCGATACTGTTTTCGTGCAGACCGATGTCCGGCAGTTCCCTCATCAGTTCAGTATATTTTTTGTCCGCCCGCTCACAGATTTCGTTCTTTTTGTCTGGGATAAACTGTCCACAGTAGCGCTCGAACAATCTGCCCCAGCGTTTGGGATAACTGCGTCTCTTCATTCTTTTGTCTCCATGACCCAACGGATAATCTCCCGTTCGGACTGCGCAAAGTAGTCCAGATTCTCTTTCCGGTATCGGCCGAAGCTCCTGTACATCAGGCCGATCAGAGGGATTATGCGGTACAGTTTCTTTTCCCGCTCCCGATTCGGCATGAGCCCGGTCAGATGGCTGCCGTGCGGATAGAAGATCGTTTTGACCTCCTGCGGATACGAAACCTCCTTCAATACTCCCTGCAGCAGCTTCACGGAATATTCAGAGGGCCATGCCTCATCCATCTCGCCTGCGATCATCAGGATTCGTGCCCCGCTGCTCTCCGGGTGGAGCATCGCCGCTTTTACCTGATCCCGATCCTGATAGGCCTCAAAGTAGGCGCACCACATGCCCGTCACCGGATAGGATGCCGCCGGGTGTTTATAATACTTTCCAGCCTTCCTCCTGGAAAAGTCCGCCCGGACAAAGGGCAGCTCCTCCCCTCGCCAGGTGACGACGCTGTGGCCAGTCAGGGTCTTCTTATCCCGAAGAGTTCCCTCAAAGGGCACATGTGTCGGGGAAACCAGGATCAGGTTCTCAAAGCCGCCGATTTTCTCTGCGGCCAGAGCCGCAAAGATAGAGCCCATAGACTGGCCGTATATACTCAGATGGGTGATCTTCTTTTCCTCGTGCAGCAGCCTTACTGCGGCTTCGATCAGCTCCAGGGGAATCCGATCGGGCGAAGCCGGCAGGCCACCAGCGCCAAACAGGGACACAGCAAGTCCCATGATACCGAAGTCAGCAAAACGTTCGGCAAACTTGATCCCCGGCAGCAGGCTCTGCTCACCGCCCATGACCACGATCACAGCCCTGTCGCTGCCTGTGTCCGGCTCGGCCAGATGTCCTGCAAAGCCATGCTCAGCTACGCTGTAGTTTTCATATCTCATGTTTTTTCTCACCTAACCGAAAAACACCCATAGTAACTTTGCTGTTGTTATGACTGTACTTCCCGCTTCTTAAGCTTTTCCCAGCGTTCCTTCAACTTTTCAAATGACTCGCTGCTGATATTGTGCTCAAGGCGGCAGGCATCCTGTTCAGCGGTTTCCGTATCAACGCCGAGATAAATCAGATCCTCTGTCAATATGCAGTGCCTTTCATAGATCGTCTCTGCGACCTCCCGTCCCAGCTCTGTCAGATGAAGCAGCTTATCTCCATCCATTGTCAGAAAGCCGCCCTCTTTGAGCAGCTTGATCGCATTGCTGACGCTCGGTTTTTTCACATTCATCTGCTCCGCGACATCCAAAGAACGGACACTCCCCTTCTTTTTCTCCAGGATCAAAATTGCCTCTAAATAATCCTCTCCGGATTTATGAAGTCTCACGTGCATTTCCCTCCAGTCGCATTTTCCTTCCGGTACTTCTTTTCTTTCTTCTTAGCAGTCGGATCCACCTTCTCTGCCTGTGCGTATAGAAGGCATTCGCCCACAGCCAGATAAAGGCTGTCTTCCAGCCTGCATGAATCTCTACCCGATCTGTATATTGGGTTTGGTTTTTATTCTTCTCTATCAGCCGAATGTCATGGTTCCACACCGGAACATGCTCGTTCCCCTCCCTGCTGCTGACACCGTCCGGGTCAAAGCGCACAATATGGATTGTGTGCGTTCCGAAGGGGATCAAGCCGAAAAGCCGAAAGCGGTAAGAGGATGTGTTGCCCACCGTCCATGTGTGAACTGCCTTGCCAACCGGCTTAAATGCCGCGTAAGGCCATGCGATATATTGGAGCGTTTCCAGCTGCTGCAGCTTTTGAAATACCGTTTCTTTCGGGGCCGGAAAGATGGAGGTCTTTTTTACAATCAATTTTCCCGCTCCTCGCTCACATATTTTTTCCAGCCAATCAGTAGCGCAGTAAACACGGCAAGCGCGCCATGGCTCATATTTGACGTTGTTTTTTCTGTGTCCATGTCCGTGCCTTCTTCACCAATCTGCAAGCGTCTTTCTCAGCCTTCTGTCAATGTCGATGCGCGTTTCACAGCATTCCTTTTTGTGTTCTCTTCCGGCCTTGAACATAAAGGGAACCAA
>Ga0310695_10009271_pt1 | contig 14848 bp, 10 predicted proteins | sample RumenRJG_04DNA_FD_203882 | JGI IMG/M metagenome (GOLD analysis project Ga0310695, IMG submission 203882) | Bovine rumen microbial communities from Lethbridge, Alberta, Canada - RJG_04 (v2) (version 2) | ecosystem: Host-associated > Mammals > Digestive system > Stomach > Rumen | place: Canada... | reverse complement strand
AGGGCGAATGAAGCCTCCGGCATTCAAGATGGTTCTGACGGCTGTCGGCGAATACGCATACCGTCGGCCAGAGGATGGTGTCATTGTCTGCCCAATATGCTGCTTGAAGCCATGAACTATGAAACATCCTGTCCCACAGTTGGGCTTTAATCGCATATGGACACTCATCCTGAAGGTCGCGTTCCGCAAATTGCTGGGCCCATTTAACTTACTTTCGTTCTCAAGACTCCTTCTCTGTTTTCCGTTTTACACTTCAAAGATTGACTCGGCGTAGCGGACGAGGCCCATGGCGTCCTTTGAGTAGTGGTCCGCGCCCATCTTCTCTGCGTAGTCAGCCGTAAGCACCGCGCCGCCGACAGTGACCATGCAGCCGGGGATCTGTTCGTGTACGAGGCGGACTGTCTCCTCCATCGCGCCGACGGTCGTCGTCATCAGCGCGGAAAGCCCGACCAGCCGCGCGTTTTCGCGAAGGGCGGTCTTCGCGACAGTCTCCGGCGGGACGTCGCGCCCGAGGTCGATCACCTTGAAGCCGTAGTTCTCCAGCAGTGCGCGGCAGATGTTCTTGCCTATGTCGTGGATGTCCCCCTTAACGGTCGCGATCACGATCGGCCCGCGCACCTTCGCGCCCTCTCGCGCCGGGAACGCGGCCCTTACGACGTCGAACGCCGCGCCGGCCGCCTCCGCCGCCATTAGAAGCTGCGGCAGGAACACAGTCCCGGCCTCGAAACCCTTGCCGACCACCTCAAGCGCCGGGACGATCTCGCCGTTGACAATCGAGAGCGGGTCCGTTCCCGCGGCGACTGCCGCCTTCGCGGCGTCCGCCGCGTCGCCCTTGAGTCCGCGCTGTATGGCGGATGAAAGACCACCGCCGTGGTCATCGGCCTTCCCCGCCGCTCCAGCCTTGCCGACGGCGCCGCCTGTCGCGGCGGCAGGCGACCAGTCCTTGAACGCGGCGATCCACTCTGAGCAGTTCGCGTCGCGTCCGGTCAAGGCGCGGTAGGCGCGGTAGGCGGACATCATGTCCGCCGAGAGCGGGTTGATGATCCCCGCTGAAAGTCCGTTGGCGAGCGCCATCGTGTAGAACGCGGCGTTGACGAGCGGGCGCGCCGGCAGGCCGAAGGATATGTTCGACACTCCCAGGCAGGTGCGGCATCCAAGCTCGTCCCTGACGCGGCGCAGCGCCTCAAGGGCGATGTTCGCCCCGTCGCCTCCGGCGCTCACAGCCATCGACAGGACGTCCACCACGAAGTCCGCCGGCGTGAGCCCGAAGTCCGCCCCGCGCCTGACTATTCGCCTCGCGATCTCCACGCGCCCCTCTGCGGTCGTCGGGATGCCTTTCTCGTCGAGTGTCAGCGCGACTACCGCGCCGCCATATTTCGCGACGAGCGGGAGAACGGCGTCCATCGACTCGCGGCTCCCGTTCACGGAGTTCACCAGCGGCTTGCCGTTGTAATGGCGCATCGCCCGCTCCAGGGCAACGGGGTCGGAGGTGTCGATCTGGAGAGGCAGGTCGGTGACGCTCTGCACCGCCTGCACCGTCGCGTCGAGGACGGCCGGCTCGTCCAGCCCGGGGACGCCGACGTTGACGTCGAGGACGTGCGCTCCGGCGTCGGCCTGCGCGACCGCCTCGCGGAGGACGTATGCGACGTCGCCCTCCGCCAGGGCGGCCTTCAGCCTCTTCTTCCCGGTGGGGTTGATCCTCTCCCCTATGATGATCGTGTCGTCAAACGGTATCTCGACTGCCCGCGAGCCGGATGTGATGAAGGTTCGGGAGTTTTTTGGTGTTTGAGTTTTTTGGTGTTTGAGTTGATTTTTCTGGCTCAAGCTCTCAACCACTTCTTTTATATGTGTGGGCGTCGTGCCGCAGCATCCGCCGACGATCGCCGCGCCTGCCTCTACGAGCGCGGCGACGTCGCGTGCGAAGTCTTCTGGGCCGACGGTGAAGACCGTCCTGCCGTCGACCATCTTCGGGAGCCCGGCGTTCGGCTTGACGGCGATGGGAAGGGCGGTGCATCTGCGCAGCCGCCGCGTGAACTCCAACATCCTGTCGGGGCCGAAGCCGCAGTTCATGCCGAGCGCGTCTACCCCCAGCCCCTCGAGGAGCGCGGCGACGCATTCGATGTCCGCGCCCGTCAGGAGGCGTCCGTCGTCGCCCAGCGCGACTGTCGCAAGGATCGGGAGCGACGAGTTCTCCTTCGCGGCGAGGACGGCGGCCTTCAGTTCGTACAGGTCTCCCATCGTCTCTATCGCGACGAGGTCGGCACCCGCCGCCACGCCGATGCGCACCTGCTCGGCGAATGCGTCGTAGGCGGCGTCGAACTCGAAGTCGCCTGCGGGCTTCAGGAGCCGTCCGGTGGGGCCGACGTCGAGCGCGGCGAACCTCCGCCCGCCGCCGGCATTCGCGACGGCGTCGCGCGCGATGGCGATTCCCGCCGCTATGACGTCGGCGAGCGGCGCGTCGCCGTGGTATTTGGCGGGGTTCGCGCCGAAGGTGTTCGCGTAGACGACGTTCGCCCCGGCGGCGAGGTACGATTCGTGCACGGACCTGATGTCGTCCGGCCGCGCCAGGTTCCAGAGCTCCGGGACCTCTCCGGGGCGCAGTCCCCTTGCCTGGAGCTGTGTGCCCATCGCGCCGTCGAGGAAGAGAATCCCGTCGTCGTTTTGGAAGATCTTGTTCACAGCGTTCATTTTACGGTCTCCTGTCCTTGCCTGTAAGTTCTATTGGAAACAACCGGAACAACTTTTTTCTCTCGCCGCGCAACCGCGCGGCGCTCTTGAATCGGCGGGCGTGCTGCCCGCCGTAAAAAGTTGTCAATGTTGTTTTCATATTAATCCAGTAGCACTTAACCTTGCCTGTAAGTTCTATTGGAAACAACCGGAACAACTTTTTTCTCTCGCCGCGTAACCGCGCGGCGCTCTTGAATCGGCGGGCGTGTTGCCCGCCGTAAAAAGTTGTCAATGTTGTTTTCATATTAATCCAGTAGAACTTATACTCATTGGCATTCTTGTGCGAAGCGCGGGCGGCGGGTTACGCCGATTATGGCGCTGACGGACTTTGACGGCGCCATGACCAGGGCGTCCGTGAGCGAGACGCCGACCGTGCGCGGCGCATCGAGGATCGCCAGCAGCTCCTTTTGCGCCTCAAGCGGGTAGTCTCCGTAGCCCGGGGAGTATCTGCGCACGAGCCTTTCGCCGGGGGCGAGCTCGCGGCGGATCTCGTCCTCGGCGGAGTCCATCAGCTCCTCTATCGCCGCCGCGCCGATGGCCTGGAGGATGAAGGCGTCCGCCGCCGACTTCGCGGCGGTGGAGCGCTGGAGCGCGTCGAACGTCGCGCCGATGGTGCCGCAGGCGAGGTATGCGGCGTGGCACTTCCCCAGATGCGCGGCGAGCGACTTGGAGCCGCGCATGTCCAGTTCCGCGAGGTCGTCCAGTCGCCGCCATGTGCGCGCGGGGCGGATCGCGCCGAGCGCGGCCTCGCGCATCGCTTCGATGCGCCGCTCCAGCGCCTCGCCGGGCTTCCGCCCGTAGAGCCAGAGGTAGCGCCTTACCTGGACGGGGTCAATCCTCAATTATCCCCCTCAGGTTTGCCATGATCCTCTCGGCGACCTCCGGGCGGTTCATCGTGTAGAGGTGGACGGCGTTTACGCCGTTCGCGAAGAGGTCGACGATCTGCTCCGTCGCGTAGGCGACGCCGGCGTCGAGCATCGCGGCGGGGCGGTCACCGTAGCGGTCGACTATCGACTTGAAGCGGCTTGGCAGGTAGGTGCCGGAGAGCCTGCAGATCCGCTCGATCTGGCGTCCGTTGGTGACGGGCATGACGCCTGCGATGACGGGCACGGTGACGCCACGGTCGCGGAGCTTCGCCAGGTAGCGGAAGAAGATGTTGTTGTCGAAGAACATCTGGGTCGTGACGAAGTCGAGCCCGGCGTCGACCTTCTCGCGGAGGTGGGAGATGTCGTCCTCCATGTGGGCGCACTCGGGGTGGCACTCGGGGTAGCACGCGCCGCCGAGGCAGAAGCCGGACGGCTTCAGCGCGCGCACTAGGTCGGCGGCGTGGAGGAACGGGCCGTTGGGCGTCGCGGGCGCGTCCTTCGGCATGTCGCCGCGGAGGCAAAGTATGTTCTCGACGCCGCCGTCGCGCAGGGCCGCGAGCTCGCCGTCGATGCGCTCGCGCGTCGCCCCGACGCACGTCAGGTGCGCAAGCGCGCTGACGCCACACGTCTGCACGAACGCCGCGACGCCGGCGGTGTTCGCGCTCGCGCCGCCCGCCGCGCCGTATGTCACGGACATGAACGACGGCCTCTGCTTCGCGAGGCGCCTGACCGTCTCGCGGATGCCGTCGAACGGCATGTCGCGCTTCGGCGGGAATATCTCGAACGAGACGCTCGGCCGCCCGCCGGAAAGTATTTCGCTTATCTTCACTGCACTCTCTCCCTTGTTCCAACTGCTGATATTATATCACAACAAAACGTTGTTGTCTTGACTTGAGTGCACCGCAAAATCTCCACACTTCGCTTTTATAATGATAGTGTGGCATGATTCTGTTGATTCTGTTGAAGGGTGAGTGCAGAACTCTATTGCATTGACGGCGGACGCCTAGAACAATGTGCCGTTGCCCATGAAATCCGGCATGTTCCTGTGGATGATTCCATTGCAGAGAAAGTATAACACATTTGCGTCAAATGGTCAAGTTAAGGGAGTAACTTTTTGCCAGAGATCTAAATTTACCCCCTTAACACGGCGATTCCATCGTGGTGCCAATACCATACAAATGTGGATTTGCAGTTAAATTGCGTGTGTATACATTCTGACGAAGAGGAAAGATAGGGGTAAGTGAGTACAAAAGCTCTTGGTGGAATTTTCATGATGGTGGCAATACGATGTGGCGTTTGGACGCGGAATGTGGTATAATCTACCATATGCGACACGACATACAGACCGGCGAGTCCGCCATGCGGGAGTGATGCTACCGTGAGAAAGGCGAGGCAAAGCAGCATAGAGAGGCTGGAGAAGTACCTGGTGAAGGTCATCCTCGAAAAGGGGGCTGACCAGAACCAGCCTTTCTCCATGCGCCTGCTCCTTGGGTTCCTGAAGTGCCTCAGCGTCGTGTTCGCCGCGGTGGTGTCGGTCAGGTACTTCCTCTACAAGACGGGTTTCCTGCGCCGCTACCCGCTCGGCATCCAGGTCATATCGATAGGCAACGTCACCGCCGGCGGCACGGGCAAGACGCCGGTGACGGAGATGTTCGCGCGCGCCCTCGCGGCTAAGGGCCGCAAGGTCGCGGTGCTCTCGCGCGGCTACCGCCGCAAGGAGGCGCCGTGGTGGCAGCGGATATTCAGGGATGTCATCCTGCCGCCGCTCGTCGTCTCCAACGGCAAGCGCGTTCTGCTCGACTCAGCTATCGGCGGCGACGAGCCGTACATGCTCGCGTCGAACCTGCCCGGCGTCGCGGTCGTGGTCGACCGCGACCGCGTGAAGGCCGGGCGCTACGCGATAAAGCGCCTCGGCTGCGACACGATCATCCTCGACGACGGCTTCCAGTACCAGAGGCTCAAGCACTCCGTCGAGGTCGTGCTCGTCGACTCCACTAACCCGTTCGGCAACGGCAACATGCTGCCGCGCGGGATCCTGCGCGAGCCCGTCAGGCACCTGAAGCGCGCCGACATCATCTTCCTCACGAAATGCCGCGGCGACGTCTCCGGCGTCGTCGAGGAGGTGCGCCGCTACAACAAGTCCGCGCCGATCGTCCAGTGCCGCCACGCCCCCAAGTCGCTCAAGGACGTCTGGAGCCGCGAGGAGTATCCGCTGACGTGGCTTGACGGCAAGACGACCTGCACGCTCTCCGGCATCGCGTCGCCGAAGGGGTTCGAGAACTCGCTCAGGCACATGGGCGCGAAGGTCGTGTGGTGCGAGCGCTACGCGGACCACCACCGCTACGACCCGTCCGAGATCCTCTACGCGCTCAACCGCACCGCAGACATGGGCGCGGATGCGCTCGTCACGACGGAGAAGGACGCCGTGCGCTTCCCGCGCTTCGAGACGACGCCCGTGAAGTGCCTGTACCTGCGCATCGCGATCGAGATGCTCTCCGGCGCCGAGCACGTAGACGGAATCATAGACAGGATCAGGTTCAGGAAATGAGCGGCAGGGGACACGGCATACTGAAGAACGCGTTCACGGTGGGCGCATTCACCGCGCTCTCCCGCGTGCTGGGGCTCGTCCGCGAGATGCTCCAGTCGCGCCTGATCGGCGCGGGCGTCGCGCAGAGCGCGTTCACCCTGGCGTTCGCGCTTCCGAACATGATGCGCAAGCTCTTCGGCGAGGGCGCGCTCACGGCGGCGTTCGTGCCCGTCTTCAAGGGCGAGCTGGAGAGGTCGTCGCGCGAGGCCGCCGCCGCGCTCGCGCGCTCGGTGATGACGATGGTCGTCCTGATGCTCGGCGCGATCCTCGTCCTGGCTCTCGGCTCCCTTGAGGTCGTGGGGGCGATGCGCGACAGGCTTGGCGTCGAGGACGCACACCGATTCGCGCTGACCATCGGGCTCGTGAAGACGCTTCTGCCGTATATGCTCTTCATCTGCGCGGCGGCCTTCGGCATGGGGGTCGTGAACGCGCTCGGGAGGTTCAAGGCGTCCAGCTTCATGCCGTGCATCCTGAACTTCGTCTGGATCGGTACGCTCCTCTGGATGTGGGTCGCGCCGTCGATGGACCCCGACAGGCGCATCCACCGCGTGGCGATTGCGATCCTCTGCGCGGGCGCGGTGCAGATGGCCTTCATGTTCTGGATGATGGCGAAGTCGGGCTTCTCTCCGCTTCCGAAGTTCACCGGCTGGGGCGACTCGAAGGTCCGCCTCGTGTGGCGAAACGTCGGCATCGCCGCCGTCGGCGCGGGCGCGGTGCAGATAAACTACATGCTCGACCAGTTCCTCGCGCAGCTCGCCTCGCCGTGGGCCGCCGGAGTCATAGGCTACGCGGAGAGGCTCATGGACCTCCCGCTGGGGATCGTGGGCGTCGCGTTCGGGACGGTACTGTTGCCGACGCTCGCCGGGCTTTTCGCGAAGGACGACCTGGAGGGCGCGAAGGAGGCGCTGTCGTCGTCGCTCGTCTCGCTTATGTTCGTGATGATCCCCGCGGCGGTCGGGCTGGCGATCCTCGCGCACGAGGTCACGGGCGTCATATACCAGGGCGGTGAGTTCGACGCGGTGGCGACGACGCGCGTGGCGCGCGCCCTCGCCGTCTACTCCGCCGGGCTCGCGTTCTTCGGGCTGCAGAAGGTGGCCGTGCCGTGGTTCCAGGCGCAGAACGACATGAAGACCCCGCTCAGGGTTTCCGTCGCGGCGGTTGTGCTGAACGCGTCGCTGAACATCGCCGCCGTGCTGCTCCTTCCCGTCGAGTGGCGCCACGTGGGGCTCGCGGCGTCCACTGTCGTGTGCGCAGGCGCGGCGGCCGCGCTGCTGCTCGTCCTCGCGCGGCGCAGGAACGGCGACCTCGGGCTCTCCCGCGCCGTGCCGTCGATCGTGCGCATCACGACGGCCGCGCTCGCGATGGGCGGCGTGATCGCCGCGCTCAGGCCGTTCTCCGCCAGGATTTTCGCATTCGCCGGGGAGCGCGCGGGCGCCGTCATGTCCCTCGGGCTTCTCGTGGTCGCCGGCATCGCGTCGTACTCGCTCTGCGCGCTTGTGATGATGCGCGGCGAACTGGCGGCGATGCGCAGGCATCGCTCGGGAGGCGCGTCGTGAGCGGCGGCGGAGCGGATGACGAACTCTCGATAGAGGAGATGCTCTCCTCCCGGCCGGCGGAGTACAGGGCGCCGGGGAGGCTCGCCCTCGGCAGCATGGTCGACGGCTGGCGCGTCGAGGCGTTTCTTGGCGAGGGACGCTCTGCGGAGGTGTACCGGGTCGTGAACCTGAAGGGCGGCGGAGACGGCGCGCTTAAGCTGCTCGCGGATCTGTCGCCGTCCATGAGGGAGCGCTTCGCGCGCGAGGTGAAGGTGCTGAAGTCCGTGGCGCTCCCGGGGATGCCGAAGTTCCTCCGCGAGGGGACGGCCCTCGGGTCCCCGTACTGCATAATGGAGTACCTTCAGCCGCTCTTCCTGCCGCTTCCGCGCGAGGAGGCCGTCAAGTTCACGACGTCGCTCGCCAGGTCGGTAGGCGCGCTGAACGAATACGGATTCGTCCATCGCGACATAAAGCCCGCGAACGTCCTTCTGCGCCGCGAAGGGGGGCCGGTCCTGGTGGACTTCGGGCTGGTCTCCGCCATCCCCGGGACGCGGGCCGCCGAACTGGGAATCGCCGCGCCGGGGCGCGACGGGGTGGGCACAAAGGGGTTCTCCGCGCCGGAGCAGATGATGGACGGCGTTTTCAACGCGCGCACCGAGGTCTTCGCGCTCGGCAAGATGCTGCGCGCCGCCCTGACGCGGCCGATTCCGCGTCCGCTGCTTGACGTGATCCGCAAGGCGACGAGCGACGACCCTGAGGACCGCTACCCTAACGCCATGGCCTTCGCCGACGCCATTGAGGAGGCGGCGGGAAGGCGGCGGAGGGCGTTCGCGTTCGCGGCGGCGGGCATTGCCGCGGTTGCGGCTGCCGTCGTCGCCGTGCTCCTGGTCGCGCGGCGCGGGCCGGGCTCAGGTGCCGTTGCGTCGACCACGCCACCCCCGTCGCCGCCGCCCACGCGCCCTCTCGTTAATCATCTGGCGCCGTCCATCGAGGAGCGCCTTCTCGAGATTGACATCGAAAAGGGCGCGGAGCGCCTTGCCGCCCGCCCGGGCGAAAGCGATCAGGACCGCTTCAGGAGAATACTGGAGGACGCCAACTACGGCGACCTGGACGCGCAGACCGCCGTGGCGGAGGCGTATTTCTGGGGGAAGGGCGTCGACGAGGACAAGGCCAAGGCCGTTGAATGGTACAGGAAGGCGGCGGACAATGGGGGAATTGACGCGCTGGCGTCACTTGGCATCTGCCTGCTCAAGGGATATGGATGCGAAGAGGACCACAAGGCCGCCGTCAAGTGCTTCGCCGCGGCCGCCGCGGAGAAGAACGTCCGCGCGATGAACGACTATGCCTTTTGCCTCATCCATGGCAAGGGAACGGACAAGAACGAGAAGGCGGGATTCAAACTGGCGCTGGAGGCGGCGGAGCTCGGCCACGCGGCGTCGCAGGTGATGGTCGGCGAATGCTATCTCTATGGCTGGGGCGTCGCCAAGAAGGCCCCACATGAGGCCAGGATCTGGCTGGAGAAGGCCGCCGCGCAGGGGAACAAGCGCGCCAGGAGGCTGCTTGACACGCGCTTCCCTTGAATTAGTCGTTGGTGGCTAGTCGTTAGCAGGAAGCAAAGAGAAATACAGAGAAGGAGACGGCAGCATTGCCGCAGGGAAATGCACCAAGGGTGTCTCCCCTTCTGCAAAGAGGGTCTCTCCCCATATGCCGCTTTTGTGCGGCTGGGGTAGAATAGGGGTCTCTCCCCATATGCCGTGCTAGTGCGGCTGGCAGGGGTGGAGAAAAATATTTTCCAGATGTTACAATTGCGTTACAATCTTTTTTGCAAAATGTGGTAGACTACATTGCGTCGACCGGGGCTGCGCGGAAGTACCGCGCGGCCACCATGCCGGTCGGATGCAACGAACAAAGAGGGAGGTACAAGAAATGGCAAGGACGGCAAGGGTGAAGAGCATGGCGGAAGGGACCGCGTACTATCATCTCACTTCGCGAGCGTGCAACAGGCAGTTCCTGTTCCGCAAGGCGAAGGTCAAGACGCGGCTGGCGGAGCTCATCAGGATCGCCGCCGAGTTCAGCGGCGTGGTCCTGGAGGCGTTCACGGTGATGGACAACCACATCCACGTGCTGTGCAAGATCGTGCGCGGGGGCGTGGTGACGCAGGAGGAGGTCGTCCGCCGCGTCGCCCTGCTGAAAGGCGCGAAGGCCGCCGAGGAGCTGTCGCGGAGGTGGGACGCGATGGCCGCGTCCGGGCTCGGCGAGGAGCTGGAGAAGGAGCTTAGGCGCTACCGCAGGCGCATGGACGACATAAGCGAGTTCATGAAGACGCTCAAGGAGATGTTCGCGATATGGTTCAACAGGGAGTACGGCTACAGCGGAAGCGTGTGGAGCGGCGTGTTCAAGTCCACGATGGTGGAGGGCGGCCGCTACCTCGAGTACTGCAGGCGGTACGTGTCCATGAACCCCATACGCGCCGGGATCGTCTCCCAGGAGAAGGACTACCCGTGGACGTGGCGCGCGGAGCGCGGGTACTTCGCCGGGGACTGCGTCCCTGTGTTCGCCGGGACGCGCAGGGTGGCGCAGCTGACGTCCGGAAAGATATTCGGAAGCGCGGCGTTCGTTGCGGAGTGGGCGCGGAGGCTGGGCGCGAAGTTCCCGGCCGCGTCCGTCGTCGCCCGCGCGGTAGGGGACATAGGCTTCGCGACGCACGGCTGGCGCCTGGCGAAGAGGGACGAGGCGGACGCGGCGTGACGGACGGCGTGTTGCCGACGGCGCGGCGATCGACAGTCCATCTGGTCGTCGCCATGCAGGCGTCCTTGAAATTCCCAGGCTAGAGCGATTCGCGTTCGGCTGGCGTTCGCAAAGATCCAGCCGCATTGGAGCAGGCGGTTGAAATTTAACCGCTGATGAAGCCGAGAAATCAGGGACGGCAGGAAGAAAAGGGAAATACAGAGAAGGAGACGGCACCATTGCCGCAGGGAAATGCCCCTGCGGATGCCTGGGCTTTGCCCTTTGCCGCGTGAAACGCCCTTGCAAAGGCCGCTGACGAGCTTGGAACGCGGCATATGACGCGCTTTTGCGCCCAGTTTGCCGTTGGCGAGACGCTTTTGACGCCGCCGTAGCGAGGAATGCCACCATCAATCAGGAAACATAAGGCCACAAATGCCTTTTTCAGCATGTGGGGTGTCTCCCCATAATAAAATGGTGTCTCCCCGTGAGAGAAGGGTGTCTCCCTATAAGGAAAGGGTGTCTCCCTGGTGTGGGTGGAAGTGGAAGGCGAGTTTGGCGAAGCTATGGCGCGAGGGGTTCGTTTGGCTCGCCCCACTTGAACTCAGGCTGGCCTCCGGTATGGATGTTGATTGCGTTGAATTCGGAGAATGCTCTAAATATGCGGTTGTGGCGTTTATGGCGGGAATGGCAGACAGTTCACCTACTTCACTTACAGGCTAAAAAGTGGTAGAATATTTCTTAACCAAGTATACGGAAAGCCATCTGTGAAGTTCATATACTCATACAACACAAAGCAGAACGAGAGACGCGAGGGTATGACGATCTCCGCGCCTAATCGTGACGCTGCTTTTTCCGAACTGAACAGACAGGGAATCCGCCCCTACAAACTGTATCCTGCGCCAGGCCTTTGGAACAAGGTCTCCGCAATCGGCGTTCGTGGGCTTGTGATTATCGTTCTTGTTTTGATTGTCGGAGTCCTTGTGACAGTTTCCCTGACCCAGCACAAGGACATTGTGCAGCTCGAGCAAAAGGACGATGTGCGTGAAATCGTCACGGAGGCGATAACATCAAAAGTACGCCGCCAGCTCATAGGCGACCAGGGGTTCATCGAGAAGGGGATTCGCACCGGGTGGGCGGACGTGTTCGACCACGAGGGCGAGCGGTTCCTCGCGTCCTTTGCCATTCCGGGAGTCCCGGCGACCGTCCGCACCACCAACGTTGCCGCGCTTGAGGAGGCCTTGAAGCGCAAGATCGAGGCGACGGAGAGCGATGGCATGGAGGCCCGGCAGATCAAGGCGATGGTAGAAGGAATGAAGGACGAGCTTCGGCGATACATTGCGGCCGGCGGCACCATCGAACAGTATGGACGTCGGCTGGTTGCTCGGCAAGACGACGAGATAGCCATCTACACCAGAACCTGCAATGAGATAGAACAGGTTGCCAAGGGCAATGCCGAGAAGTCCGAGATATCGGAGCTTGTCGACAAGCGCAACGGAGAGCTTCGCCGAATGGGCATCAGGCTTATCGCCATGCCGGAAACCACCGAATGACCTTTGGTTTTCTCTGCATAGTACTTTACTCGGCGAGTACACGCTTCGCTTCGGCGAGGGGTTCTACGCCGTTCCGCTCGCGGCGCTTGGCGCATGACATGCGGAATTGGCATCTCGCCGCCATTCCGCAATGAATAATCCCGCTATTCCACAATTCCGTTATTCCACAATACCTACTTGTCCTTCTTCGGATCGAACTCGATGGTCATCGGCTTGTCGGGGATGGCATGGACCTGGTTCCAGATTGCCTTTTGTACATCGTTGGTGGGGGGTGGTGCCCAGCCTTCCTGACAGGCCTCACGGTATGTCACACGACGCACAGGCCGCACATCAGCCATTCGCAGGTTCGTTCCTATCCGCAGGAAAACATCAGGCGGCATCTCGAAACCGGGGAAACCATCCAGACGCTTCGCACCGCCGTCCGCACCGGCAAGCGTGTTCGGATACTGCGAACCACCGCCAACAAGAAGCGCAATCGCCCTGGACACCTCCTTGAGCACCCTGTCTTCGATGACCTGCTTTGATGCGACGTCCTTCGCCAGGGGTGTGACGTTCACTTCCGCGCGCCTCGATTCAGGCCATATGGTCAAAGGATGTTCGCAATCAGGCTTTTCCACCACCGTCACTGTGTATGTCGCATTGCGCGGCGGTTTTGCGTCCACCACCTCAAAGGGCATGGATGCCGTGAAGTCCCTGTAGTATTTTGCTACCCTCTTAAGAACTTTGCCCGCTATTCGTGACTGACTGTTCACAATCGCGACCATGCCGTTGCCGGGGTCTTGCTGAGTCACATATCCGCCTGTATGCCTTTTCCACGCCTTTATACGCTCTTTTGCGCCTGTAACGTCCTCGCAGTATGCCGACAATGCCAACAACGAGACAAATGCAACTGCCATGGTGTTTTTCATTTTCATCTCTTCTTTCCCTTCTGTGTGCTTGTTTATCCTTGACGTCCGCCTTTTGTATTAAAGGCTGATCCTCTTTATCCCTTCTGCCGCCAGCACTTCGTTGATTCGCCTGACGTATGCCTTCACGCGTTCCTCGTCCCCGTCCTTTTCCTGCATCTCCCTCGCCATTTCAAGTGCGTCCTGCCGTTTTTTCCAGGCGCTGAGGAGCATGTTGCGATAGTGCTGCAAAAAGAATTCCGGGTCTCCTCCGTCGCCTATGTACTTTGCCATCTCCTTTTTTGCGAGTGCCAATGTCTCCTTCGCGACCTTGACGTTTTCGGAATCTTCGTCCGTCACGGGATTTGGGGAAATCAATATCTCGGTAAGCGCCTTGCGGTCACGGTAGTCCGTCGGGCCAAGGGGACGCGGCGCATCGCCAAGCTCACATGTGAATATGTTCACCAGATTCTGTTCCAGGGCGTTCCTATACGGGGGATTGACGCCGGCATTCGCCACAACGTATTCGACATCGTGGATCTTGGGACGACCTGGCATCCAGGCCTCGCCCTCCGGCACGTTTGGCGGCCTCATGTTTGAATTGGGCTTCCATTCGGCGACCTTGCTCCTGCCTTCGCCCTTCACGGGCTTCTTATCGTCCGCCACGGCCCGCGTCTCTGCAGGCGGCCGCATCGCATGCGGTTGAGGGGCGTTCCTCTTCGCCCTGGCGGACTGTCCACGCGCCTGCGGCTCGAGTGGCTTTCCCACGGGTCTGTTGAATCTGGCATACACCAGCCACGCGGCGATTGCCACGGCAATCCCGGCAGCCGTCCACAACGCCATTCGCAGATTGGATGGCCTAGCCGGAGCCTTCGACACGTCACTTGCCGAGTCTTTTCTAGAGTATCCCATTTTGTTGATCCCTCCTTTTGCGTTACTCCTTGGCGGCATATTTAATGACTCTCGCGTACGAGTCAGCCGAGTAACCGCCCCTGGTTCTGATTTTTACCATGTTCCATTCCCGGCTGTATTTCATATCGGCAACACTCCTTGGTTCACCGCCGCTGTCCATGGTGAAGTCATCCGACTTCACATTCCTGCCGATTGTGCGCCCAGTCTCGTCCAAATCGAAAGTCAGCACGGCCTTCTTGAATCCCGGCTTCGACGACTTGCCTTCCGGGTCTATGTTGTTCCAACCCACTGTCAGCGCAATTTCCTCGCCTTGAATCAGTCCCTCTTTCCCATAGTACATTCCGACGGAAGCATCCAATGCGTTCGACTTCGTGCATATTCCGGCCACCTCCAGAACTATGCGCCTTATTCCAGGCCTCCAGGTCCCGAATACGTTCATGTTCTCTTCGCCGTCGCCTCCGCGCACGGTGACCACTTCAACCTCGCGAAGCGCCTCGTCCGCCAACGGCTCTTTCGTCAGGTTGACTCCGCATGAGGCGTCTATGTACCGCGCAATGGCATCTGCCGACACCATGTTCACAGTCCCCCTGGCCGCGCCTATCGCAATTCCGCAGAACCTCCCCGTGCCGTCCCCCGGCATAACGAACACCGGCGATCCGCTGTCTCCCTCCGCGCACACCGCAGTTGCCACGTCCACTCTGTGCTGCATTCTGGAGCCAACCGCCTGCCCGAATGTGTACTCATGCTTTCTGTCAACGCCCGTTGCAACGACCTTGCCCTCCTTCCTGGCAAACGGAGAGGTCCAGAGGTCAAGCTTGGGCGATGCGAAGTCCGACTTCTTCTTGCCGGCCGCCGCGACGCAGACGCACGCATCTCCGACCGCGGACTTATGCGGAATGTCGAGATCGACAAAAAGAATGCACGCCCCAAGCGCATCAAGCCCGTAGAGGCTGTCGGTTATGTCGGCGGCGGCGATGTCGTGGAACTCGTCGCCCTCAAACCACTTCACCCCGTTCTCGGGCATAGTGGCGCGGAGTATCTTGCCGACCTCGCCTTTCTT
>Ga0310695_10009269_pt1 | contig 14850 bp, 7 predicted proteins | sample RumenRJG_04DNA_FD_203882 | JGI IMG/M metagenome (GOLD analysis project Ga0310695, IMG submission 203882) | Bovine rumen microbial communities from Lethbridge, Alberta, Canada - RJG_04 (v2) (version 2) | ecosystem: Host-associated > Mammals > Digestive system > Stomach > Rumen | place: Canada... | reverse complement strand
ACAATAGGCCCGCACCAACTGCATGGGGTCGTCGGTCATCGTAGAGGTGCCATTCTCAAACATGGTGCTCTTCATCCACTCCCTCACCGACGACACCACCTGCTGCGGCCCTTCTACCGGATAGTCGAGGTAGACGTCGCAGCGCCCCATCTTGCCTGTGAGTGAATACTTGAACGAGTCGGTGCGGAAAGAGACGGGGGTCGGAGAAATGGCAGCCTCGGCTGCTGCCGACGGGGCATGTTCCAACGAGTCGGATGACGCGTCTCCTTTCTGCGCTCCCCCCTTGCAACAAGGCAAGAGGATGAGTGAGACAAACAAGACGAAGGGCAGCACTTTTCGCATCATCAACAAAGATTATTCCTGTTCGTTGCGTTGCCTTACGGCCTCGAAGAGCAGAATGGCCGCACTGACGGAGACATTCAGCGAGTCGAGCCTTCCCAGCATGGGGATACGGATATGGGCATCGGCGGCCTCGCGCCACTGCTGGGTGAGTCCGGTCGACTCGGTGCCCATGACGATGGCGGTAGGACGGCACATGTCGGTATGGTAGTAGGGCTTGGAGTCCTGCAACTGCGCCGTGAGGATGGCGATGCCTCTCGACTTGAGGAAGCGGATGCACTCGGCAGAGTCGCAGGCCACACAGGGCACGCTGAAGGCGGCCCCTATCGAACTGCGGATAAGGTTGGGGTTGTAGAGGTCGGTAAGGGGGTCGCACACCACCACGGCATCGGCGGCAGCGGCATCGGCACTGCGGAGCACAGCACCCAGATTGCCAGGTTTCTCCACGCTCTCGAGCACCACCAGGAGCGGCTTACTGGAGAGGGAGAGTTGGTCGAGGGTGAGTTCGCGGGTGCGCATCTCGGCGATGACGCCCTCGGTACCCCCACGATAGGCCACCTTGCCATAGACATAGGCACTCACGGTGAAGCATCTCGTCTCGGAAAGGTCGGCCAGCCCCATCTGCCCAAGAAACTCCTCCAGCCCCTGGTCGCCGAAAAGTTCGGGACACACGAAGAGGGAGTCTACCTGAAAGCCCGCCTCCACACAATGCAGCAACTCACGCCGGCCCTCCACCACAAAGAGGTGGGCCTTGCGGCGCTCCGACGACTTCAGCTGCAATGACTGAAGCCGTCGGATCTTGGGGTTCTGCATACTGGATATATCGGTGGTCATGAGTGGGTTCGCCATCCCGTTACTTGATAATTACCTTTTTGCCATTGACAATATAGAGTCCGCGCTGGGTGGGCTTGCCATTGAGGCGGCGTCCGCTCATGTCGAACCAGTTGTCAGTGCCCGGACAATTCTCTGATGCCGCATTACCGATGCCTGTCGGATCGTCGTCTTCCACAAAGAAGATGAAGAACTGTGCATTCTGATCTTCCACCCAATTGTAGGTGAGGTATGCCCGATAGGGAGGTATGCGGCTACCCTTGTAGAAGAAGAAGCCGAGAGTGCCCGAACTGTTGTAACCCAAAGTGAGGATGCTGCCGCGGTCGGAGTCGCCCTGGTTGACGGACATGCCGTCGCGCCCCACTCCATTGAGGCGGTTTTCGTACATTTTCCAAGATTCCAGTTTCTCGTCGAGGGGGGTGAGGCGGTACTTGCCTGCCTTCGTGGCCATGATGACAACGGGAGAGCGGTTGGGCACCTTGCGACTCATGCGTTTCAGGTAGGCAGCGTTTTCGTTTTTGTCGGTCATGGTGACGATGTAGGGTGTGAGTTCTGATGGCAGCTCTGTATCAAATCCGATGTACATCGTTGCCGCCAGGGCACGGCCCACATTCAGCGGATAGTAGCAGTGAAGCTTGCCTGCATCGACATATTCGTCCCATGAGCCGTCCTCAATGTATGACTGCATGAGCACGCTTCCGTAGGTGGCATCACATACATATATATCGATGAGCTGGCCATCGGCGGTCACGATGCCGTCGAAGTTGAGGTAAGGCACTGTCTCATAGTCTTCAGTCTCGAAATACAGCCGCTGGAGTCCGGACTGCTTGTATATGGCACCCTCTGCAAACTCGATGATGCGTCCTTCGAGAACGATTTCCTCGCCAGTGCGGCCGTTAGGATAGGCAATGAGCACGTCGTTCACATCGAAGAGCACGCCGTCGCGCGACGTGAAGTCCTCGTTGAAGGGGTCGACAGAGATGTTCTCCACGGCCGACCCGTAGAATGGGTGAGGGTCGGTCCAGCTGACTTTGGCCGGGATTGTCACTTCCTTCAGGCTGGTGCATCCGTTGAAGGCATCGCTGCCGATAGTTTCCAGGGCGTAGGGCAGTTTCACCTCCGTGAGCTGACTGAAGCCGTTGAGCTGCGTGGTGAGTGAGGTAACGCCCTTGAAAAAGCGCAGTTCGGTGAACGTCTCTGTCTGCTGGGCTGTCGCGGCCTGTGTGTTTTGGAAGGCAGTGTGCATAGCCGCTTCGTCCACAGCCTTTACCTCGTCGAGCGAGAGGATGCCGTCGCCGTCGGTGTCGAAGGCGTTCATGCATGCCTCGCGTGCGTGCGTGTCTTCAATGGTGATGCCGGGATTCACCTGGCCGCCACGAGTGCGCACGGGGATGCCGTAGATGGTCTTGCCGAGCTGTGCCACCAATTGCTGTTGTCCCAAAACCCATCGGCCCTGCGGAATGTAGGGCATGTTCTTATAGTCGTAGGTAAAAGATAAAGGAACGACGATGCCCATTTCTCCATCGGCATCGATATAGTCTTTCGCAACGTCGGACGATGTCCAGACAGCATTCCCCGGCTCGAAGAGCAGCTGACGGTCGAAGCCCAGCAGATATTGGTCGAAGCCCTCGTCATCGTAGCCCTCGTCGGTGCGTACAGGCAGGGTCATCAGTCGGGCGATGTCTTTCTGTACAAATGTCTTCAGCGTGGGGAAATAGCCTTTGCTGTAGGTCCAGAGCTTGCGATTCGACAAGGCCGTGCAGATGGCATCGAGCGTGTAGCCCGTGGCGGTGGGCTCGTAGCCGAGCAGCCAGTAGCAGTTCTGGATGTAGGAGCGCCCGTCGGCGGTGTATTCATAATTGTAGGTGGCATCGCCGAACGAGGTGGGCACGACAGCGAGGCAGTGCTGCACCTTGCCCTTGTTCTGCAAGGCATTGTCGCTCTCGGGCAGGCTGACGAACGGTGAAAAGTCTGTTAAGGAGCGGTTGCAGTACACGGCTGTCACACAGTCTTCTATCCGAGCCTCACTGTTCTCTGTACCTATGTATGCGCAGATGCCTCCGCAGTAGCTTTTGTGGCGTTCGCCATCTGTAGTGTTCAAGACAGACACCACCCCTTGGAACAGGCAGTTGCTCACCGTGCCTTCCACCTTGGAGGCCAGAATACCGCAGCCTTTGTGTTGTGCGACATACGAGTCAGTGATACCCAAGTTCTCCACCATGCCACTCGCTGCGATGTCGCCGAAGAGTCCGAAATTGGGGGTGACCATATAGGCTCCCTTCACCAAGTGGCCGTCGCCGTCGTAGCGGGCTTTCCATGACATCGCTTCTCTGTTCCAAGGATTTGTCGACGACGCGTAGGTGCCACCCCATTTGAGGTTGTTTGCATGGTTGGAGTCCTTAATTCCCATGAAGTTGGATGAGTAGTCGATAAGGTCTTTCACCAAGGTGATGTCGCAGAGTTGCTTATAGAACTGTCCCTCTGAGTTGTGCTGCACGGCATAGGCCAATTGGGCGCCGTTCTTGATGATGTAGGGGTCTTCGGCCTTGCCGGTACCGGCTGCGAATTCAGAGGAGAAGGAGCCGTCCCACACCTGGTCGGGCGTGGCATTGATGCCAAGGACCTTCGTGCCGCCGACAGGCAGTGGGCGGTTGAAGACCATTGTCGTGCCCTTGACCGTCTTCATCGTGATGGTTGAGAGGAACTCGCCGTTGGTCAACACGCGTGCCGTGTCGCCGCTGACGCTGATAATGTCTGTCGCAGGATAGGCCACAGAGGCTTTCACCTTCACCTCGCGCCCGTCGGTCTCATTCCACGTTCCCTCTTTCGCCTTGCCGATGACATAGGTTACCAAATCATAGGCCGCGTCGCCCAAGGGGATAGTCACTGGCACGGAAGCAAGCCAGGCGCCGGTCAGGTAGACTGAGTTCGACTTGTCGACACTGGCGTACCGCCAGTAAGGATAGGTTTGTGAGAGGCGTACAGTGTTGCCCTCAAGGACTTTGTAGCCAGGCCATTCCTTGTGGCAGAACACCTGGGGGTAATAGCCTTTCGAAAAGGTGAAGCCCAACGGAGCCGTCTCGTCGGTAGTGAGCATATATACCTTGGCCTCGCTGCCCGAGGTGAGCACGTCGGTGGTCAGTCCGCGTATGCTGGCATGTTTCTCATTGCCACCGATGACATCGCCCTTGCAGAGCGTGGCATCGTAGTAGCAGCCGCCGGCGTTGTCCTTGGGCGTGGGCAGGAATCCGGCGATAATGCCCACATTCTCGCTCTCTCCCGTAAGCATCGTGCCGGCCATGAGCGCCTCGTTGACATACAGTCCGGTGGCCGCGGGAATCGACTCGTCTTCAGAGTCGGTGCCTGCCGACTGCAGATATCCGCAGATGCCTCCCACGCGATTGCCGGAGGATGTGCGGATGCTGCCGGCGAAGACACACCTGTCGACAAGGGCATCGGCGCTGATGTTCGACCCTATCCCGTCGTCGATACACCCGACGATGCCGCCCACATTGTTTTTCCCCTCAAGCAGCATCGTGCTGGCGCAGCCTTGTATGTAGGAGTTGACATGGCTGGGCTTCGACATGAAGCCGCAAATACCGCCCAGGCCACTTTTGGCGGTGCTGGTAAGGGCACTGAGGCTGCCACTTGACGTGCAGCCCGTCACCGATGTGCCCGCCTCCATGGCGCCCACGATGCCGCCCACGTATTTCACTTCATGGTCGTCGCTCGAGAGTACGATGTGGGCAGAGCAGTCGTTGATGCTGGCATCGGTGTCGTATGCCTGCTTCTCGTAGATGGTTCCGCAAATGCCGCCCAGGGAAAGGAAATAGGGGTTGGCATACGTGGCGGTGACGTCGGCGGTGGAATGGCACACGCCATAGTTGGAGCACATGCCCACGATGCCGCCCACGATATGCAGGACGGAGCCTGACACGGTGATGCTTCCCCCGACGCTGACGTTGTAGATACCATGTGGAGCGTGGAAATACGATGTGGCCATTTCCTCAAAATTTGACTCATCGGAATAACCCTGCTCGTCGGCATATCCGCACAGCAGCCCGGTATAGCCATGGGGAATCTCGGATGAGGAGGATGTCGTGCCGTTGGAGGTTATGCTGACCGAGCAGTCGGTCAGTCTCAAATGGCCGATATAGCCCCGTGCATGGCCGAAGAGGCCACAGCAGACGATGGTTCCAAGCGAAATGGGCAGCGAGGCATTGATATACATACCCGATATGGTGTGGCTGTATTCCTCCTGCCATACGGGTTTTTGCAAGCTCTTCTCCATACCGAGGAACATGCCGTCGAAAGGATGCTCCTCTCTGTAGCCGATGGGCACCCAGCACACCTTCTTTCCACCCACAGTCTTGTCGAGGTTGATATCGGCACCGAGTGTGAAGATTTTGCCGGCGTATGACCTATGCTGCTCATTGACGAGCCATGAAAGCTGCGCCAGCTTCTCCGGTGTGTCGATAACGAAAGGATTGTAGAACGTACCGTTGTTGTAGGCATCGGGGTCGAAGTTCGCGTCACGGTAGTCATACCATGTGACGCTCCCGAAACTGTAGGAGATATCATCGGCCAGGGCGCACAGCGGGAACAGCACTGCTGCGAGCACCATGACGGACAACCGGTATACTGTCTTTTTCATTTCCATTGCTTGCTATTTGTCGTAATTGTACCAGATATCAGAACCTGAACTTGAACACTTCGTCCTCGCTGCCGAGCACATAAACGCCGCGCACCGACAGTGGAACATTGATGGTGGAACCCTTAACTTCCTGCTTGAACACCAGAAGGCCCGCCGTGTTGAAGATGCGGATGGTCTCTCCGGGATGCAGATTGCGCACGCTGACACCTTTGCCGTTGACATCCACCTGTATGCGGTGGTTGGTCGACTTGCCTTCGATGGCAGGTCGGACGATGCGCGTCGGGTCGCTGTAGGGGAAGATATTGACAAGAGCGGGATTGGAGCCGCCGTGCAGGTTTTTGACGTGCGCCACAGCCAGGTCGGTGGCAGAGATGCTGGTGTCGACCACATGGCAGTTGACGTAAGCCTGTAGTGGCTCGGTGATGCCCCGGACGCTCACCGTGGCGTATGCCTTTCGTTGGTCGCCCATCTGCACGAACTCCGACTGGCTCACCAGTACCTCGGCGGTGTCGTCGAGCGGCTCGCCGATGGAGGGATGGGCATAGACCCCCACGCGGACGCCCATATCGCTTTGAAGCCCCCTATGGTCGATGAGCTCAACAACAAAGGTGTTGACCCCGTCCTCGATGCTCTGGTTGACCACATTGCTCTCGATGTCGGCCATGGTGAGGCGTGTGCGTGGTGTGGTGAAGCTCTGTCGCAGGTAGCTCATCGAACGGCGTAGCGGGTGGGCTTTCACCTTGAACACGTTGTTGTACTCCACGTTGACCGTGCTGCTGATGTAGCCGTTGAAATCGCTGTCGATGGGATACAGGACGGTATAAGTGCTTTCGCGGGCAGGAGCAACATAGACACTGTCGATGTCGAACGTTGAGCCGTTGATGACGACGTTGGCACCTTGGATGGGCGACGTGCCAGTGTTGCGGATGCGGATGCTCACAGGCAGCGTGCTGCTTCCAAGGAGTGAGGCCTGTCCGTATGACACCTCCGTCTGACAGCTGTTGTGGAAATACTTGTCGTTGGCCATGACGATGCCCGCTCCCGACTTAGGATGGCCCAGCGTGTAGACCACACTGATATGTGCGTCGTCGAGAAAACCGTCGAAACTGGTCATTACGAGGCTGTCTTGCTCAGCGCCCACAGTGATGGGGTCGGTGAGTTGGAGCCGCTGTCCAAGATGTATTCGTGATGCATTGAGCATGGTACAGATACTGTCAGTGTATGACTTGGAGCCGTCATCAGCGCGATAGACGTTGTTGGCCTCCGTCCACAAGACGGCAAAGTCGTTGATGTCGGCCGCATCGCGGTCGCAGACGATCTTCACCTTGCCTGGTATCTTGTAGCCGGTGCCAAGGTTGCCGTGGGGCAGGCCGTCGCCATGTCCGTTCATGGCGAGCGAGCGGATATAGATGTCGGGCACAGAGTCGGATGCCTCATATACCATTGCGATGATGGCGCTCTTGCCCACGCGATGCATCATGAAGTGATTGGCCTTGATGTCGTCGTCGAAGTAGGTCACCTGTGATGAGTTCATCGGTTTGGAGGCATAGCGCAGCACCGCCCCGCCCAGTTCGGCCGACATGAGGTTGGCAGCCACAAGCACGGTGTCGTTGCGCATGAGCAGGTCGTACTGTGTGATGGAGTGGCTTTTGTCGATGGGGAAGTAGAGCGGCGACGGCTCGCTCCATCGTGTGCCGTCGTAGGTTTTCAGCATCAGCTGTCCGGCAAACATCACGTTGGAGATGGAGTCGAGCGGCAGGCTGGGGTCGATGGGCTGGGGAGCACCGTGCTGGTATACCACTGCGGCATGTCCGTCTTCCTGGATGGTGACCACGGGTTTGATGTCCTGCTTGCCCGGTTCCTCTTCGGATTCGGTGACGTTGGTCAGTACCCAGTCGCCATCATCCGTGCGCATCGTAGCCTTGATGTGGGTGGGCAGGTTGAGACTGATGGCCACGGCGTCGGTGGCAGCCACCTCTTCGTCGGTCATGGGTCGGCCCTTCTGCTCGAACACCACGATTTCGTGGTCTCCGCGTTTCGAGCGCATGTGGTTGGTGGCGGTGGTGCCGGCAGGCGAAAGGCTCTTCGTGGTGCCGGCAGCGATGTCGTGCAGTGTTACCTGGTCGTCATTGTAATTGTCTACCGTCTTCATGTCGTTGTAAACCACGGTGTTGCCGTCGAGGAAGTGCGCGTTGGCGTCAAGTGCCACGTCGTTGGCCAGGACATGTCCGAACTCACTGGGTTCAGGTGCCGGCAGCTTGCGGTAGTTGAGCGCGAGCGGCTTGGCCTTGCTCTCCTCATCCAAGAGCCAATAGGGGAATTTGCTGTGAAAGGGATTGTAGGGCGTGTCGGGTATGAGCAACTGTCCACCGAGGTGGAATCCCGCTGATGCCGAGGCAGAAAAGAAGAAAGTCTTGATGTTGAGGAACGCCTGGCCCACCAACATTCCGGTGAGACGGATGCCTACGCCGGGAGCATAATTGGCAAAGGGGCCCTCCAGACCTGCCTGGAAGCCGATTTTTCCGCCAAAGCGCAGACCAGCCTCGGCGTTGAACAGCCAGCCGATGTTCAATCCGCCTATTTCCTTGGGCGTGTGCGCGAGGAGCGTGGCCCCGGCAGTGGCCTTGGCACTGAAATTGGCAAAATAGCCCATCGTTTTGCCCGACATGACATTCTCGGCACCAGAATCGTAGGACTTGATGCCGAAATCGACTTGCGCGGAGGCTTCGGCACAACCACTGAACGACACGTACTTCTCGACTTTCTTAAGGACTGTCTTGAGCTTTTGGAATTTGGGGTTGTCGGAAAGGTTGCCCCAGAACATGCCTATGCCGTAGCCTATCTGTCCTGAGACTTCTGCCACCTGGAAGTGTGTGGGGTCGAACGACGGCCATTTGAAATTGAACTTGGCACCACCGAACCACCCTGTTCCGATACGCTTGCTGCTGATGTTGAAGATGTCGTCGAGGTCGTTGTAGATCCACTTGTCGAAATCCACCCCTTTTCCAACGGCACTGACGCGCTTATTGTCATCGATTTCGTGGTCCTTGAACTTCTCTATGTCCTTCATTTCCTGACGTGCACCCTTCACCTTGTCGCTTTCGCCCGGCTTGTCGCCACGGTTCACCGACACGTTGATCATCAAGTTGGCAAGGTGCTTGCGCGGGTCGATGACAAAGGCCGTGGAGACAGATACAGGATTGAATGACTTCTTGAACTCGAACGGGAGGCGTATTTCAATCCCGGCATCTTCGAAATGGCCGGCGCCCTTGCTGTCGCCCACCCAGTTTTCGTTCACCTCGTCTTCCACTTTCTTCTTGCTGTCATCACGGTTGATGTAGGTGTTCTTCAAGAAGGGGAACTGGTTGTAGGTGAGGTCGCCCGACTTGAGGAGGACGGAGCATGCCGCCCCTACGGGTATGACATCGAGCAGGCTGAAGTCGACATAGAAATAGTCGTAGGTTAACGACGGGAAGCGTGTGCCGTCGATGGTAGAGACAATCTTGTCGGTGGCCTCGGTGACGCCACCTGAATTGATGTCTGTGACAAAGAGCGAGCAATCGGGCACCGAGGCTCCGCGTGGCCGCGAGAATGCCACCTGCATCTTGGCAAAGCGGTCGATGGGCTTGTTGTCGAGAAGCTTCAGATACTGCTGTCCGGCGTCTTCGAAATACTTGAGCGTGTCGGCCTGCACCCATCCGGAAAGGTCGATGGGGTCGACGGTGCAGAGCGCGTAATCCACACCTCCGCGCACAATGACGGTCTTTTCGTCGTTCAGGTGCAGGAAGTGCTGGTCGCTGATGGTCAGTCCGTTGGCCGTCACGGTGCCCGACCTGAGGGTGAGGTTGGCGTTGCAGCGGGCCTCACTCACAATGCCTGTCTCATCGTCGGCGGCTCCGGCATACTTATACACAGTGGGCAGATAGCCTCGTGAGATGATCTCGATGTAGGCAGGCTTGCCCATGGTGAGAATCTTGTGCGCCTTGCGCGCCTTGTCGTAGCCGATATACTTGGCACCGATGTTGGTGGCAGGGTTCCCGTCGGCATCCACCGTCTGCACATGGCAGGTGATGTTCTCCAGCAGTCGGGAGCGGTCGTTCCAGATAGCCAGATAGAGGGTGTCGTATTTCTCATAGAGGCCCGATCCCACCCAGTTGAAGTTCATGAATTCACGGTTCTCGTGCTTGTCGAGATGAAATTCATTCGACAGGTCCATGATCTTGAACGCATCGTTCAGGTCGATACGTGGGTTCAGTTTCTTCTTGTCGAGACGCAGGCGATTGCCGTCGTCGTTGAGGATCACGTCTATCAGGTCCTCCTTCTCGGGGACGTAGATACTTTGGAACGACGATGCCTGGAGGTCGAGCATGGTGGTGGTTTTCTGCAGCTCTCCGTCTTCGTCCATGCTGCCTGTGGTACACTCCAGCACATAGTTCTTGCCTGTGGCCTGCCGTTTCTGGTCGAGCTGGAAGATATAGAGGCGGTCGTTGTCCCAGTCGTTGATGAAGTAGCGGAAGCGGTAGTAATTCTCGGGTTTGCCGGTACGGTATACCTTTATGACGTAGGGATCTGTCTGCAAAGGCAGGTTGACAAAGAAGTAATCATTGCATGCCATCACGAGGGTGTCGCCGTTCTGGTTGTCGAGCATCACCTCGAAGCCGGCCGACGTGGGGTGCTTGTCGTCGATATGGAAGCATAGCAGCGAATGGTCGCGCATGGTCCAGAACATCCGCTGGTCGGCGAGCCACTTCTTGCGTGTCGATCCCAGCATCTGCTTCACTTTGTCCACTTCGGCATAATTGCCCGACATGTCGCCGTCGGTGGTCTGCACTTTTGTCCATTTCAGCCCCGAGTTGGGCGACTTGATTTCGTCGAAGTTGGCCACGTCGGTCACATTGTTGGCGAAATAGAGATCGAAGTCGGGCAGTTGCGCCAAGGCCGTATATGCGAACGGCAAGAGCAGCAATTGAATAAACAATATCTTTTTCATATCTTGTATCATGTGTTTTTTTACTTCTACTCTTCCCATAAAGAGGATTTGTCGCCTCCATATTGATTCGAGAAAGCGTCTTCGGTGTAAGTCTCAGGATCAAAGGAGATTTTCTCCGTTGATTCCAGCATCATCCGGGTGGAAGGCAGCGCGCAGATGGGCATAGCCATTGGTTGTATGTATTGTTTCTTTGCCATGTCATTAAATATTTATTTTGATGTTCTGACAGAAAATCAACTTGAAATCAATGAGATTTCAAAGATACAACAAAATATTGAATAACCGCACTAAAACGAGGGTAAAAAAATATTTAGTAATCGTAAAAAAATAACTTGGTATGATTTACCATACAATAAATGACCTCCCCCGGCCCCTCCACCACAAAGAGGTGGGCTTTGCGGCGCTCCGACGACTTCTGCTGCAAGCTTTGAAGCCGCTTGATCTTGGGGTTCTGCATGCTGGAGATATCGGTAGGCATAATAATAAGGACTTTAACGACTCTAAGGACTTTAAGCTCAAAGTGTCTTGAATACTATAAAAATCTATAAAAACTATAGCAACTATAACATCTATCCCCCCCTATTCAGCCAATCGGAAGCCGATGTCGTCGGCCCAGATGGTGGAGGGACTCTCCTGGCGGTCGTTCACCAGACAGTGGCTGGCAAAGTCGAGGTAGCCGCCGCCACGGAGCACCTGACGGTGACCTCTGGTGGAAGCCGAACGCTGCCCTACCCCGCCTGATACGGTGCACCACTCGCTCACGTTGCCGCTCATATCGTAAAGGCCCAGTTCGTTCGACCATTTGCCCTTCACATCATGTGCCTGGTTGCCACTGTTGTTGCAATACCAGCCCACGTCGTTGATGTCGTTGCTGCCCGCCATGGGCAAATTGCGGGTTCTACGTCCACCACGGGCGGCATACTCCCACTCCTCCTCTGTGGGCAAGCGGAAATGGCGACGCGTGATGGCATTGAGTTTCATCAAGAAGAGTCCGATATCCACATATCTCACCCCTTGCACCGGTTTCTGCGGACCCTTGTCGCGTGAGGGGTTGTATCCCATGAGGGCCACCCACAGTTCCTGTGTCACCTCGGTCTCACCGATGAAGAAGTCGTGGAGCGACACCTCGCGAATGATGGTCTTTGGAGCCAGCGAGTCGGTGGCCTCAGGATTCTCCACCTCCATCTGCAGGCGTCCACCCTCAACGGTGATCATTTTGAAGGTAATGCCCTCTACGTTGATGATGTTTCCGGAAATGGGGCCTATGGCCCCCAACTGTAATGGAGCGACGGAGTCGGCGGGTGCCGAGAGGCTGTCGGGCTGTTGCTGGGCCACCGCAAGCATCGGAATGCAGAGGAGGAACGCTCCTGTCAATACCCTCTTGGCAAGGGAAAAGTGAAAAACAGACAAATCGATATTCATAATTGGCTGCAAAGATAGTGCAAACCGAATGGAAAGCAAAATAAATCGTCAGATTTATTTTCTTTTCTGAGTAACGAATTGGGCGACACACAAAATGAAGTCCCGAATAAAAAAAGACCTCCCCCGTCCCCTCCTGAGAGGAGGGGGGAGTGATATGCGATGCTAATCATCCCCCCTCCTCTCAGGAGGGGACGGGGGAGGTGCCTACGCAAAAGTCTTTTTATATGGAAGGTGCCGCCTATCTTCGCCGCGAAGCGGCAAAGTAGTGCAAACCGAGCGGAATGCGAAACAAAACACGAAGTTTTTTGTTGCCATTAACGAGTAACAAATTGGGTGACACATAAAATGAAGTTCCAAATAAACAAGGTAACCTCCCCCATCCCCTCCTGAGAGGAGGGGGGGATAGTTTGCTTGGCTAATCACCCCCATCCCCTCCTGAGAGGAGGGGGGATAGTTTGCTTGGCTAATCACCCCCCCTCCTCTCAGGAGGGGATGGGGGAGGTAAAATTCAAAGTAAGCGTGGTCAAAAGGTTATATGACTAGGTGCAGCCTAATTTCGCTAAAAAGCAAAATTAGTTAAATTTTCTGAGATGATATACCATCGAGCAAAGAAATGCGTTATTACAACGACAATGCACCCTGTTTTTCAAACATCTCGGGAAAAAACCAATCCGTTTATTTCATTGTACACTTGATTTTTCGTATTTTTGCAGTTCAAACCCAAGTCAAAACATGAGACGACTCCTTACCTTCATCACCCTTGTCTGGATGGCTTCCCATGCCGTCTGGGCACAAAATGATGTACCCACCATCAATCCCTCCGCCACCTTCACCAATGCCAAGGGCGACGTCACCGAAGGCACCGAATGCTCTGAATCGGCACCGCTGGAGGCCCGGTTCATGGCCAATGCCGAGAACGTGGGTTCGTGGAACGCATACTATGAGTGGCGCTTCACGAAACTGGACGAGAACACGGTATCCAGTGAGCCCTACCTCATCAGGTATGAGGAGGACACCAGTTACACCTTCACCGAGGCCGGCTCGCACAACATCGTGCTCTATGCCATCTACACCCAAGGCAACGACACCATCGCCTATACCGAAGACTACTGGAGAGACGCCACACCGCTCAGGGTGACCATCAGTGAGAGCAAGCTCGTGATGCCCAATGCCTTCTCGCCCAACGACGACAAAATCAACGATGTATACAAGGCCAAGGAGTACCAGAGCCTGGTGGAGTTCCGTGCCATCATCTTCAACCGCTGGGGACAGAAGATCTTCGAGTGGACCGACCCAGAAGACGGATGGGACGGCACCTTCCATGGTCAGGACGCGAAGCAAGGCACCTATTTTGTGGACGTGGTGGCCAAGGGAGCCGATGGGCGCCGCTACCACATCAAGCGCGACGTGAACCTGCTGCGCGGATACACAGAGACAGGCAGTTCGACAGGCGGTGGCGGCGGACAGCCTTGATGCCGCAGGCACCATAGCCGCACCACATCCCCACAACACAGCAAGACCAGAAGCCGAGCAAGAATACCGCTGCCCCGGCAGCACGAAGAGAAAGCGAGAAACATGCAACGCGAAGACGAGAAAATCAATGTCTACGGTGCCCGAGTGCACAATCTGAAAAACATCGACGTGGAAATACCCCGTGGAAGCCTGACCGTCATCACCGGACTGTCGGGCTCAGGGAAGTCGTCGCTCGCTTTCGACACCATCTACGCCGAGGGCCAGCGCCGCTATATCGAGACTTTCTCGGCCTATGCCCGCAATTTCCTTGGTGGCATGGAGCGCCCCGATGTGGACAAAATTACCGGACTGAGTCCGGTGATCAGCATCGAGCAGAAGACCACCAACAAGAATCCACGCTCCACCGTAGGCACCACCACCGAGGTCTACGACTACATGCGTCTGCTCTATGCCCGCGCCGGTACGGCCTACAGTTACCACACGGGCGAGAAGATGGTGAAATACACTGAGGAGAAGGTGCTCGAGATGATCCTCACCCACTACGACGGCCATCCCATCTACATCCTCGCACCCCTGGTGCGCCAGCGCAAGGGCCACTACCGCGAGCTTTTCGAGAGCATGCGCAAGAAAGGCTACCTGCATGTGCGGGTAGACGGCGAGATGATGGAACTGGAGCGGGGCATGAAAGTGGACCGCTTCAAGAACCACAATATCGAGGTGGTGGTCGACAAGCTGAAGGTGCAGGGCAAGGACGACGAGCGGCTGCGCCGCAGCGTGCAGGCCGCCATGCGCCAGGGCGACGGCGTGGTGATGATACTCGACAAGGCCGACGGCAGCATGAAGAACTTCTCGAAACGCCTGATGTGCCCCACGACGGGCATCTCGTATAGCGACCCCGCACCCAACAAGTTCTCTTTCAACTCACCCGAAGGTGCCTGTCCACACTGCAAGGGACTTGGCTACGTCAACCAGATCGACCTCGACAAGGTGATTCCCGACCGGTCGCTCTCCATCGCCGAGGGCGCCATCGTACCGTTGGGGAAATACAAGAACCAGATGATTTTCTGGCAAATCGACGCCCTGCTGCAGAAACACGACTGCACGGTGAAGACTCCCGTGAAAGACCTGCCCGACGAGGCGC
>Ga0310695_10009268_pt1 | contig 14852 bp, 11 predicted proteins | sample RumenRJG_04DNA_FD_203882 | JGI IMG/M metagenome (GOLD analysis project Ga0310695, IMG submission 203882) | Bovine rumen microbial communities from Lethbridge, Alberta, Canada - RJG_04 (v2) (version 2) | ecosystem: Host-associated > Mammals > Digestive system > Stomach > Rumen | place: Canada... | reverse complement strand
TGAATGTATGGACAGAATGAGAAAAATCGGGTTTAAACTAAAATCTACCATCGTTAAAGATATTCAGGGCAACGAAAGAGCAAAAGGCAGAACAGCAAATCTGTGGCGTTATCGTGCATTGGCAGGCGGATTTTCAATATTCAATCACGAATATATTTTCGTATTCCAAAAATAAGCCTATTTTTTTTCGTACGGTCGAATTTCGTATTTTGCTTTGATAATATTTACAACAGATGTAATGTTCGGTCCATAGCAATTGTATTTAACGACTTTGTTATATTTTGTTGCAAGTTCAAACAAACACCCCGATTTGCCGACATTATGAGTCTTTTTTAATACAGGAGCGCAAGTTCCAAGTTGAAACCTTTCAACAAACATTCCTTTCTTTCTCAGACAATCTTCATAAGCCCCCGGAGATGTTTCTTCCCAAAATTCAGATTTATAACTGTCACATTTTTCCGAAGCATCAAAAACATCCTCTGAAAGCACATACGAACCATCATAATTCTGAACCGGACAAAAAAATATTCCTTTTTTCGGAAATGCAATTCCATGAGGACCTTTATTGCCACTGATAAAAGAACAACCGCTTAACAACACCACAAAGCACAATAAAAATGCAATCTTTTTCATTCTGTCTCCTAATTCGGAATGATATTTTTTATTATATTTTTTTTGGGGGATATGTCAATAAGTAATTATTTTCATGTTCATGATATTATTGAATTATGAATTTAGATAGCCGAATTGACAGTATTTTATCCCCTATTGCAAACAAGATTTCGGGGGTAATTTTTTCTCACATTACCATTGAAGGTGTCCGTGTAGAATTTTTAATTGCTTTATTAATAATTGCGGCTTTGTATTTTACAATCAGAACAAGATTTATCGGCATTTGGGGATTTAAGCACGCACTTGATTTACTGACATTAAGATACAAACATCAGGATGTCATAAAGAAAAAAAGAAAAGGAGAGGTATCATCTTTTCAGGCTCTAACGGCAACTATTTCCGCATCTGCAGGAATGGGAAATATTGTAGGTTCTGCACTTGCAGTATCTGTCGGAGGTCCGGGGGTAATTTTTTGGATTATTACGGCAGGAATTTTTTCAATGGCATTAAAATTTTCCGAAGTATTATTGGGCATTAAATTCAGGCAAATAAACAAAGACGGCTCATCTTCAGGCGGACCTATGTATTATATAATAAATGGTTTGAGAGCAAAGTGGATAAAACCGTTCACTCCATACCTTGCAAATATCTATGCAATATGTTGTATTTTTGCAATGATAGGCGGATGGAATTTGTTTCAGATTAATGCTATTACAACTCAAATTTCAAATGTGACGGGATTATTTACCGATTGCAGGTGGCTTTTTGGACTGATTGTTGCAATAATCACTTATGTAACGGTTATTGGCGGAATCAAATCAATAGGAAAATTTACATCAAAAGTAACTCCTTTGATGTGTAGTTTATATGTTTTGAGTGCATTTTTAATCTGCATATTGAATATAAAAAATATTCCTCACACAATAGGACTTATTATTTCAGAAGCGTTCAAGCCAAATGCTCTGATAAGCGGAGGAGTTTTTGGTTGTATGTTGTGGGGATTTCGCAGGGCAATGTTTGCAAACGAAGCAGGTTTAGGCACCGCACCGATTGCTTTTTCTGCTGTTAAAACAAGTAAACCTGTTGCACAGGCATTTATTGCTATGCTTCAGCCGTTTGTTGATACTGTCATTGTTGGTACGGCTACGGCATTTATAATTGTTGTGACAGGTGCTTATAAAGATTATTTAGGTACTCCGGCAGGAATTGAACTGACATCTCACGCTTTTGAAAGTGTATGGGCTTATTTTCCTATTTTATTAACGATTATGGCAGGATTTTTTGTATTATCAACTATGCTTTGCGGTTCTTATTACGGAGTAAAAAGTTGGACATTTTTATTTGGTGAATCAAAACTGAAAACAAGAATTTTTCAGATAATATATTGCGTTTTTATTGTAATCGGCTCTGCTATGAACCTAAAAAGTGTTGTCGGACTTTCTGACGGCTTCACTTTATTTTTGGCAGTTCCAAATTTAATTGCAGTATTTTTATTATCGGGTATAATAATGAAAGAACTTAAAAGATATTGCAAAAAATACAATATCGGATTTTTTAGAGAAAATTAGTAACAGTCGAAAATATGGCTATATCGTGGGAGAGAATTAATGATTAAAAAAGAATGTCTTGAAATTGTAAGAGAAAAATGTGAAAATTGCCGTGAATGTGTTTTGGGGAATACAAGAAAAAATATAGTTTTTTCTGACGGTAATCCGGAAACGGCAAAAATCGTTTTGATAGGCGAAGCCCCAGGAGAAACCGAAGATGAAACAGGGACTCCGTTTGTCGGCAGAGCAGGAAAACTTTTAAATGAATTTTTAGAAGATGCCGGAATTTCAAGACAGGATGATTTGTATATTATTAACACCGTAAAATGCCGTCCGCCTGAAAACAGAGTCCCGACAGATGTTGAAAAAATGCTTTGTCATAAATTCTTGACTGCTCAAATTGATATTATGAATCCGAAAGCAATAATTTTTTGCGGTGCAACTGCACTGAAATCTTTTTGTGAAGACAAAAAAGTTCAGATTTCAAAAGTAAGAGGTAAATGGTTTGATGTTACAATTAATGGAAAAACATACAAATCAATGGCTATATTCCACCCGTCTTACTTATTGAGAAATCACTCTATGGAAGACGGTTCACCTCGCAGACTTATGCAAGAAGATTTAAGAGAAATCAGAACAACCGTTATTGCTAACAGAAAATCACCAAAATCTTTGCATGAAATGGTTTTTGGCGAATTGACAATGGTTTAAAAATTATAAATATTATTAAAAAAACTCTCTCAAGTAATGAGAGAGTTTTTTGATTATTCAACATATTCTTCAAGTTTTTTCTTTTTGTTCGGATGGCGAAGTTTACGCAACGCTTTTGCTTCAATTTGTCTGATACGCTCTCTTGTAACACCAAACAACTGACCTACTTCTTCTAATGTTCTTTGTCTGCCGTCATCCATACCAAAACGCAATCTCAAAACATCGCGTTCTCTTGGGGATAATGTACAAAGAACTTCTGCCAAATCTTCTTTTAAAAGTTCTGAAGCAACCCTTTTTACAGGTGCATCGGCTTCTCTATCTTCAATAAAATCACCCAAACGAGAATCTTCTTCTTTACCGATAGGAGTTTCTAAAGATAAAGGTTCTTGCGCAATTTTAATAATGTCACGAAGTTTTGAAATTGAAACATTCATTTCTGCTGCAAGTTCTTCTTCGGTCGGTTTTCTTGAATTTTCCTGAGCAAGTTTTCTTGTAACTTTTTTCAGTTTGTTAATAGTTTCAACCATGTGAACAGGAATTCTGATAGTTCTTGCCTGATCAGCAATAGCACGAGTAATTGCCTGTCTAATCCACCAAGTCGCATAAGTAGAGAATTTAAAACCTCTTTCATGGTCAAATTTTTCAGCCGCTCTGATTAAACCCAAATTGCCTTCCTGAATCAAATCCAAGAATAACATTCCACGACCGATATATTTTTTTGCAATACTGACAACAAGTCTTAAATTTGCCTGAACAAGTTTTCTTTTGGCAATAGCACCGGCACTTCCGCCTTCTAATATCTGTCTTGCAAGTGCGATTTCATCATTTGCGGATAACAATTTGATACGACCGATTTCACGCAAATAAAGACGAACAGGGTCATCTATTGCAATACTTTTCGGAACTTCCAAGTCTCGAGGATCGGGTTCGTCTGATGAACGCATCATATAAATATCATCAGAAGATACTTTATCTCCCATTTTTGAAGTAACAATATCGTCAATATTATCAGTAGAAATATCTACATTCATATAATTTACAGCATCATTGTCAAGCGAATCATCTTCACCTAAACCTCTTAAATCTAATGCATCTTCTTCTTCAATACTAATAACTGAAGAACTGCCTTGTCTTTTTCTTGTCATCTAATTCATCTCCGATTTTTGTCTTTTGTTCTTAATTTTATCTCTTAATTGAATTTGAATTTTAAGAGCTTCGGGATCGTCATCATCAATCCCTTTATAAATTTTTTTTATGTGTTTAACTTCCTCGACATGCTTACACTGATTGATTTTAGCAATAGTTTCATTTATAGCGTTTCTGAATTCCTCTTTGTCAAGACCTTTATAGGCTTGGGCATGCTCGATTAGTTCGGGTAAAACCGCCTGAGCATCAGGGTTTTCAACAAATTCAGTATATAAGTGTTCGATTAATTCTTTCACATTATTTACGGTACATATCAATTTGTCAATTGTAGATTTTACAATTATTAATATTTCATCATCGAATATGACCTCTGACATCATTTCACTTAATTCAGAAAAAGAAAAATGATTGTCGGGTACTAAAAAAACGCTCAATAAAAATTTTTGCGCTTTTTGTGACACAGAATTACTTTTTGTTACATTCTTAACAATTCGTTCTACCTGTGGAATATTTGCACTATCGAAAGAACGAAGTTCAGACTTTATTACGGATGATTCTATACCTAAACTTTGTGCAACCATTTCAACGTATTCGCTGCGTATTACTTTGTTTTGAATTTCAGCCAAAACAGGGATAATTGTGCTTATATACTGTGCTTTTTCCTGCGGGGTTTTGTAGTTATCTTTTTGTTTCAAAATACTATTAATCTGAAAATCAATATATAACGGCGCTTTTTCCATATACATTTTATAAGCATCCGCACCGACAGAGCGTACAAATTCATCAGGGTCTTTTCCTTCCGGTGGTGCAATTACTCTGATTTCGCAGGCATAACGCTCTGCACTTGAACTTATCGGCAAATAACTTTCATCAAATTGTTTGATATTACCCAAACCTGCAAAAACTTCTTTTATAACGGAGGCACCTTTTACTGTTGCTTTTTGACCTGCTCCGTCCGTATCAAAAGATAAATAAATTCTTCTTGATTTGGTATATCTTGACAAAAGTCTGACATGGTCAGGAGTTAAGGCTGTTCCGCAGGATGCAACACAGTTTTCTATCCCGTGAGCCTGAGAAGATATTACATCAAAATAACCTTCCATCAAAACTACCGCATCTTCAGATTTTATAGCATCTTTTGCAGTATCAAGACCGTACAAAATCTTACTTTTGTTGTAAATTAAAGAATCAGATGAATTAATATATTTCGGACTTTGACCGCTTTCTAACGCTCTTGCACCAAAAGCGACAAATTCACTGTTTTCGTTGCGGATAGGTATAATTAAACGACCTCTGAATCGGTCTATATACCCGCCTTTTTCACTTTTTAAAATCAATCCTGCTTTTTCTAACACATCATTAGAAAAATCTTTTCTCAATTCATCATAAAGCGTTGAATAACTTTTTGGCGCAACACCGAGATGAAATTTTTTAATAATATCCGAACCAATCCCTCTTTTTGCTAAATAATCAAGTGCCATTTGGGCATTATCAGTTTTATTTCTCAAAAGAAAATCATGGTAAATTTCAGACGCAATAGCCGTAGCATTAAGCATTTGCTCTTTTAATTCTCTTGTTGAACCCTCTGATTTGTGAGTATGCGGAATTTCAAGCCCGAATTTTTCCGCCAAATCTTCAATGACTTCCCGAAACTCCTGATTTTTGGTTTTCATAATGAATTTGATTGCATCTCCGCCTTCTCCACAACTGAAACATTTATAAATTCCCATTGACGGAGTAACGCAAAATGATGGATTTTTATCCTTATGAAAAGGACACAAACCCCAATAGGAATTGCCTCTTTTTTTGAGGACAACCTGCTGAGATACAACATCTACAATATCAAGGCGGCTTTTTATATCCTGTATTAATTCATCCCACGTTCCAGACATACCAAAATTTTAGCACCAATATAGAGTTTTTGTAAGATTTTGAAAAAGAATCATATAAAAAGGCGATAAGATAATAACCCTAAAAAATCAAAAAGCCGATTGTATTCAATCGACTTAAAAAAGTGTGTGAGTAAATATATATTATAAGTTTTATACTATTCTCTGCTCTTAAGCGAACAAATCAGCAAACGGACCGTTTGGGTCTGCAATATGAGCCGCAACTGCTCCGTCTTCAACTGATTTTAAACCCGGTAAAACTACTTCGTTCAAACCGTTTGCAACACTTGCAACCTGCTGTGGTGTTACTTTATAGTTAAACCCTAATCTTGTCAAAATCGCATTTGTTTCATCCGCAATATCACTGTCTTTCGGTGCGAATTTGGAAATTTTAACTCCGTAAAGATTTTGTGCATTCTTGGTTAATAAATCTGTTTCATTTTCCAAACCTTTAAATGCCGGTGCTTTTGTTTCAACTTCTTTTACTTCTTCTTTCTGACCTTCTTGCGCTTTTTTAGCCGCATCTTGACCAATAAACAAGTTGTAATTGTTGTACTTTCCGAATCTGTTAAATTCAACTGCCATAACTTGGTCTCCTTAAATTTTACTCACATACAGGTTATCGGCATGTTTTTAATAATCTTTAGAATTTTGTCATGCATTGTTAAGTTTTTGTAACAAACCTGCTCATACCTACCTCAAATGTAATCAGAATTAGAGCACAATACCCTCTCCTAATTTTGGAGATAGCATGGTGGGATTAATAAAATACTCCCTCTCCTAATTTTAGGGGAGGGCTGGGGTGAGGTTAAACATTAAAAAGCCGATTGGATATCCAATCGGCTTTAAATATGTGAGAGAGAAGATTTTATTTATTTTACTAAGCAGTAAAGAAATCGAACGGACAGTCTTGCAAATGTGTTGTTACATCTGCTTTATTTTCGGCAACTCTTGCATATACATTACTCAAATTATCTAATGTTGCCAAATCTTTTTTACCTAAAGGTCCAAAATTACCATGCCATCTGCCAAATTCAGGTGCAGCTTTCATATAAGATTCAACTGAACCTTCAGGTGCTTTTGCTGAAAATTTAACACCCATTGCTGCATAAGGACTTATTTCATCTAAATTTTCTCTTTTTACTGTATCCAAACCTGTAAGTTTGATAGGTGTTGCAATTGTTGTTTCTTCTGTTTTTGCACCTTTTAAACTTGGTTTACTCCAAAAATCTGATAGTTTAAAATAGTTGTTTCCGCTTCCGTTTACGCCATTTGTTCCGCCCATTTGTCAATCTCCTTTTTGTACTCACATATTGAGTGATATGTATTTAATCGTTCATCCTATTGATAGATTTTCCATCTCTCGTATTTATATAAAGTATTTTTTAATCAGGAAATTGCATGATTTGAGCAAATTGTTAACAAATGTTAACAAATAGATTATAAAAATTTATTCTTCTTCAAGACTTAAAATAGCCATAAATGCTTCCTGCGGAATTTCTACGCTTCCGACAGATTTCATACGCTTTTTACCGCGTTTTTGTTTTTCGAGCAGTTTTCTTTTACGGGTAATATCACCGCCATAACATTTCGCAAGTACATTTTTGCGCATTGCTTTAATATTTGTTCTGGCAATAATTCGCCCGCCTACTGCCGCCTGAATCGGCACTTCAAAAAGTTGTTTCGGAATAATTTCTTTTAATTTTACCGTTAATTTTTGACCTATGTAATATGCACTATCAGTGTGACAAATTACAGATAAAGCATCAACGACTTCGCCTGAAAGCATAATATCAAGTTTTACAAGATTAGAACGCTTATATCCGCAAAATTCGTAATCCATGCTCGCATAACCTTTAGTACGGGATTTTAACTGGTCATAAAAGTCTGTAATGACTTCACTTAAAGGGATTTCATAGGTTAAATCAACCCTGACTTTATCCAAATAAGTCATATTAATAAATATTCCCCGTTTAGACTGAGCCAAATCCATTAAAGTTCCTACATAATCATTTGGTGCAAGAATCTGAACTTTGACATACGGTTCTTCAATAAAATCACGATACTGCGCATCAGGAAGATTTGACGGGTTATCAATATCCAAAACTTCCCCGTTTGTTTTGTGAACTTTATACACAACAGACGGCGCAGTGGTAATAAGCGACAAGTCATACTCTCTTTCAAGCCGTTCCTGTATAATTTCCATGTGAAGCATGCCAAGAAAACCGCAACGGAACCCAAATCCGAGTGCATTTGATGTTTCAGGCTCAAAAGTTATCGAACTGTCATTGAGTTTTAATTTTTCCAAAGCCTCTTTTAAATCCGCATAATCTTCATTATCAACAGGGTAAAGTCCTGAAAATACCATTGGTAATGCTTCTTTATACCCTGCAAGAGGTTCAGATGCTGGATTTTCAATTGTTGTAAGTGTATCCCCGACAAAACGGGTAAGTTCTTTTATTGAGCCTGCAAAATATCCTACATCCCCGCATTTGAGTTGTTTTACAGGTACTCTTTGCGGGTTTTGATAACCGAGTTCGACAATTTCACATTCTTTGCCTGTTGCCATAAATCTGACTTTGTCACCAACATTCATCACACCGTCAACAACTTTGAAATAGCAGACTGTTCCTAAATATTGGTCATATACACTGTCAAAAATCAATGCACGCAAAGGTTTTTCGGTATTATCCTCAGGTGCCGGTACATAATCAACTATCGCTTCCAATACTTCTTCAATTCCCTGTCCTGTCTTTGCACTGACAGGAATAGCAATAGATGTATCAAGTCCTAAAATTTCTTCAATCTCTTTTTTAACCTTTTCAACATCTGCAGACGGAAGGTCAATTTTATTGATTACCGGTATAATTTCAAGATTTTGTTCAATCGCAAGATACACATTGGCTAAAGTTTGTGCCTCAACTCCCTGAGTAGCATCGACAATTAACAATGCGCCTTCACATGCCGCTAAAGAACGGGAAACCTCATACGAAAAATCAACATGCCCCGGGGTATCAATGAGATTTAGTTCATAATCTTTACCGTCATGTGCTTTATAATTCATTCTTGCGGCATTGAGTTTAATCGTAATTCCACGCTCACGCTCAATATCCATTGAATCCAAAAGTTGTTCCTGCATATCTCTTTGAGATACCGTACCTGTTTTTTCTAACAATCTGTCGGCAAGTGTGGATTTTCCGTGGTCAATGTGTGCTATTATACAAAAATTTCGTACATTTTCTCGTAGTGCCATAATTTGATTATATATGAAAAATAGGCTAAAACAATATTTTTCTTGATTAGTAAGTATTTTTAGAATATTATTGAATTACTCGTAGGTTGGGCATACCTGCCCAACATAATTTTAGAAAAGAGGGAAATATGCTTGATATTAAACTTATTAGGGAAAACCCCGAAAAAATAAACGAACTTTTGAAAAGAAGAAATCCGCAATGGTCAATAGATGAAGTATTACAAATTGACGAAGAAAGAAGAAAAATTCAGACTCAGGCTGATGAACTTCGTGCAAAACGCAAAAATGAATCACAAAAAATCGGCATGATGAAGAAAAATGGCGAAAATACTGATGCCATTCAGGAAGAAGTCAGAGAATTAGGTGACGAAATTAAAGCACTTGAAGAAAAACAAAACGAACTTGACGAAAAACAGAGAAATGTTCTTCTTCATATTCCGAATATTCCTGACGAAACAACTCCTGTCGGAACATCGGAAGATGATAATGTAGTTGTTTCAACATGGGGTGAACCGACAAAATTTGATTTTGAACCAAAAGCACACTGGGATTTGTGCGAAGAAAAAGGTCTTGTGGATTTTGAAAGAGGAGTAAAATTATCTCAATCAAGATTCACTCTATACAGAGGCAAAGGTGCAAGATTAGAAAGGGCAATAATTAATTTCTTCCTTGACCAACACACAGAAAACGAAGGCTATGAAGAAATTTTACCTCCGTTTATGGCAAACGGTGCAACTATGACAGGTACAGGACAACTTCCAAAATTTAAAGAAGATATGTATAAATGCGAAAACGAAGATTTATACCTTATTCCGACAGCAGAAGTTCCTGTTACAAACATTTATGCAGGCGAAATTTTATCAGAAGACGACCTGCCTAAATACATGACTGCCTATACCCCGTGTTTCAGACGCGAAGCAGGTTCAGCAGGTAAAGACACAAGAGGTTTAATCAGAGTTCACCAATTTAATAAAGTTGAAATGGTGAAATATACAACTCCTGAAAATTCACCTTTAGAACACGAAAAATTAACTCAAGACGGCGAAAGAATGTTGCAACTCTTGGGTTTACCTTACAGAAAAGTTGCTTTATGCACTGCTGATATAGGTTTTAGCGCAAATAAATGCTGGGATTTGGAAGTATGGTTACCGTCTTACAACACATATAAAGAAATTTCGAGTTGCTCAAATTACGGCGATTATCAGGCTCGCAGAGCAAATATCCGCTACAAAGACAAAGCAACCGGCAAAACAAGATTTGTTCATACCATAAACGGTTCCGGTCTTGCAGTCGGAAGAACATTCGCAGCAATTGTTGAAAACTTCCAAACTTTAGACGGAACAATTATTATTCCTGAAGTTTTAAGAAAATATACAGGATTTGATAAGATATAATAAAAGAGGATGTCTGAAAAAGACATCCTCTTTTTTATGTTTAATATATGTAATTATGCTCTGTTTAACAATCTGTCCAGTTCTTGTCTTTCTTTATGAATACGATTTGCGGCTTTTTCTGCGCCTGTGAGAACTCTTTTTGCACTACGCCAAAAACCTTCCGTATAGGTATCATTTTCAACTTCTGCACGAAGAACTTTTTTACCGTCTTTATTTGCGATAGAAAGATAAATATCAACAGGATTTTTTGCCTGAAGTTTAGTAATAATACCAACTTTATCGTTTACTTCTCTATTGTAATTGCTATGAATAAAAGTTCTTACAGTTTCATAATCAGGACTGTATTTTACTGCCATACCAAAAGATTGATTGTTAATTTTCTGAACTTGCATAATTTCTTCCTTTATAAAAATATCTACGATTCCTTATTTTAATCTGCCAACTATTTCATCAATATTTACTGCCGGCAATTTATCAATTTTTTCTTTTACAATATTAGCCTTTTTTGCCATTTTGTCAATAAATTTTATGGTTGATTCAAAAAACGGCAACTGGTAATAATCTTTATCCTTAAAATTGCTGTTTTTCGGGATTATTCTGCCCATGAGTTTACCGCCGTTATGCCCGAACAAGTATACATCAACTGTATTATTTTCCTGTTCTTTTGCAATTTTATCCAACTGAACCCAATCAGCAGGTTTAAAAACTCTACGCAAAGTATCTTCTGCACCACTCATTAACTTGATTCCGCCAAAAGACTGATTAGTTTTGTTATTCATATTAATTTGCATAGAAATACCTCTTTTTAGCATGAAAGCACCTAAAAAAGTTTTTTGCTACTCATGTGGTATTTTTATTAACTTTTATTAACATTAAATATTTATATTTAAAAGACCGCATAAATTATGCGGTCTTTTATTATTTATTTATCTATTATTTTTTCTTCCAAAATTTTAATTTTGAAATGAATTTTTTGAATCCGGATTCAGTTTCAGCAGAATATTTAGATGCAAGTTTTTCATGCGCCTTTTTGTCTTTTTCTGCCATTTTTTGTGCCTGTGCTATTGCTTTTTGCTCAGCTCTTTGTTGTTCTTTAAGCGCTTTTTCATAGGTCTGTTGTTGTTTTAGGGCATCTTTTTGTGCCTTTTGCATTGCTTTTTGTTCTGCTTTTGCCTGTTCTTTTAAGGCTTTTTCGTAATCCTGTTGCTGTTTTAGAGCCTCTTTTTGCACATCAGTAACAACTACTTCTTGTTCTCGTTTTAACTGTTCTTGCAAAAGTCTGTCAACATCTTCTGAACTAATTTCAGGTATTTCAGCGGCAAGTTTTTTGGCTTTTTGCGCTCGTTTTGCAAATTCTCTTTCTTTTTTCAACTGTTCTTTTTGCGCTTTCTTTTCTTCATTTGTCAAACTCCCGCGCATTGCGGTAAGTTTTGCTTTTAAGCGCTGAATTTTTGTTTCATCATTTTGTTCAGCAATTTTTGCTTGCTCTTTTAGAAGCGCTTTTTGTTGTTTTGCTTTTTCTTTTTCAAGTTTTTTTTCTTGTCTTAATTCCTCAGCACGAATTTGTTGAGCAGTTTTTTCAACTTTAGAAGTCATATCTGAAGCAATTAAACCTGATTCAGAAACTTTTGAACTCGCATTATTGACATCTACATCTTGTTGTGCAATTTTTGCCTGCTTACTGAGAAGTTTTTCCTGTTCTTTTGCAAGTGCTTTTTGCTGTTTTAGTTCTTTTCGTGCCTGTGCCATTTTTTCTTTTTCAAGTTTCTTTTGCGCTTTTTCTTGTTCTCTTATTGCATCTCTTTGTGCCATAAGCGCAATACGCTCTTTTTCTTTTTCAAGTTTCTTTTCTTCTTTTTCTTTTAATGCTTGAGCCTTTTTCTGAGCCTTTGCATATTTTGCTTCTTCTTTTAATTTTGCTCTTTGTGATTTAAGGTTATTTGCTTCAGACATTGTCATTTGAACATCTGATATTGTTGAAGAAACAGATAAAGGTTCATTATTTTGTTGTTTTTGTGTATATGGTTCAATCATTTGAGATAACTGCTCTTTTACATATTTATCATCTGCCTGAACAGGTGTAGATGCAGGTTCAATTTCTGCTATTTTTTCTGCAATTTTTTCCGCTTTTTCAGGCATTTGTTCAGCAGATTGCTCAACTACCTGAGCAGATTTTATTTCTTTTATTTCCTCTTTTTCTGCCCTGACTTCAGGAACGGTGATTTCAGGAACATTTAAAACAGAAACTCCTGTATCTGAATTTTGAACAGTACTTTGAGCAACGGCAACAGACTGTTCAACCGGCTGTGTAACAGGTTTTTCATCAGGAACTTCCGCAATTGTTACAGGAGGAGTTAAATCCTTCACTTCTGCTGTCGGTTTGGCAAATACAGTATTTGAATCAAACAAATCACTCTCATTTCCTATTTTTTTATCCAAACTCCTGACATCAAGTTCTACAATGTCATCAACATTATCTATTGTTAAAGAGTTGGAAGGTTTTTGAATATTTATATCCGAACCGATATTTGCATGTTTTTCCACAATTTCTCTGACCTGAGGTTTAGCCTCTGCTACAATATTTTCGGTATTATCAACAGTTGTCTGAACTGATTCACGCATAGAATCTTGTTTTTGTTCAACCTGTTGTTGAGTATTGTCAACAACTTCCTGCGCTGATTTTTGTAACTGTTCCGTTTCTTGTTTTGCAAGTTTTAAGGCTTCTTTTTCTTCTTTAAGTTTTAACTTTGCCTCTTTTTGAGCAAGTTTTGCCGCCTCTTTTTCTGCTTTCAACTGTTCTTTAGCAAGTTTTTTGGCTTCTTTTGCAGACAGTTTTACATTTTCTTCAGTTTGAGAAACAACTTTTGCTGTATCCCCAACAGTCTGAACAGGAGTGCTTACAGAAGTTGTTTCAGGATACCTGATTGTAACATCTTCAGTAGGCTTTAACTCTTTTGCATTAAATTTTAGAGGTTCAAGATCAGGAAGGTTTTTTGTAGTTTCTGATGCAATTTTTTCTGTTACCATATCTGATTTTTCAGTAACAGTTTTTGCTACTGCAGGAACAGGTTCAGGTTTATTTTTTATCACAACATCAGGAGTTGATATTGGATTATTAACCGATATTTTCACACTTCCGTCTGATGCGGTTTCTACATTTGTTTCCTGTTTTATTTCCGGAATTTGAGTCTGAATAGTCTTTTCTTCATTCAAAATCTTTGTTACATTTTTGGAATTATCCTGATTTACAAGCGGATTTTCTCTCACATAAGTATCACCTGACGCAATATTTTTTGAAGAATAAACCTTTTCCGCATCAGGATTTTCCGGTTTGTATGAAGGGGTTGAAGATTCTTTTACCGGTACATCTCTCAATGCAATAGGGTTTTTAACTTCCATAGGTTTTGGTTTACCTGCCAAAGCATCAGATGCAAGCATTTGCGCTAATGATGATTGATTTTCCTGCAAAATCAACTCAGAAGACGGTGTTGATTTTCTTAAAGTTTCTGATTGAGCCCTTGCAAGTTCAACATTTGTGCTGTCAGAAACAGGTCTGGCAGATAAAGATTGCATTTCTGTTCTATTTAGTTTTGAAGAATATTTTTTGTACGGATAATCTTTTATAGTGGTCATTTTATAGTCAGGATTCAGGTAAAGAAAACTTATTCCCAAATCTGCAAAGGTTGTTCTTATATAATCATATTGATTGTCAATATCTTCATAAGTAATTACCGCACCTGATTCCAAAAGTTTTGGTAAAGATGTTGAATAAAAACTTTCGAATTTGTTGTAATCACTTAAAGATATGCTTTCACAATACAAAGTTTTTTCATACGGCTCAATTGCTTTTTGAGCATTTGAAAGTCTGTCTATTATAGGATTTGAATATGCAATAGTATTGTCTTCTGCTGAACCGGCACCTTTTGCGTGCTGAATTTGTGCTTTTAAATAATGAACATAACTTTCAAGACTTTTTTCTCTTGCACTTGTTGTTTTAATATCAGCATTATAAATATCTCCGATATTATTTTCTATGGTATTTAAATCTTCAAGTGCTTTTTCGTTTTCATTCAGTTTTGTATAAGCAAGCGCTCTTAAATATAAAACGGAATTGTAATTTGATACATGTTTGAGCAGAAGTTTTGATGCTCCGTCAATAACATCCTGATAATTGCCGTTTATATACTGTGCAATAAGTTTATAATACTGACTGTTATAATCAGACGGATTAATTTTTAATGCCTTGTCAAAATTAGAAATTGCAACATTTGTATTTCCTATTTGAAGTTCATTCATACCG
>Ga0310695_10009267_pt1 | contig 14854 bp, 12 predicted proteins | sample RumenRJG_04DNA_FD_203882 | JGI IMG/M metagenome (GOLD analysis project Ga0310695, IMG submission 203882) | Bovine rumen microbial communities from Lethbridge, Alberta, Canada - RJG_04 (v2) (version 2) | ecosystem: Host-associated > Mammals > Digestive system > Stomach > Rumen | place: Canada... | reverse complement strand
GTTTTCCACATATTCGGAAAGCATAAGAGCCATCATACGGACAACAACTTCGCTCCTGTTGATATGACGGTCATATTCCTCTGAGAACTCAACATTAATCAAATTAAGCATTTGCTTAATTCCCTCATTTTTGAGATCGTTCCGTTTTTGCTCCCTTTCATATATATCGTTAAAACTAAAGAGAAAAATGCCTGCTGTATATAAAACAGACAACACTATCAGAATCAAAAAAGCCACACCCGGTTTTCGTATTTTCAATTTCTGCCTTCCTTTATTTTTGATATCATACGAGGCTGTTTTTTGTTAATTCAGAGATAGAATTGATCTTTTTTTATAATTATATATTATCATAGACAGAAATCGGAAAGAAACTTTATTTTATCAGGTGCAAATTGAAATATCGAAACATCACACAGGGAATTTTTATTAACCGGCCGAACAGGTTCACTGCCAATGTGGAAATCAATGGAAAAGCCGAAACTGTCCACGTCAAAAATACCGGAAGAGGCAGGGAGCTTCTGGTTCCGGGTGCCGAAGTATGGCTGACTGAGCCTTCCGCATCCGGACGGAAAACACGTTATGACCTGGTCACAGTCCGCAAGCAGAATGGTCTGCTCATCAATTATGACAGTCAGGCACCAAACAAAGCAGCCGGAGAATGGCTCAACACGCAGAGTTTCAACAAAGTACTGCCGGAATATGTATACGGTAACTCCCGTATTGATTTTTACATGGAAAAGAGCGGCAAGGAGTACCTCATGGAAGTTAAAGGGTGCACGCTTGAAATGGACGGAACCGGTTACTTTCCCGATGCGCCCACAGAACGCGGTATCAAACACCTGCATGAGCTGGCAGAAGCCGCGCGTGCAGGTTATCGTGCCATATTAGCCTTTGTGATCCAGATGAATGGCATTACAAAGGTCCGTCCCAACACATCCATACAGCCTGAATTCACCGAAGCATTCGAAAAGGCAAAAAAAAACGGGGTGGAAATCCTGATGCTGCCCTGTTCCGTCGAACCGGACAGCCTGGAGATCCTCCCCGGCATCGTGATCAACTAATTATAAAAATGTGTTATCAGTTCTCTTCCCAGGCCTGTTCTTTCATGTTCGTATACAGGTAGACAATAGCGGAAATGGAACAGAGAACGAAAATCAGCACAGAAGTGGCAGCGGCAATTTCATATTTTGAGTTGCCAAACTGCTTGCGCAGGTAAACACCGAGCATCTGCGGGAAGTTGGCACCGATCAAATACGGTGTCGTGAAAGAAGAAATGTTGCTCATGAAAACGAATGTCGCGGCAATCAGCACATCTTTGTAAGAAAGCGGCAGGATGATCTTGAAGAAGATGCGGATCTTCCCGGCACCGACATCCTGTGCACTTTCAACAACGGATTCGGAGATACCGGCCAGGGCTGCCACAATGATCATGGTGGCAAAGGGGATATTGAACCAGCAGTTCATGATCAGAATACCCTTCATGTTGTAAAGCAGGCCGGGTTTGAAATTATACAGCGGACTGTTCTGGTTGAAATGAAGGGAGATACGGTTCAGCAGACCGGAATCAGCAATGATGGTCTTCATCGCGTAAACCGCAACCAGACCGGGGATAAAACGCGGGATAAGGTAAAGATTCCCGATCATCTTGGAAATCTTTGAATTCGAGAAGCGCAGGAACATTGCCAGCAGATAGGCAATGCCGATGGTGAATACAACTGTCAGGACAGAAACAACGACAGTGTACCAGATCGCGTTGCTGGAAAGTTTGTTGGTGAAAAGATAGACATAATTATCAAAGGTAAAGGTACCGGTTTTCGGGTTTCTGAAGGATCGGATGATCTGATTGATCATCGGGTAGATCACCAGTCCGATAGAAACCAGCATTGCCGGTGTTAATGCTCCGATGATAAAAAGTGTCGTTTTCCAGTTTTTTTTCGGTTGTTTCATTGTACCTCACTTTCCTCACGTCGATCGGAAGATCCCGGGCGGGCATCTCTGTCCGCCCGGTGAACTTACAGTTACAGCTTAAGAATTAGAGTGTGGCGATTTCTTCAGCCCAGCGTTCCTTTATGATGGTATCGTTGGCGCCGGTGGAGACAATGTTGAAATCTGCCGGGTTCAGCAGGGAAACAGCCTCAACGGAAGGAGTCTGTTCGAGCAGGGAGGTGTCAATAACCGGGACAGCCTTCATAACTTCGACGAAGATCTGCTGTGCTTCCGGGCTGACAACGAAGTTCATGAAATCATAAGCTTCTTCAACGTGCTGGGAGGTAGCGCAGACAGCCATATCAACATCGGAACCGGTCAGGGACAGGTCGGAGAGCTGATACATCTTCACAGTTTCCGGCAGAGTGCGGTTTTCAAGAGCGGTCAGAGTACCGTCAGCCCAGGCAGGGGTCATCCAGACTTCGCCCTGGCCCAGAAGGTCGAGGGAACCCTGGTTCTTGACAGCGTACTGAACATGGCCGCCGGAGCTGTAGATATACGGATGGATCTCAGCAAGCCATTCGAAACCGGCATCGTACATATCGACGTACTTCGGATCGGAAGCGTTGGCGAATGCTTCCGGATCTTCAATCAGACGATAGATCGCTGCAGTCACGAAGGAAGAGCCGGCGCCGCCGGTATCAGGATCGTTGTAGACAAAGCGGCCGGGGTTGGCTTTCATCCATTCAACCAGTTCATCCCAGGTCTGCGGCGGTTCCGGAACAAAAGCGGAATCGTAGTCGAAGACAACAGTGGTGCCGCGATAGGGGACCAGTTTTTCAGGGTAAATGCACGGGGACATCTTAACATTTTCCAAGTTCGGCATCTTGCTCTTGTCGAGATCAAGGAAGATGCTTTCCGGATTTTCGATGCCTTCCTGACCGGCTTCTTCAACGATCTGGAGGAAGCCCATACCATTTTCGCCGAGGATGTCGAAATCGGTGGTGTTGCCGGCCTTGTAAGCAGCAATATAGCGGGCGCGCATGCTGGTCTCACCGGTACCGGAGAGGATGAACTGCAGCTGAACATTGGCAGCGCGGTCTTCTTTGGCATTGTAAGCCTTGATAACTTCAGCGAACACATCCTGAACGTTCTGTGAACCGGTGGTCCAGAAGTTGATGGTCGGCAGATCATCAGCCAATGCGGTCGTGCAGATGGTCAGAACCATCACAGCAGCCAAAACAAACAATAAAGCTTTTTTCATATATTCTCCTTTTATTTTTGACGGAGCACAAGCCCCGTTGTTCACTTTTTAATCGTCAGCAGTCAGAATAGCCAACTATTCACGAATACCTGAAACCTATTCCTTATTATAGGTATAGGTATGGTCAAAGTTCAGAGCGACTTTATCGCCTTTCTCGAACTGATCAGCCTGATCGGAGTTGATGTAGACCTTTACCAGACCCTTTTCGGTATCCAGCGTCATTTCAAGATAGTGACCGAGCATCATGATCGTCCGAACTGTACCATGCAGAATGCCCTTGTCGGATCCCTTTGTAACCGAGATGTGTTCCGGACGCACCGCAACCTGTTTGCCGGTGCCGTCATCCAGGAAGTTCATCTCACCGATAAATCCTGCAACAAAGCGGGTTGCCGGGTTATCATAGATTTCACGAGGGGATCCCATCTGTTCAATATGGCCTTTGCTCATGACAACGATGCGGTCGGAAAGCATCATCGCCTCTTCCTGGTCATGGGTGACGAAGATAACCGTAATATTGAGATCAGTCTGGATCTTGCGCAGTTCTTCTCGCATTTCCATACGGATCTTCGCATCCAGCGCGGAGAACGGCTCATCGAGCAGCAGCACTTCCGGCTCCAGGATCAGAGACCGGGCAATCGCGATACGCTGCTGCTGACCGCCCGACATCTGGTTCGGGTATTTCTTCTCAAAGCCATTCATTTTGACAAGATTCAGACCGTAAGAGATCTTTTGTTCGCGGACATCCTTCGGCAGCTTGCGCAGCTTCAGGCCAAATTCGAGATTGTCATGGACTGTCATGTGCGGCCAAAGGTTATAACTCTGGAACACCATGGAGGTGGGACGTTTTTCCGGCGGGAGGGTAATGATCGACTTGCCGTCAATAGTGATATCGCCGTCGGTCAGGTCAATAAAACCGCCGATCGTCCGCAGAATGGTGGTCTTACCGCAGCCGGAAGGGCCGAGCAGCGTGACCAGTTCACCGGTGTGAACATCCAGATCAATATTTTTGACACCGTCGCCATTGCCATAAAGCTTGGTCATGTTAATAACACTGAGTTTTATTGTATCGTCCATATTTTTTCTCCAAAGGGGTTATCCCATCTTGAAACCTTTAGCCATTGTATCCGCACTGACGTACTTCCGCATGATCCACAGCAGGAACATGTTCGGGATCACAATAATGATCGCGAACACCGCACCGGCCGTAGCGGGAAAGTCAAGGATCACGCCATACATTTCCGTCATCATCGTCCGCCATTGCGGGAGACCGACAAGCAGTGTACCGACACTTTCACCGAGGGAGCCGATAAAGGCGTGCATAGCAGCCACCACGATCCCGGGCCAGGCGATCGGCAGGGTAACGGCAAAAAATGTTTTTACCGGACCGGCACCGGCATCCCGTGCGGCCTCTTCCTGATGCTTCGGGACAGAGCGGAAAGACCCGGCCGGCAGCCAGATCATTTCCATGGTCGTACCGAGCATATGGATCAGCAATACACCGAGGAAAGTTCCCATCAAACCGATGCGATAGTAAATGATACCGATAGCGGTGTACATACCGATTTTCGGGAAAGCGTTGCCAAGCAGGAAAGAGAACATGATCAGTTTGCGGCCTTTAAACTTGAAACGGGCCAATACATAAGCTGCCGGAATACAGATCAGCATTGAAAGACCGGTGGAGGCAAAGGCAAACAGGAATGAATTCAGGATCGATCTTGGAACGTTTTGCTGATTCAGAACATAGCTCCACCACTGGAAGCCCCATTCTGAAGGAAAAACATCCCCCTGTGCGTAATGATTCGCGAATGCCAGCATAAATGCATGAAGCAGCGGACCGTAAAAGAAAAGCATAAACGCGAAAAGGATCAGCAATTCTCCTACTCGCTTTCTTCCGAGTGCCCGCTTTACAGCTTTTGCGGAATATGGATTAACTTCCCTTTCGGTTTGCTGTTTATCGTTTGCCGTTTTGTTTTCCTCCATATTGATCTCCTCTTCAGATTCTGTGGAGGACCGCAATCGGTCCTGAAATAAAAAAATATGTAAAGGTTTACATAACTTTAACATGAAACATAGAAAAATTCAATAATATAAAAGATCAGTAATAATAAAACCTGCTTTTTATCACATGTTACCCTGTCAATTGACACAAAATTCGTATGACAATAAAAACCTGCAGCATAATCTGACAGGGCACAATTATTCAGACAGAAATTTGAATAAAAGCGATATACTTTCGAATTCTGATCATTTAGGATCGTTGGTAATGAAGTCATTTTACAAGACATAACACTGCAATGGCAACGGGCTTTCTACGTTTTATGTACAGAAATCACTTTTTGTCACTCGATTAAATACGAAGGTCATTCGGTCAATTTATCGATCCATTCCAGAACTTCATCAGTACGTGAAGTAAAAGAAATGATATATGCTTCCTTGTTTGCCCCGATCACTTTTGCGTAAATATTTATAGCTTCATCGAACATGATATTGTTATTTTGTTTCAAAGGATATTCTGAAGACAATAGAGCAAAGTGCCTGTTTTCAGAAACAGCGATGATGTTCCCTGAATGAGAAGTTTCTGAAACCAGCTTTCCATCCAACAAATAAAAAGAAATTGCTTTTTTCTGCTTTGTTCTGATCCATGAAGTGTCTTGCGATGAGGTGGAAGCTAAACTGCATTTTCCGATCCCAATGACATCATATACGGTAATATACTCCCCGGCACCTTTGAGAAGCAGATTTTGCTTTGCTTTGATATGAACATCCTCTTCAATCATGTCTTTTGTGTTTTCTGAAATCAGGATTTGCCCGCCAATTGTCAAGCTTTCGATCCTGCCTGTCAGGTTGACTGCATACCCCATCACACCATATTTCATTTTTTGTTTGGAACCAATATTCCCCGCAATAGCGCTTCCGGAATTAATGCCGATCCCCATCTCCAACTCCGGAATACCACGTTGATGATACCATTCACTATCCGCAGCATTAGCATTCTGCATCTCCACCGCACACTCTACAGCATGAGACGCGTGGTCTGGATCATCATGAGGTGCACCGAATACGACAAAAATTCCATCACCGAGAAATTCGATAACAGTACCGCCATATTTTTCAATCACCGCGACCATTTTTTCAAAATAATGGTTCAGTGCTTTGATCAATTCTTCCGGGGAAAGAACTGAACTCAACGTTGTAAAACCGCGTAAATCACTCATGAGAATCGTGATTTCTTTTGAATGTCCGCCTTTTTTCTCGCCTTTCGGTGTATTTAAAACATAATCAGCAATTTGCGGTGAGGTGTAGCGTTCAAATGCCTCATTCACCTTGAATAATTTCGTCACATCATTGATAACAATAACAAAATTACCGTCATTTTCTTCAGTAAAAGTAATGCTGACCCACAGTTTATACTTTTTTTTGCCGTTATTTACATAGTCAACAATTGCTTTTTGTGTTTCGGCTTTTTCGGTGATCGCATCTAAAAAAAGCTGGATCAAACTGTCATTTCTTTTGATGAAAGGAATTTTTTCCCAGATTTTATCGGTTCCAATGGAATCCTCCGAAATTCCGAACAAATCTGCCGCAGACGGATTAAAATATTGCAAAACACCGTTTTTCTGTGTAATACAAACTGCATCATCCATGCAATTGAAAACGTATGATAATATATTGTTGTTTAGCACATCATTCAAAATTTATCCTCCATACAAATATCCGAAAATTATTAGTACAATATGATGTCTAAATGAATTTCATCAACCAGTCGATATCCTCCATAAGAGGCAGACCATGATACACAGGACGGGTATATTCAATTACCCAGGACGCATCCGGGACCATATCACGAATATAAGGCAGCAGATGTTCAAAATCTACAGTCCCCTCACGAAGACGATTATGCAGGTCATGAACTCCATCATTGTTATGCAGATGAAAACCGCGGATCTGATGCTTCAGGTCCGATGTCAATTTATAAATATCCCAGGAATTGGCATTGGCATGCCCGACATCCACAAGCACATCAAAATTCTGTTCCCGGCACAATTGGGTAAATTCATCCTGATCTAACAGCTTCCAGCCATCCGCATCGGTTCCCGTATTCTCCACCAGCAGACGCACATTTGGAAAAAGGAAGCGCATTTCATCAAGATTTTCAAGTGACGTTTTGAGCATTTCGTCTTTTTTATCGTCCGTTACCGGGCAATTATTGAGATGATAAACCATTTCAGACGGATGCAGAATTTCAGCATATTTTTTTGTCAGAAGAATGTGATACATACTTTCTTTGTATTCAATACTGCCTTTCGGTCCCGTATGTTCCACACCCCAAACCGGTTCATGGAAAAAAAGCGTACCTTCTGAGAATAAATCCAGATTATTTTTCAGGTTTTCCTCAAATGCCATCAAATCAAACATAGGCAGCAGTTCAAAACCGATTCTTTTTCCGAAACGATCTCTGTAAATTTGGGCTGTTTCCATTTGGCAGCGCGGAAGCACACAAGTATCGATCAAAAGTTTCATATAATTTTCTGATTATTTCAATCTGAAAAATATTTCAGCGTTTCAATTGTCCCATAATTCTGATTGTTTTAGTATAAACTATTTTTACAAAAAACAGGAAAATTTTTATTCTATATACAAAAAAAGGCTGAAACCTGCTGCAAGAATCAAAGCTATTTCAAATTTTCCGAAGTTTTTATTCCGGCTATGATTTTTCCTCTTTTCCTTTATTATTTTACATGAAATAAACAAAATGTACATTATTGAGAAAGTCCGCCGGTAATTCAGCGGACTTCTTACTCTGTTATTTCTATAGACGCTTATTTGATCTCAACCAGTTTTCCGGTCTTGAAGGATTCGGTAGCGGCGAAGGCGATGCGGGTGGAAGCTGTTCCATCCTGAACCTTCACATCCGGTTTGCGTCCGGTACGGACACAGTCGACAAATTCGGCAACTTCCGCAAGATAAGCTTCAGCAAAGCGTTCCGGGAAAGCTTCCACACATTCAGTCACCACACCGTGTTCGTTATAAAGCAGGGCCAGATTCTTTTCCGGAATCGGGCTGATGCGGATGGCCCCTTTGGTGCCGACGATCTCGGTTTCGATGTGATAACCGTGGGCAGCCGTACGTCCGGTGTGAACGATACCCATACCGCCCTTCTTGAAATGGAAGAGTGCACAACCGGCTTCCGCATCACCGAGTTCGGCAAACTGCGGGAAGCCATAGGAGGAACCGATCGCATATACGGTCTCCGGTTCATCATTCAGGAACCAGCGCATCAGGTCAATGTCATGGATCGCCATGTCAATAAACAAACCGCCGGAAGTAGCGGCAAAACGCAAAGCACCTTCAACTGATTTGACAGGATCAACACCGACCGCTTTCACAAGATAAGGTTCACCGATCTCACCAGCCTTGATCTTTTCCATCGCATAAACATAAGAGGGATCGAAGCGGCGCATGAACCCGAGCATGAATACCTTGTCCGGATGGGCAGCAACAGCCTTTTCCGCTTCCAGACATTCTTCCACATTCACGCCCAGCGGTTTTTCACAGAAAACGTGTTTCCCTGCAGCCAGGGCTTTGGAAAGCTGTTCGCAGTGCACACCGGAAGTAGTCACAATAGCAACCGCATCAATGTCGGCTTTTGCCAGCATTTCATCAAAATCCGTATAAAGGTCTGTAACACCCAATTCATCCCGCGCAAAATCCAGCTCTGCCGGAACGATAGAACAGGCAGCCGTCAGGCAAGCGCCCGGAATGCGAAAAGCGATGTTCTTTGCGTGGATCTTACCAAGTCTGCCGAGTCCGGCGATGCCAATTTTCAAATTTTCCATTTTTCTCCTTACAAGATATGAGACAGGGATTGTTCCCCGTCTCACATTCCTGATTTTTTATTTCAAATTATGCTTTGCGGGCATTCTTGCGCATATCGATGACAACACCGAGGATGACAACGAAGCCTTCAACGATCTGCTGCCAATAGGCTTCGATACCAAGAATGGTCATACCATTGCGGAGCACGGAGAAGATCAGCGCACCCACAACAGCGCCCCAGATCGTACCGATACCGCCGGACTGAGAGGTACCACCGATGGTGGTGGATGCAATAGCGGTCAGTTCGTAACCGGTCGCAGCACCCGGATGGGCGGACTGGGTACGGCCAACGAAGACGATGGCAGCAACACCGGCCAGCAGGCCCATATAAGCGTTGATAAGCAGGATCATCTTCTTGACATTGATACCGGAAACTTCCGCAGCCTGGATGTTGCCGCCAATGGCATATACCCGTTTACCGAAACGGGTGTTGTTCAGCAGGATCCAGGACACCACAATACAGATCAGGTAAATAAACACAGGAACAGGCAGAAAGCCGAACATACGTCCGGATCCAATCGTTTTGAAGGCCGGCACGAGAGAGGAGACCGGTTTACCGCCGGAATAAAGCAGAGCAAAACCGCGGGCGATAGTCTGCATACCCAGAGTTGCAATAAAAGCAGGAATACCGGTGAAGGCAATGAAGGACCCATTCACAAGTCCTACGACCACACCGATCAGCAAAGCGGCCAGAATCGGAACGATGATCGGCAGTTCGCCCATATTCGGGTACATCTTCCCGGACGCGGTAGCCTTTTGACCGAAACTTGCACAAACGACAGCACAAAGTGCAAGAGTGGAACCGACCGCCAGGTCAGTACCTTTACCGATGATAACAAACGTCATACCAAGTGCAAGGATACCGAAAATACAAGCTTGCAGCAAAACATTCATCAGGTTGCTGGGTTTGCGGAAGCTCGGGCTGACAATACAAAGCAGCAGGACCATCACAACAAGAACAAGCACGATGCCATACTTCGAAAAAATTTCTTTAACCTTCATAATTTATCCTCTTTTAGAAATCATCATCCGTACCGGTAGCGTAACGCATCAGAACTTCCTGCGTGATATCCGGTCCATTCTCCAAAATACCCGTGATCTTGCCTTCATGCATGACAACGATCCGGTCACTCATCCCAATCACCTCCGGAAGTTCGGAAGAGACCATAATGATACATTTACCCTGGGCAGCCAATTCACTCATCAGCTGATAGATTTCAGCCTTCGCACCGACATCGATACCGCGTGTCGGTTCATCCAGGATCAAGACGTCTGGTTCGGTCATCAGCCAGCGAGCTAACAGAACTTTCTGCTGGTTTCCACCCGAAAGGTTCATGATCTTCTGTTTCAGGCTCGGGGTCTTAATTTCAATAGCCTCGACGTATTTCGCGCAGGCTTCATCAACAGCCTTCTGATCCACCAGGCCGAGCTTTGTCAGGTACTTATCATAGTTCGGGATGGCGATATTAGTATCAATGGAAAGCAGCGGAAAAATACCGGTCCCGCGGCGGTCTTCCGTCAGGAAGGAGATACCCATGTTGATGGCCTCGCCGGGATTATGGATCTCGACAGGCTTGCCGTGCAGGTAAATTTGTCCTTCCGTATGCGGTCGGATACCGAAGATGGTTTCCATAACTTCTGTACGTCCCGCACCCACCAGGCCGGCAAAGCCGAGGATCTCGCCTTTCCGGACCGTAAAGGAAACGTTCTTGAAATATTTGTGGTGGGATAAGCCCTTGACTTCCAGAACAACACCTTCTTTGTCCGTATCGATTTTCGGGAACATATCATCCATCGGGCGTCCAACCATCATGGCAATCAGCTGTTCAGTGGTGATGTCCTTGACGGCAGCTTCTCCAACGTTCGTCCCGTCCCGGAAAACTGTGACCCTGTCAGCCACTTCGAAAATTTCAGCAAGACGGTGAGAAATATAGATAATCGAGCGGCCTTCATCTTTCAGACGGCGGATGATGGAAAACAGCTGCTGCTCTTCACGTTCCGTCAATGAAGAAGACGGTTCATCCATGATGATCAGTTTCGCATTGTAGGAAACTGCTTTCGCAATTTCAACCATCTGCATCTGCGCAACAGTCAGGTTGACCATCTGTGTTTTTGGATCCACATCCAGATCGATCTGCTTCAGTACTTCCTTGCTGTCTTCATACATCTTTTTGTGATCAACAAGCCCTAACTTATTGACCGGTTCACGCCCAAGCCAAATATTTTCCATGATCGGGCGGTATGCAACCGGAGACAGTTCCTGGTGGATCATTGAGATACCCATGTTCAGTGCATCTGCAGTGTTGTAATTTGAAATAGATTTGCCGTCAAAGATGATCTCTCCGGAAGTTACCGGCTGGATCCCGATCAGGCACTTCATCAGTGTGGATTTACCCGCACCGTTTTCACCGCAAAGCGCATGTACCTCTCCGCGCTTCACATTCAGATTAACACCCTTTAATGCTCTGACACCGGGGAACGTTTTCTCAACGTTTACCATTCGCAGTAAATATTCATCATTTGCCATTTACCCTCCAAGTGTCGGTGATTATCAATCAAAAGATTTTTGCCATGAACGGAGCAAAAATCTTTTGATCGAAACGAATAGAAAAGATATGAGGAGGGCAAAACCCTCCTCATATGATCAGGTCAAAATTATTTCATTTCCGCAAGATTGTCGATGGTGACAGGAACGAACGGAACGACGGTCAGTTTTTCAACTTCTTCGCCCTTCAGTGCTGCAAGAGCGATACCCACAGCGCCTTCACCCTGGCCCTTGCCATCCTGCTTCACAGAGCAGTCAAGGCGGCCTTCTTCAATGGCGACAGCAGCGTCATCGATGAAGTCAACACCGGCGACAACGACCTTGTCCTTAATGCCGGCAGCTTCAAGAGCTTCAACAGCACCCAGGGCCATTTCGTCATTGTTAGCAAGAACTGCGCACAGTTCATCGCCATAAGTGGTGATCCAGTTTTCAGTGATGGACATACCCTGGTCACGCTGCCAGTTACCGGTCTGTTCAGCCAGGAATTTGTATCCGGCGAATTCACCCAAAACCTTCTTGTTGCCTTCGGTACGCAGCGGAGTAGCTGTGTTGGAGAGCTGGCCCATCAGAATTGCATAACCGCACTGGGCATCTTCACCGAGCTTGTCAACAAGGAACTGAGCTTCATACATACCGGCATCGATTTCATTGGAACCGACATAGTAGACGCCATCAGGAATATCGGAGCCATCTTCAGCGGAGAAGGGGTTGCGGTTGACGAAAACCAACGGAATACCGGCTTCGGCTGCCTTTTCGATGATGGGGTCAACACCCTGCGGGTTGACTGCAACAACGATCAGAGCATCAACGCCATCGGCGATGAAGTTTTCGATGTCGCTCATCTGCTTCAGTTCGTCATCACGGCCATCAGCGGGGACAAATTCAGCGCCATTGGCTTCGGCGAATTCTTTCGCATATGCCTGAATGACAGTCTGGAAAGTGTCATTGTAGTTATTGCAGGCATAACCGATCTTGAATGTATCCTGAGCGCCGGCAACGCAAGCGATTGCCAGAGAAAGGATGACAACCAACAAAACAATACTCTTCTTCATACTTTTTCTCCTTTTGGAATTGAGTCTACCCGTAAACGTTTACGAGTTTCAAACTACAAACGATTATATCAAAATAATCCATATATGATAAAGTGATTTTTGTAAGGAATTTTTTATGACAAATTCAGATATGTAGGAATAGGCAATAGGCATTAGGATATAGGGTATAGCGTGAGTTTTTGCCGAGGCGCGATAACCATCATTGCATATTCACTATTGCCTGTTGCCTATCTCCTGTTGTCTATCCCCTATGACAAATCTGTCACATCATTAAAAACAAGCAGGAAATATTTATATCTCTGCATAATTGCCGAGGAACCAGATTTCGGGGCAGCTGCGCTCCAGGTCTTCGAGCATCGGCAGGACCGAGGGTTCTTTCACAGAGGCTTCCAGTTCCACGAAGAAGACAAATTCAAAATTTCGTCCCGGGATCGGACAGGATTCCAGCTTGATCATGTTGATCCCCAGTGAAGCAGGTTTGGAAAGCATGTCATACAGCGAACCCGGCGTATTGGCACAGGATATGATGAGGCTGATGTGATTTGCTCCTTCATAACGGACAGGATCTTTGCTGATACAGATAAAGCGGGTGTAATTGTTATCACTGTCCTGAATTTTATCTTCCAGGATCTCCAGCCCGTAAAGTTCCGCACAGCGCGGAGAAGCGATCGCGGCGATATCATTCCGCTCCGCATCCGCAGCCATCTTCGCGGCAATTGCCGTATTTCCGGCCGGCAGCACATTCAAATCTTTCATTGATTCCAGCCAGCGGGAACATTGCCCGATTGCCTGAGGATGGGAATAGATCGTGCGGATATCTTTGAGTTTTGTTCCGGGTTTCACCAGCAGCGTATGATGGATCCACTGCCGGGTCGAGCGGACAACATAGAAATGGTATTTTTGCAGCAATTCGTAAACAGCACGCACAGATCCGTTGGAGCTGTTTTCAATCGGTACAACACCGAATTTGCATAATCCCGACTGAACCGCCTGAAAAACCGCTTCAAAGGTATTCACATACAAAATACTCCCGTGCGGGAAGAGCCGGTCACAAGCCTCCTGCGAATTTGCACCTTCGACCCCCTGACAGGCGATCATGCCGCTTTTCGGGAAGACTGGCTCTTCATTTGCAACTATTGTTCTTACGATATCACCGATTTTAGAATCGCTCGTCACGATTTCATTCTGCCGCGCTTTCGAAAGATTCATCACCGTATTGAAAAACTGATAAACATAAGTCTCGTACACCGCACCGCCCTTTTGGATCATCTCCGCAAGGATCTCCCGTTCCCGTGTTTTATCAAGGATCGGCAGATTGTGTTCCTTTTTGTATTCAGCCACCGCTTCACTGAGCCGCATCCGCTCCATGAAAAGCGAAAGCATTTCATCATTTAATTCGCTGATCCTTTTCCTGATCTCATTCAGTTCCATACCATTTTCCTTCTGCATTCTGCTTATCCGGCTATCGACCGCCGGCACTTTCTTTCATCTCACGGCCTTTTTTCAAAAGCTCATGAAGTTTATCCGCGTCCCTCCTGTGAAGCGCATCCTGATATTCCTGCAAATTTTTGATCAGAATGTCCACCTGGGAAGAAAGATAATCCGCGTTATCCATCATCAGCACCGTCCACATATCCTCATCCAGACGCGCAACCCGTGTCATGTCACGGAAGGAACCGGCAGAAAATCCAAACTGTTCCTGACTTTCCGGAGATTGGATATACGCACTGGAAGTAATATGTGCCAGTTGGGAAGTATAAGCAATGATCCGGTCATGCTCCTCCGGCGTGGAGAAAGTAAGCTTTGCAAAGCCCAGACTATAGAAAAAGTCCCGCAGCGTTTCCAGCAACGGAAGATCAGTATCCGAATCAGGCGTCAGGATCATAGAAGCCCCATCGAACAGATGGGAAGCCGCATTCGTATAACCGGACACTTCTTTTCCGGCCATGGGATGACCGCCGATATAGCGAAACCCATATTGTTTTGCAAGCGGATGGATCTGCGAAACCACTTTCCGTTTTATTCCGCACAGATCCACTACGATCGCATCCTTTCTGATCTTTTCCGCGTGTTTTTGCACAAACTGCACAGCATAATCTGGACGGATGGCGATCAAAATCATCTCACAGTCACCGATATTGTCCGGGTCCAGTGATTCATCAATTCCTTTCGTCATTTTTGCAAGAAACA
>Ga0310695_10009266_pt1 | contig 14855 bp, 8 predicted proteins | sample RumenRJG_04DNA_FD_203882 | JGI IMG/M metagenome (GOLD analysis project Ga0310695, IMG submission 203882) | Bovine rumen microbial communities from Lethbridge, Alberta, Canada - RJG_04 (v2) (version 2) | ecosystem: Host-associated > Mammals > Digestive system > Stomach > Rumen | place: Canada... | reverse complement strand
GCGTCACGGCGGAATTTTCCTTCGCCCTGAAAGAGAACGCCGCCCCGAAACCGGAGGAGAACTGATGGAAAGGGTCATGCAGAAGTGTCGGAAATGCGGCCGCGAAACTCCCGAGGAGGTCCTCAAGTCCAACTGGTGGATCTGCCCCGGATGCGGCGGCTATTTCCGCATGAGCGCCAGGGAACGGATCCGCCTCACCATCGACGAGGGGTCCTTCCGGGAACTCGATCCGGCCATGATCGGCGGCAACCCCCTCGACTTCCCCGAATACGACGCCAAGCTGGACGGAGCCCGTGAGAAAAGCGGGGAACGGGACGCGGTCGTCACCGGATACGGGCGGATCAACAAGCGGAAATGCGCCTTCTTCGTCATGGATTCCGGCTTTATGATGGGCTCGATGGGAACCGTCGTCGGCGAAAAGATCACCCGCGTCTTCGAATACGCCACGGAAAACGGCCTCCCCGTTATCGGATTCACCTGCTCCGGCGGCGCGAGGATGCAGGAAGGGGTCCTCTCCCTCATGCAGATGGCCAAGATCTCCGTCGCCTGCCGATGGCACAGCAACGCCGGGCTGTTCTACATGGTCGTCCTCACCGATCCCACCACCGGCGGCGTCACCGCCAGCTTCGCGATGGAGGGGGACGTCATTGCCGCCGAGCCCGGAGCCCTGATCGGCTTCGCGGGACAGCGCGTCATCGAACAGACCACGGGACAGACCCTGCCCGAAGGCTTCCAGCGCGCCGAATTCCAGCTCGAGCACGGATTCGCGGACCTCATCCTCGGACGGAAGAAGATGAAGGAGACCGTCGCGCGTCTCATTGATCTCCACACGCCCCGGGAACGGGAAGCCGACCGGAAGCTGCCGAAATAAGGAGGAAAGGCCATGAGCGCATACGATAAGGTTCTTTCCGCGCGGGCGGCGGACCGGAAACAGGGCACCTTCTACATCGAACAGATCATCGACGAATTCACCGAACTCCACGGCGACCGGAATTTCGGCGACGACGGGGCCATCGTGGGGGGCGTCGGCTTCCTCGACAGGCGGCCCGTCACCGTCATTGCCATGAACCGGGGCGATACCCTCGAGGAACGCATGAAACGCAATTTCGGCTGTCCCTCCCCGGAAGGCTACCGGAAGGCCCTCCGCCTCATGAAGCAGGCCGAGAAGTTCCGCCGCCCCGTGATCTGCTTTGTCGGATCCCCCGGCGCGTACTGCGGCATTACCGCGGAGGAGAGAGGGCAGGGACAGGCCATCGCGCAGAACCTCTGGGAAATGGCCGCCCTCGAGACCCCCATCCTCACCGTCGTCACGGGGGAGGGCGGATCCGGCGGGGCCCTCGCACTCAGCGTCTGCGACCGGATGATCATGTTCGAGAACGCCGTGTATTCCGTCGTGTCCCCGGAGGGCTGCGCCACGATCCTGTGGAAGGACGCCTCGAAAGCGAGGGACGCCGCGGAACTGCTCGGGCTCACGTCCGCCGACCTGCAGAGACTGGGGATCGCCGACGTGGTGCTGGAGGAGGGGAACAAGAGCCCCGAACAGATCGCGAAGGAGCTGAAAAAACTCCTCGCCGCAACCCTGAAGGAGACCGACCGGATCCGGATCTCCACCCTCCTCGCCGCCCGGTATCAGAGGTACCGCAAGATCGGGGATCTCTGGGGCTGAGCCGGGTCTATTGGTATGAAACCGGTCCTCGATCCCGGTCCCCGGAAAATTTTACGTTCCCCCGAAAAAAATTTACGATTTTTTTGAAAAATCAGGGAACTTTTTCCCCCTCCTTTACGTCTAATCCGTGTATGCGAATCCGAGACCGCTGTACGGGACGTCCCCCGGCGGTTTTCTCCGATTTTTCCACCATATTTCAGAAAGGGATCCTCGCCATGAAAAAGTTTTTCGCCCTTCTGCTCGCGGTGCTGACCCTCGCGGGACTCTCCACCGCCGCATTCGCCGCATCGTCCTACCCCGTCTATACCCAGGACCAGATCCTCGGTCTGCTGTCCCAGAGCGCGGGTGCGGGCAAGTCCTTCTCCCTGGACGGCTTCCTGCCCGTCTACAACTACTGGGGCGGACTCTCCGGCTCCGACATCATCACCAACTGGTTCGGCCAGTGCCCCAACGACAAGTGCTCCGGCAGAGCGTATTTCTACGTCGCAAACGGCGTGATCTACTGGGAATGCCCGACCTGCCATGACTCCGGCGTCCTCTCCGCGAAGAAGCCCGCTTCCGGCACGAAGACTCCCGTCTGCCCCGGCTGCGGCAAGTCCGATTTTGACCGCTACACCGGCAGCATCATCGACGGCTCCGCCATCCTCGACCTGCTCGTCTGCAGGTACTGCGGCCGCTGGGTCGCCGCCGATCCCATCCAGCCGACGACTCCCTCCGCCAATGTCCCGAAGACCATGACCTGCCTGCACTCCGGCTGCTCGAAGACCGCCGAGTTCAAGACCCTCTTCTATGAAAACGGCAAGCTCCTCGCCCAGTACAAGTGCTCCGCCGACCACACCTTCAACATCGTCGTCGACGAGGATTCCTGGTACTATCCGGGTTCCTACTATCCGGGTTACTCCTACTACTCCGTGAACGTCGTGTCTGCCGCCGGCGGCGATTACGAGATCAAGGGCTCCGCCTACGCCAAGTACGGCGAGGATAAGACGGTGGTGTTCTACCCGAAGACCGGCTACGCCCTCGCGGAAGTCCTCGTCAACGGCTCCAGCGTCACCCCGAAGAACAACTCCGTCACCTTCACCGTGAAGAGCGACACCACGGTCCGTCCCTACTTCGTCAAGACCGAGACCCTGAAGGACTACACCATCACCCTCACCGCCTCCGGCAACGGGACCGTCACCGCCGCGAAGAACTCCAAGTACCTCTCCTCCTACGCGAAGGTCACGGCGAAGAACTCCGACACCGTCGTCTACAACTTCATCGCCGGCTCCGGCAGATACAAGGTCGCGGACGTGAAGATCGACGGCGTTTCGAGAGGCTCCCTCTCCTCCTACACCTTCACGAAGCTCACCGCCAACCACACCGTCGAAGTGACCTTCGGCTGGCAGAATCCCTACGTCGATATCGAATCCAAGTACCTCGCCGCGGTCGAATACGTCACCGAGGGCGGGATCATGGGCGCCGCTGCCAAGGATAAGAACGGCAGCCTCTACTTCTCCGGCCGCAACGCCGTCACCGTGGGCGATTTCGTAGCCGCGCTCGCCGAGCTCTCCGACACCGAAGGCAAGCTGAACGACGCGACCGACCGCCGCAACTGGGCCGTCAACTACGGCGTCGTCACGAACAAGACCGACTTTGACGCCGCTCTGACCGTCCAGCAGGCCTGCACCATCGTGAAGAACTACCTCGAGGCCCTCGAAGACCTCAACCGTGTGACCTTCGCGAAGCTCAACCGCAAGGCCAGCGTCCGCGACAACGCGATCTCGCTGAACCTCGCCACCGCTTCCACCTTCGACACCAACCGCGCGATGCACCGCTACGACATCGCCGCCGTGTGCCGTCTGATCGCGAGACTGTCCTACAAATAATATCGGAAAAGCGGGATCACTGCCGCTGAAAAACGAATAAGACGCCGTCAGGGTGAGACTTCGGTTTTGCCCTGACGGTTTTTTAGTGAGGTATGTTTCGGGTTGACGTGAGGTGCGGGATTTACGGTTTTGGGATGGGAGCGCTCCCATATAAAATCCCGATAATCCCGCACCTCCCCCCACCCCGCCGCGGATTACCCTTTTTTCTTTTTGTCAATCTCCTGTTGACATCCTCCCGGATCCGTGCTACAATGGAAGCGGCAGATCCCGGCGTTTCACGTGAAACATAGCCGCAGAACGCGGGGATCGTCTGCACGGCGCGGGTGTCGCGGAAAGGAGAATCTTGATGAAGAGAAATCGTTTCATCCCGGCGGTTCTGGCGCTGGTTTTGCTCCTCTCCCTCTTCGGGTGCGGGAAGCCGGGGCCCGGGCCGGCGGATGCGGAAGACGGGGATCCGAACATTCTGACCCACGTTTTCCGGGAATCGGCGAGGACGTCGGAAAAGGTCCGGATCGTCCCGAATTTCGTCCCTCTTGCGGATCCGGAGACGAAAACCCTCTACTACCTCTGCCAGACCTCGGAGGAATACGGCGAAACCTCCTATTGCTTCGGGTATTCCCTGCGCAGTTTTTCAGCGGAAGACGGGAAGGAGGACGTGATCGCCGACCTCGTTCTGTCGGACGCGCGCATTCAGGGCGGATTCGCCGAGCCGGACGGGCAGGGCTTTTCCTGCGGCCTCTGGTCCGTGGACGACAACGGGAACCTCCGCTGCAGAATCGGGCGGTACGACGCGAGGTCCGGCGGATGGGTCCTCCGGACGGACGATATCCTCTCCCTCTTCGGGACCCGGCCGGAGGGGATCTGGGGACCCGTGCGCGACGCCTCGGGACAGTGGATCGCCGTGTCCCAGGCCGATTCCGAGATCCTCGTGCTCTCCCCGGAGGGAAAGAAACTCCGCTCCATCGTGCCGGAAATGCAGGCCGGAGGGATCAACACCGTCGCCGTTTCAGAAGACGGGCGGGTCTACGCCTGCTTCAACGACGGGATCGCCGAAAAAGCCGCTGAGATCTTCCCGGACAGCGGGGAGATCGGGCCCTTCGAGGAGTCGGGGAACACCATCTATCCCGGTTCCGACGGGTACGCCTACTGGTCCGTCGGGGGTGAGGGGATCTGGGGCAGACGGCCCCTTGAGGACGGCGGGGAGAAGGAGACGCTCCTCAATTTCACCAATTCCGTCATCACAAGGGCGGGCGTGTCTCCGGTCGGGATCTCGAAGGAAGCCGTCTTCTTTTTCTCGATCCCCGCCGGGGAAAGCGCGTGGGACGGCGGGATCCTCACCGCGTACCTCCCCGCGGAGGATATCGATCTGCGGACGGTCCGGGTGCTGAAACTCGCCTATTTCCGGTCCCTGCCCTACGCGGTGACGAAGGGGGTCAACTCCTTCAACGGCAGTCACCCGGACGCGCGGATCGTCACCGAGGACTGGTCCCTTTATCCGAATTACAACGCCGGGCAGGAAAAGCTGATCCGGGACATGGTGACGGGGATCGGCTCCCCGGATATCGTCGTCGGGGCGGACACCGACCGGCACATGACGGATCTCTTCGCGGCGGGGCTGTACACCGATCTCACCCCCTATCTCGCCGCCGACGACACGGTGAACGGGGACAATCTGTTCGGATGCGTCAGGCGGCTCTTCGACGACGGACGGGGCGGGATGTGGGGGATCGCGCCGAACTTCATGATCGGGACCACCGTCGTCTCCACCCCGGACCTTCTCGGCGGATTCGCGGAGCAGGGGTACTGGACGGTCTCCGAGGTCCTCGATTATGCGGAATCCCTGCCGGAGGACTGCGTCCTGATGCAGGATCTCACCCAGTCCGGGCTTCCCCTCCTCGACGGGGCCGGAGGATACATGATCTTCGTGGACGCGGAGGCGGGGACCTGCTCCTTCGACAGCCCGGAATTCATCCGCTGGCTGAACTTTGCGAAAGGTCTGCCCACGTTTCAGGAGTACAGTCTCCGCTCCCCCTACGCCTCCATGAACGAGGAAGAACTGGCGAAGCCCCGCATGGACGGAAAGATCCGCGCGGTCGCGATGGGGGAGAGGGCCGATCTTCACAGGCTGATCCTGATCTACTCCACGAAGGACTGGGAGCTGATCGGCTGGCCCTCTCCGGTCAGGCGGGCGGGAGCGGGAACGCCGGTTACCTCGTCCTGCGCTCTCGCGGTCTCCTCGGCCTGCAAATCCCCGGATCTGGCCTGGGACCTCATCCGCCGGTGCTTCACCTCCGAAGGGGGACAGGGGGGCATCCCCGCTCTGAAAACCTCCTTCGACGAGATGGCGGCGCGCCGGTACGACACCGTATACGAGGATTATTACATCCCCCACGACGGCTACATCGGCGGGCAGTATTCCAGACAGTACGAGGACCCGGACAAGAAGCTGAAATATCCGGGGATCATTTCGACCTTCGAACCGGAGGACCGGGACAAATACGCGGCGATCTTCGACGAGATCGGCCTCACCCCGGCGGAGCGCGGCATCCCCGAGATCCGCGGCATCATTTTCGAGGAGTATTCAGCCTTCCTCGGCGGCGTCGGCACGGCGGAGGACTGCGCGAAGAAGATCCAGTCCCGGGTGGAGATCTGGCTGGCAGAGCATTCGTGATCTGCCGGGCGGTACATTCGTGAGCGGGCGGGCGGCGCATCGAATAATACAGGAAGAAGGACAATCATCATGGCGATCTGGAATCCGTGGCACGGCTGTCACAAGACGAGCGAGGGGTGTCTCCACTGCTACATGTTCCGCCGGGACGAGAGCATCGGGAAGGTGAGCACCATCGTGCAGAAGACCGCCGATTTCGGGCTGGCTCTGGCGAAGCGGCGGGACGGGTCCTATGTCCTTCCACCGGGGGAGCGGGTCTATGTCTGCATGACGTCGGACTTTTTCGTGGAGGAGGCGGATTTCTGGCGGCCGCAGATCTGGGACATGATCCGGGCGCGGCGGGACCTCGCTTTCACGATCATCACGAAGCGGATCGCGCGGTTCCGGGCTTCGCTCCCCGAGGACTGGGGGGAGGGATGGGAGCATGTGACGCTCTGTTCCACCTGCGAGAATCAGAAGCGGGCGGACGAGCGGCTCCCGATCCTCATCTCCCTGCCGCTCCGGCACCGGGAAATGATCGCCGAACCGCTCCTCGGGCCCCTCGGGATCCGGGAATTCCTGAAAACCGGGAAGATCGAACATGTGACCTGCGGCGGGGAATCGGGTCCCGACGCCCGGGAATGCCGGTACGAATGGGTCCTCTCGCTGCGGGATCAGTGTGCGGAGGAGGGCGTGCCCTTTCACTTCAAGCAGACCGGCGCGAATTTCGTCAAGGACGGGCGGGCATATAAAATCCCCCGGGAGTTCCAGCACGAGCAGGCGCGGAAGGCAGGGATCGACTTGCTGTGACTCTGTGACTGTCCTGCCGGGGGGATCTGCGGCGGAATTTCGGTTGGGTTGGGTCATTAGTTTTTTAGATGGGAGCGCTTCGCTGGGATTTGGAAGACGCGCGGTCTTGCAGCTGAGGAATGGAGCGATCTTCGTGCGGTCTTTCCGATTCAAGCCGGACGAGCGGGACATGGGGCCAACCTCGCGCGGTCTCTGTTCGGATGGCTGAAACATGCAGTGATTCAGTCGCGCATTCGGCGTTGTCGCGGTTTTGGGTGTCGAAAACTGTTAGTCTGTCCTCGCGCAGATGAAGAAGGACAAGGGGTTTCGTGGTATTGTTTCACGTGAAACATTTTGACATTCGGGGGGTGTTCCACGTGAAACATTCTGATTTCGGGGCTTTGTCCCGCAAAAAACCGTCAGGGTAGAACTTCATGTTCCGCTCTGACGGTTTCTGATTTATTCGGTTCTGTTTTCCGCTGTTCCGGATCGTATCATGTGCGCGAGGAGAAAGTAACGATTTCGCCTGTCCGTCCGCGCGGCCTTTTCAATGCGCGCCTGAAATGCTGCCGCAAGGCCACGGGCTTGTCCCGTGCATGGGTTCAACTGCACATCGGAGACCGCGCGGGGTTGCCGTCCTGTTCAGGCTCTTTCAGTCTGCAATCTGTCGGAGTGCGCGGGGAAGTAGAAGCGTTTTTCGATACAGAACCGCGCGTCTTTTGAATCCCAGCGAAGCGCTCCCATATCATAAATCCTCAAATCCCAGCCCACACAAAATCCCGCCCGGACCACCCAGACAGGTTCAGGCAAAAAACGATTTACACCTCGACCCACTTCGCGTCGTTCTTTCCGCTCTCGACGCAGGCGTGAATGAACTTCACTCCGCGGACGCCGTCCTCCACAGTCGGGAAATCCCGGTCCTCCTCGGTGAGCTCCTCCCCGTTCGCGGTTTTCAGCACCGCCGTGATCCACGCCTTGTAGATGTTGGCGAACGCCGTGAACAGTCCTTCGGGATGCCCGGACGGCAGGCGGCTGAACTTCGCGGCTCCCGGCAGGATGTACCCCATCCCGCGGTTGTAGATCCGGGTGGGCTCGCCCTTCGGGGTGTAGTACAGGATGTTCGGGTTCTCCTGCACCCATTCGATGGCTCCCTCGGTCCCGAAGATCCGCACGGTGAGGCCGTTCATGTGCCCGACGCAGACCTGGGAGCAGCTGTACACGCCGTGGGCTCCGTTCTCGAATTCGACAAGGATGTTGGCGTTGAGGTCCAGCGGCTGGCCGAAGGTGTCCGTCAGGGCCGCGACGCGCTTTAGTTCAAGCCCGGTGATGTAGGCGACGGTGTGCTCGATGTGGGATCCGATATCCCCGACGCAGTTGGAGGCTCCGGCGATCTCGGGGTCCTTGCGCCACGAGGAGAGCTTGAGCAGGGCCGAATTGGTCGCGCCGATGTCGTCCACCAGATATTCCTGCAGATACTCCGCGTTGACGTTGACGACCTCGCCGATGGCCCCGCTCTTGACGAGTTCTCTCGCTTCCTTCACCATGACGTTGCCGGAATAGGAGTAGTTGACGCCAAAGAGGAGTCCCTTTTCCCGGGCGATGCGGGCCAGATCCTCGGCTTCTTCCACCGTGAAGCAGAGGGGCTTTTCGCACATCACGTGGATGCCGTTTTCGAGGAAGGCGCGGGAGATCTCGTAATGGGCGTTGTTCGGGGTGGTGACGACGACGAAGTCGATGCCGTCCTCCCGCTTCCCCTCCGCCTCGGCCATCGCGCGGTAGTCGCCGTACACCCGGTCGGGAGAAAGGCCGTAGAATTCGGCGCACTCTCTGTTTTTCTCTTCGTCCCGGCTGAAACAGCCCGCGGCGAGGAAGGCTCTGCCGTCATAGGCGATCCCGGTGCGGTGCACGTCCCCGATGAAGGCGTGAAGGGATCCGCCGACCTGGCCGTAAGTCAAGGTTTTTTTCATTGGTACTACCTCCGATATTGTTTGATTTCTCGAAATTATGGAAAGCGAAAGAATACTTCTTTTTTTGAGGTGCGGGGGATTGTGCCTTTTCGGGATCCGCGGCGGGGTGGGGGGAAAGTGCGGGATTTTCGGATTGATGATTTGGGAAAAGGAGTCGGCGTCGGGACGCGCGGGCTTGCAGTCGGATGTTGGAGCGATCCCCGCGGGCCCTGACAAACTGCGGATTTGACGGGCTGAACATGGCGTCAACCCCGCGCGGTCTGCGGCCGTGCAGCTGAAACATGCGCAGGATAAATCCTGCGGCCTCCGGCGGAGATTCAGGCGCGCATTGGAAGAGGGACAAAGTGCGGACGATCGGGATGATGTTTCACGTGAAACAATCGTGATTTCGGAGGGCTGTCCCCCATCGTTTCGCTTTTCTTTGTCATTCTGAGGAGCCTGCGACGAAGAATCTCCGCACGTGGAGGATGGGTTGGCCTTGAAGCTGGGAGATTCTTCGCTGACAGCACAACTGTGTTGGTGCGCACGACTGTGTCGGTGCGTCAGAATGACAACGTGAAGGCGGAATGGGACGTGCAGCGTCCGATTTGATGGGGAAGGCCCGCGCAGGCTCGGTAAAATCCCCGTCCGTTTCACGTGAAACAATTCATAATTCCTAATTCCTAATTCCTAATTCCGTGTCACGCTGACGGTTCTACTAACCACTAGCCACTAGCCGCTAGCCACTAGCCAGCCACTCCTAACTCCTCGCTCCTGCCTCATCACTTCTCCCATCCTCCTGCCGCTTCGATCGCTTCTCCGTTGATCCTCACGCGGAAGGGTCTGGTTTCGGCTCCGGTGCCGGGGACGGGGGAGACTTTGCACCGGACGACCCGGCCGTCCTTCCATTCCGCGTCGACCTTGAAGCCGCCTCTGGCACGGAAGCCCCGGATCGCGCCTTCCTTTTTCCAGGCGTCGGGCAGGGCGGGCAGGAGGGCGATCTCCCCGTCGTGGCTCTGGATCAGCATTTCCGCGATCCCGGCCGTGCCGCCGAAATTGCCGTCGATCTGGAACGGCGGGTGGGTGTCGAACATATTCGGCAGGGTACTGCGCTTGAAGAGGGCGGTGAGGTTTTCGCCGGCCCTGTTCCCGTCCCCGAGGCGGGCGAAGAAATTGACGATCCACGCCCTGCTCCATCCGGTATGGCCTCCTCCGTGGGCGAGGCGTCTTTCGATGGTCTTCCGGGCGGCCTCGAAGAATTCCGGGGTCGAGGGGGTGATCTCGTCGCCGGGGTGCAGTCCGTAAAGCTGGGACATGTGGCGATGGCCCGGTTCCGCTTCCTCGAAGTCCTCGCCCCACTCCATGATCTGGCCGTATTTGCCGATCCGCAGCGGCAGAAGCTGTTTCCGGGTCTCGAGGAGCTTTTCGGCGAACTCCGCTTCGATCCCCAGTTCCCGGGCGGCCTCGGCTCCGAAGGCGAAGAGCTCGCGCAGAATGCTCATGTCCATCGTCGGACCGGCGCAGACATTGCCGGGGCTGCCGTCGGTGGGGCTGATGAAGCTGTTTTCCGGGGAGGAGGCGGGGGCGGTGACGAGATATCCGGTCCGGGGATCGCGGACGAGGTAGGCGAGGAAGAATTCGCAGGCTCCCCGGATCGCGGGCCAGAATTCGCGGAGCACCTCCGGATCCCTGCCGAAGAGCCAGCGTTCCTTCACGTGCCGCAGACACCACGCTCCGGCTGCCGCGAAGGCTCCGTAGACGGGATTGCACCCGAGGGAGGTGTAGCCCCAGGGATTCGAAACGACGTGGGCGACCCACCCGGGGCATCCGTAGGCGATCCGGGCGGTCTTCTCCCCCCAGACGGCAAGCTGTTTGATGAAGGCGAGGAAAGGATCGGCGAGTTCGGACAGATCGGCGCATTCGGCGAACCAGTAGTTCATCTGGATGTTGATGTTGATGTGGTAGTCCGCGCTCCAGGGGGCGAGATAGTCCCGGCACCAGATCCCCTGCAGATTGGCGGGGAGCTTGCCCCGGGAGGACCCGATCAGCAGATACCGCCCGAAATTGAAGTAGAGCTCGGCGAGCCCCGGGTCGTCCTCCGGTTCCGCGATCCGCCGGTCGGTGGGGACGTCGGCTTTCGCGCCGGATCCGGGGAGGGAGATCTCCGCCCGTCCGAGGAGGGAGGCGAAATAGTCCCGGGTCTCGGCTTTCATGGCGTCGAATCCGGTCTTCTCCGCCGCAACGACCGTCTCCCGGCAGACCTCTGCGGGATCGGCGTCGGTCTTATAGGCGGTGGCCGCGGCGATACAGACGGTGAGGGTGCCGTTTTCATAGACGTGCCGGATCCGGACCGCGAATTTCAGGGGCAGGAATCCGACGGCCGTGAATTCGCCCCGTCCGGGTCCCGTGATATCGTGGATGATCGAGGTATTCTCCCGCTCGAAGTTCAGCCGCGGCTCCGCAGAAAGTCCCGTCACCCGGATCACGGCGGCGTCCGAGGCGTATGACACGAAATATTCCCGTGTCTGTCCGCCGCATTGTACCCTTGCGAGCCCTTCGTCGAGGAGCAGTTCCCGGCAGTAATTTCCGGGGACCGGCTGGGGATCCGTCCCGACTCCGGCGAAGTCGATCGTCAGCTCCCCCGCGGTCTGGTAGGATCCGTAGGCGGCCTTCGAATCGTGGTGTCCGTTCCCCCGGCAGATCATGTACCGGTTGGAGAGCTCCTGGGCCTCGGCGTACTTCCCCTCGAAGATCAGTCTCCTCATTTCGCCGAGGTGTTCCTTTGTCTCCGGGCTGTCGTACTCGAAGAATTCCCATCCGGACCAGAAGGTCTCCTCGTTCAGTTGGATCCGCTCGCAGGCACTCCCGCCGTAGACCATCATCCCGAGCCGTCCGTTCCCGAGGGGGAGCGCTTCGTTCCAGTCCTCCGCCGGGCGGGTATACCAGAGTCTGTTTTCTTTCATTGCCGCCTCCGATGCCGTTTTTCTTTATTATACAGGGAAGCGGGCGGATTGTCAACGGATCGGGGAGGAGTTTGCCGGTGCAGGGGGAAATCTGCGGCGGGATTTCGTGCTTTGCGGGATTTCGTGCGGTGCGGGATTTCGTGCTTTGCGAGATTTCGTGCTTTGCGAGATTTCGTGCTTTGCGAGATTTCGTGATTTGCGGAATTTACGTTTTGGGGATGGGAGCGCTTCGCTGGGATTTAAGGGACGCGCGATCTCTCAGCCAAATCATAAGCCGATCACCGCGCGCTTTTGCAAATTGCTGATTTATCGAGCTGAACATGGAGCCAACCCCGCGCGGTCTTTGGTCGTGAAGCTGAAACATGCGCAGAACAAGTTCTGCGGCCTCACGGCGGTGATTCAGGCGCGCATTCGGCGTTATCGCGTGTTTGTGGGGCGGAAACTGATTGTCTGTCCCCGCGCGGGGGAAGAAAGACAAGAGGATTCGGGGTATTGTTCCACGTGAAACATTTTGATTTCGGGGGTGTTCCACGTTAAACATGTTGATTTCGGGGCTTTTTCCCACAAAAAACCGTCGGGGCAGAACATTAAGTTCCACTCTGACGGTTTCTGATTATTCAATTCTGTCCGCTTTCGGATGGATTCGCTCATGGGCGCGAAGATGGGGAAACGGTTTCGCCTGTCCGTCCCGTCCGCGCGTCCCATGTAATGCGCGCCTGAAATGCCGGCGAAGCCCGCAGACTTGTCTGCGCATGTTTCGACTGCACGAACGAAGACCGCGCGAGGATAACTTCATGTTCCGCTCGTCATGTCTGAAACGGCAGATGCGCGCGAGGATCGGTTCATGGTCCGGCTGAAAATACGCGCGTCTTCCGAATCCCAGCGAAGCGCTCCCATCCGAAAAACGCAAATCCCGCAATGCACGAAATCCCGTCCCGGAATCCGTCCAGACCGCTGGGATCACCAGAAACTTTTATTTGTTCCCGTAAGTCCCTTCGGTGCTGAACACGACGCCGGCGTCTTCCTTGTTCTTCGAGGTCTTGATCTTCTCCTGCAGCAGAGCCCAGAATTCCTCGCCGTCGTTCGGGAGATCGACCCATTTGCCCTTTTCGGAGGACAAAATCATCGCGTTGGCGATCGACAGGCCGTTGATGCCCTCGTAACCGGGAGCGAGAAGCTCTTCGCCGTACAGGATGTGGTTGGTGAAGTTCTTGAGGATCCCGTTGTGCTGCTCGCCGTGGCCCTCGGGGATCGCGATCTCCTCGGTGGACGACGGGATGGACGCGAAGCCCTGATTCGAGGAGAAGGTGAACTCCCGCTCGTCGATCTCGTTCTTCGTGAAGGTCAGCCGTCCCCGCTCGTAGACCAGCTTGCCCTTCGAGCCGGTGATCTCGAGGCGGTTTGTTCCGGGGAATTCGCCCGTGGTGGTGATGAAGACGCCCGTCGCGCCGTTCGGGTACTTCGCCATCGCGGTGACGTCGTCCTCGACCTCGATGTCGTGGTACTTGCCGTATTCGCAGTTGGCGTAGATCGCGGAGGGCATTCCGAAGATCCACTGCCACAGGTCCAGATTGTGGGGGCACTGATTCATGAGGACGCCGCCGCCCTCGCCCGCCCAGGTGGCTCTCCATCCGCCGCTGTTGTAATAGGCCTGGGTGCGGTACCAGTCGGTGATGATCCAGACGCAGCGCTTCAGTTCGCCGAGTTCTCCGCCCTTCACCATCTCGCGCATCTTCTGATAGAAGTGGTCGGTGCGCTGGTTGAACATGATCCCGAAGGTCTTGCCGCTCTTCTTCGCCGCCGCCATGAATTCCTCGACCTTCTTCGTGTAGACGCCGACGGGCTTCTCCGTCAGGACGTTCAGGCCGTTCTCAAAGGCGTCGATGCCGATGATGGGGTGGAAATAGTGGGGGGTAGCGATAAGGACCGCGTCCACCTTTCCGCTGCGGATGAGGTCGCGGGAATCGTCAAAATACGCGACGGAATCCCCGCAGATCCCCTTCGCCCACTCGATGCGGGAGGGCTTGATGTCGCAGACGGCGGTGAGCTCCGCGCCCGGGATCTTCCCGGCAAAGAGGTTCTGGACATGCCCGGACCCCATGTTGCCCATGCCGATAACGCCGAAACGTACTTTTTCCATGATGTTCTCCTGTTTTATCAAAGGGATATACGGTTTCTCTGAAAATGAAATCCTGCCGGATGTTCCGCCCGAACGGTTTTTGATCGCGCCGTTCTGTCTGCACGTCGATCTGAATCTCAAACCGTGCGCGAGGACCCAAAAACAGTTTCAGCTTCCCGTCCGCGCGTCCCGTGTAATGCGCGCCTGAATCTCCGCCGGAGGCCGCAGACTTGTCTGCGCATGTTTCGACTGCACGAACAGAGACCGCGCGAGGACCGTGGGATGCGAAATCGAATTTCGATTCCGGGACGAGCTGTAAGTTTATGCCATACGGCCAAGGACCCCGCAGGGGAACCTACGGCCTGAGTTGGGTCCCCTGCCGCCGTCCGCGAGGACATAAAATCCGAAACGCGTAGCGTTTCATTCCTTATATACCTGCCGTGAAGGTATGCTTTCCTCGTCGACGGGTCGAGAGGCCGTCAGCCTCTCACTCCACTGTGGGCTTCACCCATCCGTACTGATAGGGTGCCTCCGCCTTCGGGGTGTACACGTAGGCCGCGGCGTTCACCAGCACTTTCTGGACGTCGGGATTGTGGTAGGTCGGGACGGATTCGTGACCCGGACGGAAATAGAAGATCTTTCCGCGGCCCCGCTTGTAGACGCAGCCGGAGCGGAAAACTTCGCCGCCCGTGAACCAGCTGATGAACACGAGTTCGTCCGGCTGGGGAACGAGGAAGTGCTCGCCGTAGGTCTCCTCATGCTCGAGGATGATCTTCTCGCCGATGCCGCGGGTGATGGGATGGCCCTGCTCGATGACCCAGAGGATCTCACGGTCGCCGGATTCGCGCCATTTCAGC
>Ga0310695_10009265_pt1 | contig 14856 bp, 11 predicted proteins | sample RumenRJG_04DNA_FD_203882 | JGI IMG/M metagenome (GOLD analysis project Ga0310695, IMG submission 203882) | Bovine rumen microbial communities from Lethbridge, Alberta, Canada - RJG_04 (v2) (version 2) | ecosystem: Host-associated > Mammals > Digestive system > Stomach > Rumen | place: Canada... | reverse complement strand
ATACATTTCTCCCATCCTGATTATCATCCCGCTTGTCAGGAGTCGCTGTCATACCCAGGAATAGCTTGGGCTGAAAATAATCCATCACCTTCTGATAGGTGTTTGCTGGACTATGATGAGCCTCGTCAGCTTATGTCAAGGGTAGACTAACAATTTTTTCAAATTATTTCTTCGCTAGAATGAATCTCCTGAATAAGCTTTCTACACCTTCCCTGCAATCCTTCCAGTTCTCTGCACAAGCTACTCCTATTTGCCTTACTCCTACGAATGTCTGAGATCTGATCATCAATTTCACGAATACTTACATTTAACGGTTCAACTACATTCTCCTGCACATATTTTGTACCATAATCTTCAAGCCCATTTGCACAGGCATTAAACTGTGAGCGGATATTTTGTCTGTTCCTTCTCATAGCGTTCCTTGTTTCATCCTGCTCCTGGTCTTCCTTAATCTGCATGCCTACAGAGAAGGCAACTCCAAATACAGAAAAGACCTGTCCAGCTATTGCAAGCCCCTTTGTGATTTTAATGGCCTGCCAAGGCTTAAATTTATAGCCAAGCTTATGTCCGGCATTCAATACAATTGAGTGGATATTACTTCCAGAGAAATTGGCAAGCTTTAATCCTCCCTGAGAAGTAGCATTATAGGCACTCTTAAGAACTGTCTCACCAACCTTTTGTGCCCCGTAACCGGTTCTCTTTAGAATCTCTTTCACATTATCTGGTAAAGTATCAAATTTTCCCTCTAACCGTGCTTTTAGATTTTGTGAAAACTCCGCTTCTTCTATTGACTGTACTTCTTCCCCAGCTTCTGTAAGTCTTTCTTCAAGAACTCTACCGGCACTCACCTGACACTCATCACAGTACCCTTGAGCCTTCCTCATAGCTTTCTCTAATTCGGCTTCAATTTCTTCACGATTACCATCGTCATTAAATAAATCTGCAGACTCTGCACCGATTTCTCTAATCTTACCTGCATATGTGTAAAAAATACCTTTGATCTCATCCTGCATTCTGTTCCTTGCATCTGCAAGTGCATGTCTTTGCTGGCGGAAATTTTCTTCTAATGCATCAATATCGGTATCTTCTGATTTAGGCTCAAGAGACTTAATCCCCTTATCGAGCAAGTCCTCAAGCTCATAGATTCCAGTGGTAAGCTTTGATGGCAGTCTTTTTTCTTTTACAAATGCATTTAAGACCTGTATAAAAGTCTCATAACCGCTGCTTTCCAACAATTCCTGAGCATATTCTGGATCCTCTTCTTTTTCATTAATACTATTCAAGTACGATTTGGCATCTAGGAAACTTACATGTAAGTCTTCTGGTGTATAGGGAGTAAGAACCTTCCTTAAATCTTCTCTTATAATTTCTTGTTGTTCTGGAGAATTTCCGCCTGATGTGCGTTCCATCTTATTAACAACAAGAATCATTTCACCTGCTTTATCAGAGTCTATAGCCAGCTTTCTAAAATGGTCTGCAAGGTAAGAATCAAACAACTCGTTTGTTATAACAAATACAAGCATATCCGCAGACTTAATCGCTGAATAAGTTATCTCATCATGATCTGGTCTCTGCTCTGTATGAATACCAGGGGTATCAACAATCCTTATTTCTCCCCAGTCAAAGCTTTGAGTTTTTTCAGTAGTAATACCGGCACCAATAGCTATATCATCTCTCCCTGTTAACATTTTCAGGATAGATGACTTTCCAGCACTATATTGTCCCACAAAAACAACCTTAATTGGTGCGCTTAAATCTTGATCATGGACATCAAAAGCGATATCGGTTTTTAAAAGGGCCTTGCTTACATCAGCCTTCAACGCTTCACATTCATTTGAATACTTCGTTAATTCAAGCATAATCCTACTCCTTCACAATTAAAATATTTGAAAGTTGCTCAGCTAAAACAACCCTGTTTTGGAAGAATGGACTTTCGTTCTTTACACGAACATGAGCAACACCAATCTTCTCTTCAACATTTGAAACTTGATGTCTGATAATATTTGCAATCAAGGTTCTCTTATCAGCTGTATAAACAGTGTACTCAACATGCTCATTTATCAGCTGTTCAATGTTTCTCTTCTGATCTGGTAATATCCAATTCTCATTATCAACCATTATAAGAGTTATATCTCCTGGAATTCTTGCAATTTCTCGAATACTATACTCTAGCCCAGATGCTCCAGTAAGATAAACTGCTTGTGTTAATAATTCCTTGTTAATTTCGAGTAGACTTATGTTTACTCCCCATGCCAGTTCTTTTTGAGTATCGGCCAGTCTAAATATTGCAGCATTGATTTTGTCTAATTCCTTTATGACATTAGTAATCTTCTTCTCAATAAGATATTCCTTGTTCTTATTCAATTGCTTCAGTAGATAGTCGCATATTTTTGTAACATTCTGCCTTAAATTTTTCTCAAGTTTCTTTCTGGCTTCATTCTCTTTCTTTTCTCTTTTCTTAAAGATAAACGAGCCCAACAGGCCAACTCCTGTAACACCAAGTGCCAACCAGCCTAACGGACCAGCAGCTGCTGCGCCAAGAAGATAGGCAATACCATCTGCTACAACAAGTCCTCCGCTTAAAATTGTTGCCGTCCAGTTCCATGCCTTCTTTCCATCAATTATCTTATGCATTCTTAACGATTTATCATTCACCGTAAATGCTGAGAAATTAAGCTCATTCGTAATTTCTCTTGAAATTTCTTCTATCTGTTCATTACACTGATTCTCAAATTTATTAAGTAACTTCTGACATTTTTCCTCAAAGTGTCTTTCCTTAACGAGACCATTCCATGCTTTATCAGCGTTCTTATCGTCAAAATGCTCTTCTGCAAAAAGAGATACCTCAGAATTTAACTGTGTTCGGATATATTCCACAAGTGAAGTAATTTCCTGAGAACTATCTCGGTCAAATTTATTTTTCCATTTTTCCATGCTTCTGCGTTTGGCTACAATAGTCCTACCTTGAGCACTATTCAAATGACTCTGGTGAAGCATTTTCTCAGTAGACTCCATCATAGGTTTTGAAACTGTATCAATGAAGCTCTTTATTCTATATATTTGCCCTCTTTTACTTACCTGTTCTATTATTTTATCTTCCAATTTCTCTATGTGGCTGGCCTTCAGTAAAGCCTGTGCCTCATCCGGATTTGGAGAATGCTGAGATAAAAAAGCAGCATTTAGGTGTACATAAATAAATGGTATATATTTCCAGGTTTGACCATACTGAGAATCATATGATATAAACTGCTCTTTAATGGCATTAAGTCTGTCGTAATCAAAAGCCTCTCTTATCTTGTTAAGCTTAAACTTCAGGCTTTTATTTTCAGGCAAAGCCATTTTTACATTCAGAATACATATGATCGGCTTACCCAGCTCCTTCACCCTTGCAAGACAATCTGCCTCAACCTTTTGTGGTGCATCATCAGTCAGCAAAAACATTATCAAATCTGCTGATTTTGCTGCTTCAAAAGCCTTGTCTTCATCTGCCTGTCCATCAATTGCTGCCCCTATTCCGGGTACATCAGTTATCTCCAGACCATTCCATTTATAATTTCTAACATCCAGAGTAGTCCGCTGTGCTCCTTTTCCAATCCTTTCACCATTACCATGAGTCAAGTACTCCATAAGAGTTGACTTTCCAGCCATTGTCCTTCCAAACAATGTTATTGAGAACTTGGAAAGATTTTTCCGCTTTTTCTCCAATTCTCTGTCAACAGATGAAGACAACTTTGCAAAGGAATCACTTATCTCAGACAACTGATTTCCTAAATTCTCTGTAGCATCAGAAATGTAGCAAGGCGAATTATTGAAATCATATATAGTCTGCTGAATACTATCCTGTGCACTTAATAATGTCATATTAAGGCGGCCTGCTTGCTGATATGCGATTCTATATCCTGTACCGGCACTTTTTTTGCATTGCTTTAGTTCTTCTTTAAACTGCTTTTCATCCATATATAACTACCTTTAGGAAATATTAATCTCGTTTCACATAGGTCAATACGATATCGTATCCAAGTTTTTCCAGCATAGACACAAAGGTCTTATTCACCACACCATCTGGCTTCTTAATTACACGATTCACATACTGCCCAGTGGTTCCAATTTCCTCTGCTAATTTAGCCTGAGTCTTTCCTTCCTCTATACACTTGGTCTTTACATCTATCTCTATATTATTCCTGATCATAAATCTCTCCTGATGATCTCTGCGCATTCAAAACTAACACAAATAAGATAATTTATAATACCACAAATCTTGCTTTTTGTCTTAAAAACTGTAAAAAAACAGGCCGCTCACCATTCCCGGCAAACGACCTGCTTTCCTACTCTTCACATATAAACTCCATAACCTCATCCCTAAAATTCCACCGAATCTCCATATGCTCCCGATCTGTTATCCTCACCTCTTTCACCAGCGCCTTTACCACATCGGCAGACAGATCCTCAGCGCCTGAAAAGGACTGTATCTTTTCCACTGCTCGGGCTGTCTCACCGCTGCCTTCCATCTTCAGCTCCTGAGCTTGCTTTTCCAAAAGAGCTATCTGCTCTGTCAATCTCGACTCCTGCTCAGCCAGCTCCCCTCGTTTCTTTTGGAAAGCATCCTTGCCGATGGTTCCGGCCATAAAGCCATCCATATTTGCAAACTTCTCTGAGTTGCATTTTTCCAGTTCTCGCTGAAGATCTGCCAGCTCATGTACTTTCTTCAGATGGATATCAGCAGCACCGGCTTTCTTTTGTGCAATCCTGCCTGCTGCCTTGTCTGCCAGCACCTGAAGCTGTCTTATACTCTGCCAGAGCACTTCATTGACATCAGTTTCTCTGATATATTCCTTACTGTACTGACTGCCGTCCTGATACTTTGACAGTGGGCACCAGAAATAGTTATAATCCCTGCCCCTGATCGTATTAGATCGATAACTCATTGACCTTCCGCATACAGCACACTTCACTTTGCTCTTCAGAGGAAAGGCTCTTGCCTTGGCAGGCTTCCTATCTTCCCAGTGATAGAAAATCTCCTGAGCCTGCAAGGACACTTCCTTGCTGATAATGGGCTCATGCATCCCCTCCACAATAATCTGCTTGTCCTTAGGTACTGCCCTGGTATGCTTGCTGCCGACTCCTATGCGTTCTCTCTTGTGCTGAACCACAGCCCCATAAAACATTTCCTGCTGTAATATGTTCCTGGCATTATCCATAACCACATCCAGACCGCCGGTAGTACCCTTGTAATCGTTACTGTCGTATCCGTCATTGACGGAAATGAACCTGACTCCAAGAAAGGGAAAAATCCTCTCTAGGTAGTCACCCAGTTCAATATAATCACGACCAAATCGTGAAAAGTCCTTTACGATAACACAGTTGATTTCACCAGCGCGGATTTTCTCTAATAGCTTCTCGAAGGCAGGTCTTTCAAAGTTACGACCTGTATATCCGTCATCAAAGAATTCGCATTGAGGGCATCCCGCCAGCTCAGAATTGTTTTTGATGTAGTTTTGAATCAGATCCTTTTGATGCAGGATACTATTGCTGACCGCTTTGTCATCACCTAAATCGCTGTCCTCCTGAGACAGACGGATATATTTTCCTATCACAATTTTACTCATGCTCATCTGCCTCCTTCAGTGCATCTACAATAGCCGCCACCTCAGCAGCCCTGTCCTGATACTTTAAGTCTATCTGGATTCTCTTGTCTTCAAAAATACTAACTCTTTCCACCATAGACTTGACCACATCAACTGACAGTTCATCCATATCTCCAAGACCTTTTACCGCCTGCATCCAGTCTGTATCCAAAGCCATTACCTTATCAAAGCTGTCCTTAGTCTGCCTTGCTTCATCAAGTGCCTCCTGAAGCCTCTGATACTCATTCTCATACTGTTTTTTGGCAAATTGATATTCCTCTTCTTCAATAAAACCTTCCACAAGATTCTCGTAGAGCCTGGCTTTCTTTTCAGTTATTTTGGAAAGCTGCAAAGAAAGGTTGTTGACCTTCCCCTGATACTGATCAGAAAGCCTCCTCTCCCCCTCACCACCCTTTAGCCTATTTATAACAGCCTCCATATCTGCCTCTATCATTATCTGCTCCTTGATAACAGAAGCTACAGCCTCTCTAACCGTTTCATCCCATATGGCATGTCTACTGCAGTTCTGATAGGTAGAGTCCAGATATCCGCCACATACAAACGTAGTCCTGGTCTTGTAGCTTGTGGATTTTACAAACCTCATTCTCCATGAAAAACATCCGGATATTAGATACCGCAGGTTAAAAGATGAGCTTGAGAAAAAGCATGATATCAAAGCCAATGACAAACGGGTTCTCCGTATTTGCCGCAAGACACATATACAATCAACGATAAAGTGGCATCCCAAGAGCTGCACACGTGGAAGCAAAGATCCTGCCTATATCGCTAAGAACTACCTGAATCGAGACTTCCACGCTGATGCACCAAATCAGAAATGGCTTGCCGATGTATCTGAGTTTAAGTATTACGTTGGTATAGAGGTTCGGAAAGTCTATTTGAGTGCAATCCTGGATCTTTACGACCGGCGAATTGTTTCGTTCGTAATCAGTGATAGAAACGATAACCCATTAGTAATGGGCACATTTGACTCTGCTGTTGCAAAGGAACCAGATGCGCATCCATTATTTCACTCAGACCGTGGTTTTCAGTATACGATTGCTATGTTTTCGACGCGTCTGAAAAAACACCACATGAAGCAGAGCATGTCTCGTGTTGCACATTGTATCGATAACGGGCCGATGGAAGGGTTCTGGGGCATTTTGAAAAGAGAAATGTATTATGGCAGAAAATTCAATAAGCGGGAAATGCTGGTCAAGGCAATCGAGAATTATATCGATTATTACAACAACAAGCGTATTCAAAGAAAGCTGCACCTAATGACTCCGCTAGAATTCCATGATCAGTATCAGACAGCAGCATAAAGAAATGCCCTGGCTGACTTTTCGTCAGTCAGGGTAAACCTAGAACTTATTGTTATTCATTGTCCACTTGACGGGTAGCACACCAATTACTCCCGAGGGCTCTTAAATGTTATTTGTAATTAAAAATTACTCGATAACCTCAGATACACGACCTGAGCCTACAGTACGACCACCCTCACGATATCAGACCGGTGTATTGCAATGTGCAAATGGCGATTTTTCGTGTGATTTGCGGGGGAAAATCCAGATTTTCCACTGTGTCCGTGTGGTTTTTGGAGATTTTGTTATCATAGTGTTATCACCGCTTTAATTAACATCCTTTTGTATTTGAGCAAATACCGTTGCATTCCTCGTTGCTTGATATGGTTGTAGCTTACTCTTAGTAACTGCATTCTTGCACATTTTTATTGCATCAATTACCATATCCTGTTCATCTTCATATACACTCGTTTTTTCCAAGTTTGAAATTGCGTTTAATAATAACAAATCTCCTGTATTCAAAAATAAGAATTCACTTAATACCTTTTGATATTCCTCATCTGATACATCCATATCCATATACTCAAAAAAATCCATTTTATGATTATTTGAACGTTTGCATTTTCTATATAAAGTAATAATTTGGCTTATTTTATCATACCATTCGACAGCATGAATAACCTTGGTTGCATCTATATTACTAACTAATATCTCTGCAATTTTTTTATCGAACAACTCACCTTTTCCACTTTTTGCTCTCGCTGCATATTCATTAAAATAAAATGCCGCAAAAATTTGAATAACCTTTTCCAAATTTAAAATATGTTTTTTGTCATACTCTTTAACTTTTCCTAAACGATGTTTATATGCATACTCATTACTTAATCTTTCTAAAAAATATTCTTTATTCAGCAATTCTATTTGTAGTGCTCTAATAAAGGAATTATTAGCCAAAAAATAGCTATCCCTAATTTGTGTTTGAGAATTTAAGTACTCTGTTATTTTTGCCCTCAAATCAAAATCGTCTGTTTCTATAATTCTGAATTGTATAAATACATCATCCTTCAGTTTTAACTCATCGTAGGCTCTTTTTAAACTATTGATCGTCTGACATCCATTTACTACAGATGCACCTTCTAGTAGAACACTTTGATTTCCCGTACTATTTTTGCACTTATCGCAAATAAGCACAATACCATTATGATAAAAGAAAAAATTGCAGGAATCCTCTCCTATTGCTGTATTATATATTCCTTCATTAACATTATTATCATCGCCTTCATATAAACGAATATTTTCATCAAAAATAACATCCATATGTTGTTTACATGCTTCTATTAATTTCTTAGCCGAAACAAATCCTACAAATGATTTTACATTTTCATCTAAGTTATAACTTTGATCCAATTTTTTATATGTAATATTGATATCAATTTTTGCCTTCTTTTGCATCCTATCATATAAATCACATATATTTTTTTGCAAAATCAAACTATGCTGTATATCATTTCCAGTTGTATCTCTTATATCTTCACTTTCACTTTCAAACGCATCCAACGCTTGTTGCGAAAAACCATTTGAGAAAGATACAAATACAACTTCATAATCAAAAATATTTTTTTCTTTTACTATCTCTCGAAATTTTAAAAAATTTTCATTCATTGATCGAGGTTTTCTAACACTAACAAGTTTCTTATACCCGTTAAAGATTTTTAAAACCGTTTTTTCATCAATTTGCTTATCAATATTTTTTCCTTTATCTGGAAATTTGAATTGATATAACGTCATTTTTGCATCTTGAACTGTAATTGCATCAATTCCGTTATCTCCGTTTCCATCAATAATTGTCTCTGCAATATCTTGTTCATCCATTTTCAAAGTATTTTTTAAATACCAGTGTGCAAAGGCTTTAGACAAATTCAAATATCCATTTTCCTCTCTAGTTTTTTCTACTTCTGTTTTTATCTTTTCATAATATACTTGATATTTCCCATACGTTGCCATTTACCTGTCTCCTTTGTATCTCTTATGAATGTTGGTATTGTCCAATTTATGATTTTAGTCAAACGTCGTCTTTTCTTCCATTCTTTTTATTTTTTCATCGACTGCATTCCCTATATATGCCTTCCATCCTGGTGCATTCAAAATATCTCTTCTGGTTTCACATAGCAAAATCAATTCTCGTAGTTTTTCCGGATTAGCATGACCTGTTCTAAACATTGCCATAAAATATTCCCGGTACTGGGCTAATGTTAGTGGAACAATGTCCAATCTCTGCTTTAAATCTCCTCGTGCATACCAAATTCCATGTCTAAATGTTTCCGCCGTATTTGTATCTATTTTTACAGCAATAAACATTCCATATACTGGCTTATCATATCTTAAAACAGCATCTGATACATGCCTTCTTACAGGTTCACCCTCCATTGCTTCTTGACGTGATGATGTAGACATCGTAACTTCCGTTAAGATTGTAAAGTCATTAAATTCACAATATAGATCACCTTTTCCTCCACCAGCGGCAGATACTGGAAGAAAATCTGAATCCAATTTAAATCCTCTTACCTCATAAGGTTTATTGACCATGTGATCAATAGCTAAAGAAGCTCGCCATAAAATCCACTCCAAATATGCCGGTGTTTCATCTTTTGGCACTTCAATAACGTTATCATCATCATATGTACGCTTTCCACCGCCTCTAATCAATAGCTCCATATAGTCTGCTATTTCTTGCCATTGATTACACTGCTCTTTCGCATACTGGATTTCATCTGTCTGAGATAAAAGATTTTCTAAACTTTTTCTAGCAATATTAATTTCTGTTGCAGTATTTAACGGTAGATTACTAATATCAAACAGAATATGTCTTTCCTTCATCTGCTTCATTAAATCATTCAATAAAGCTTTAGCAGTATCCAAATTATCCGTCGGTAATTCTGCACCTTCACACAATCTCTTATATTGAATCATTATTGATTCTTCATTGGATGTTGATTTTGCCAGTTTTTCAGCCAAAATATGCTTGGCTGGGACGATGATCATTCCCCTGCCTTTTCGCTGTAGCACTCCAGAAATACGTAAGTATCGCATGTTCATGTCACTGTAATCAAGAAAATTATCTGATTTCTTATCATAGTGTTTTCCACGTTCTGCAACTTCTTTCTTGTCAAAATTACGTTTTGACGGTGATTGTTTTCTACGAATACGCAGATCCAAAATATTATCCACGACTTTTTCGATTGAATAACTTGGATTTGTCGTATGACCCCATAATGCAAATTCTATTCTGGCGATCTCGGAACTTCCCGTTCTTCTTTCTAATTCCAACATAATCGCCAGTATCCATCTCAATGGCGAAAAATAAGAATTCCCATCTGGCATAGCAAACTGTTCAACACTTAGTGCCCTTAAATAACATTCTTGCACTGCTGGATACGTATCTGCCTTTAAAAAAGCTCGTCCAAATGGTGTTATATCATCTAACTGACCCAGTTCATCTTGATCTCCATCTTTTTTCTTTACTTGTGGATAGATAAAACCATTTTTTGAAAACATCAAACGCCATTTCCGAGCATGACTACCAGATGTATCCTTACCTGCTTCATTTTGGATAATTCCTTGGTCATTAAGGATGTTCATAAAACCAATTTCATTTTCTTTCCCACGAAGTTTTCCCACATACGGTGAATTTGCAAATGCTTTAAAGCCTTCCTGTATTCTATTTGGATTTCGTAATCCAGTATTTCCTACTAACCAGATATCTATTTTTTCTTCCATACATCTTCTCCGTTAAATCCAACAAATAAATATTCCTGTACCTTATTTCGATTTGTCTTAGCATGTTTCTGATTTCCAAAAGAATATGTATAATCTATTGGAACTACCTCTACATGTTCTTTGTATTTAGACATAAGTGCAACCATTTCATCTTGTGTTGGTTGACTATTAGAAGAATAAGATACAATCAAAATACTGTCAGAAAACTTTTTAAACAACTTATCGAATGCATCCGCAGCACCTTTTCTAGTTGAAAACGGAGTCGGATATGACTTAAATTTCTTTGTTACTGTATTTTCCTGTATTTCGACACCTTTCCAATCTCGTGCCAGGCCTTCGACAAAATGATATCTACGTACATATTCATTGTCTGACAATGGAGAATAATACGGTGGATCAATATATACTAAATCAGGATGCTTAATTTTTACTTCCATTGCATCGCCATGTTTAGATTTATTTTCACAACCATTATCAAAAATTGCATTATTAATACTTTCCACTGCTTCCAAAAATTGCTGTTCTAAAGATTTCTGCAAATCTTTTCTTCCGTCATTATACCGATCTCCAGTATATGTGAAAATTCCTCTTGGTCTTTTCTTTGTACAAGCTCTAATCAATGCTGTCATTGCAATTGCTTTCTTATATTGATCTCTAATAGCAGCAATATTAGTCCGCAAAACATCTATTAGCCTATTTTCCTCATCTTTATAATATAAGCCTCGAAATGTCTCTTCTACAAAATGATCAGACTCTTTTTTTTCAATCAATAATTTTTTCGCCTCGTCCAATGGCAATACAACATTATTGTTTTCTACCATTGCCTTGGTAAAGGTTGCTGACATTGCCATATAATCATTGCTAATTACAGTTTTTCCCTGAGCTTTAAACATGTAACCTACAATGCCAGAGCCAGAAAACAGATCCACTACTGAGTCAAAATTGAATTGTGAAGCAACAGCCCAAATTTGAGGTAATAATTTACTTTTAGAGCCCATATATCTAGTGGCCGGATATTTCATTACTTGTTCAGGTAATGCTTTCGGAACTATTTTTAACATAGTTTTTTGTTTTGGCAAAATATCTACTATAATATCCTCGCCTTTTCTTTTACTTCCATTGCAGGAAATATACCTTTTGGTTTGGATAACCTCAATCTTATAATCTGCATATAGCTCATGAACCAATGGATGATTAGAATTGGTCAATATTACATGGCAACCTAATTCCTGTAATCTTTTGACCTCTTTTGCTAATTCTACATGATCTTCTTCATAAAATTGCTCTTTTGTATATCTCTTAAAATCCGAATATTCAGAAATCGGCAAGTACGGGGGATCTAAAAAGATAAAATCTCCCGGTTCTGCATATTCTTTCAATACTGACAAATAATCTCCACATGTTATAGTTGCTTTTTTCAGCACATCTGATGCAGCGAATAAAGCTCCTTCATCGCAAAAGTTTGGAGCTTTATATTTACCAAACGGAACATTAAACTGTCCCTTCTTATTGACGCGATATAAACCATTAAAACATGTTTTATTCAAATAAATCGTTCTAGCTGCTGCTTCTTCTTTTTTCAATTTGAGCCAATCTAACGAACGTACTTCATAAAAATCTTCTTTAGTATTTTTATATTTCTTTAGATGTGAAATAACAGCCTCTACATTATCAGCAACTTGTCGATACATGTTAATCAATTCCGGATTACTATCTGCGATTATTGCTTTATCCGGACTTAATGCAAAAAACAGTGCACCACCACCAATAAATGGCTCTATATATTTTCCATATTTCTGAGGAATTTTAGGCATAATATCCCCTAACATCTGGGTCTTCCCACCGGCCCATTTCATAATAGGCTTTGCCTGTATCTGTTTTTCTTTCTTTAAAACTTGTTCCATCACGCCTTTTCCCTTTCAATCTCTATTATTTCCATGATATCACTGATATCACATTTTAAGGCAGTGCAAATTTTCACCAGCACATCCGTTGTAACATTTTCATTTTTCCCGAGTTTCGCCACCGAAGCATGGCTGATACCTGCAGCCTCACATAGATCTTTCTTTTTCATATCTCTATCAATAAGTAATTTCCATAATTTTTTATAACTGACCGCCATATTTTAACCTCTAAACCATTTTTTCTAAAATATTGCTATGCCATTATTCTACCATGTAATTTCAGTCATATCAGCATTTATTTCAGCGATCGCAGACTTTTTTTGCAAACATATGTTTTTATTCAATAAAGACTATTTCTTTCTTTTCAAATAGGATTATGATCGTCTGCTTTCTCCAATATAAAAATATATTCATGTGCCAGCATTAAGAATTTTCTTTCTTTTCCCTCCCAATAATCAGTAGAACGACAATTATGTTGCTCTTTTATAACAATTTCTTTGAGTTTAAATCCAGCATCAACGAATTTTTGCATAGAATTCATGCCCAGTGGTAGCACATAGCCTTTTTTCCGTATATCTCCAATCATAAATGCACATATTCCATGCTTTTTTAGTACCCTATATGATTCTTTTGCAACCGGTTCCAGTTCCTGCAAAAAATCCTCATATTTTAAATGAGAAATATCTCCTGGTATTTCTTTACTATACCGTATAATATCTGCATATGGTGGGTGAGAACAGATAAGATCTATACTTTCGTCTTTTATAAATGATAAATTGTTTGCATTTCCTTGTTTGGTGAATATTTTTGATTTTTCTTGACAAGTAAAATTTAGATTTGTGTTAGATAATTCGACAGCCTCAGGATTTATATCAACGCCAATTGCATTTCTTCCCAATAGCTTTGCTTCAATCAACGTTGTGCCACTGCCTAAGAATTGATCTAGTATCCAGTCTTTTTTCTTTGAATACCTCAAAATAATATTTCTAGGAATATACGGAGACCAATTCCCTCTGTATTTTCCTGAATGTGTAGCCCAATTTCCCCTTTCAGGAAAAGACCATATTGTTGTATCTTCTAATTTGAATCTTTCTGGTGTTTCTCTTATAACAATCGCTCCCTTCTTTTTTGCTCGGTGAATTTACAATCTAAGTGCAACAGTTGATGAAACTAAAAAATGACACATGGACTTCTGTTACAATGGTGTTTGCGAAGACAACCATAAGAACAGGAAAAATCCAATGTGTCATTACAATCATCTTACACTAGTTGAGCGAGAAAAGATAATGTATTTTCGAGCTCAGAACTATACCATTTCAGAAATTGATACATTTTGATGCTCCTAATCTGTCGCATGGAAATCGAGGCGTAGTTCGTAAACTTCGGCATAGAGGCAAAACCAGGTGTGGCAAGAATCATGTAGAGAAACGCGGTAAGATACGGATTTCCAACGATATTAGCGAACGTCCTGCAGGTGCTCAAAACAGATCCCGTAGAGGTCATTGGGAAGGTGATACCGTTGCCGGCAAAACAGGCCGTGCGTGCCTTGTGACCTTAGTCGATCGTAAGACAAGATTTCTTGTCGGTGGTAAAGCAGATGCTAAACGTGCAGCTGAAGTGAACAAAGTAATGATTGAATCACTTCAAGGTCATCCGATTAAGTCCATCGCCCCTGATCGTGGTAAAGAGTTCGCAAAACACGAGGAAGTAACTACAGCCTTAGATGGTGTTAAGTTCTATTTCCCTCAGCCTCACCATCCATGGGATCGTAGGACTAATGAGAATACCAATAGGCTACTCCGAGAGTACTTTCCGAAAGGAAGTGACATAACAGATATCCCGGATGAGTATATACAGGAGATGCTTGATAAACTGAATCGTCGACCTCGCAAGTGTCTTGGATATAGGACCCCATATGAAGTGTATTATTCAGAGACATTGCACTTGGCTTGACAATTCGTCTTCATTATACTTCCACATTGTTTATTTGTCCATGAAAAATCTCCATCCAAATATTAATCGATGGTTGAAATTAAATTTGCGAAAAAATCTTGTCACTATCCCGGAAGTTTGACACCCAAAATCCTCAGAAGCCAGTGATGGCTTTATTTTTTGCACAAATTCTAATATTGTGTATTGCGTATATGCGTATATAGTGGTAAAATATTAGTATCTACTAAGTGTTATGGAGGTGCCACAGATGCGCATAATGAAAGGTAAATCCTCAAATCCCACTTACCATGTGATACA
>Ga0310695_10009264_pt1 | contig 14858 bp, 15 predicted proteins | sample RumenRJG_04DNA_FD_203882 | JGI IMG/M metagenome (GOLD analysis project Ga0310695, IMG submission 203882) | Bovine rumen microbial communities from Lethbridge, Alberta, Canada - RJG_04 (v2) (version 2) | ecosystem: Host-associated > Mammals > Digestive system > Stomach > Rumen | place: Canada... | reverse complement strand
TGCAGGAGCGGATCATCACCTTCGTGACGGCGCATTCCGGCATGACGGCGGCGCGCTTTCGTCAGCTCATGTCCGACACCAGGCAGCTTGCCAACGACGTGGGCAGCATCCTCACCGGGCAGGAGGCTGTCAACGAGGGGCTGATCGACTCGGTCGGCACGCTCTCCGACGCCCTGCGCTATCTCCACAGCTTCGATACGGGCAGCACAGCGTAAAGAAAAGTACCCGCCGACGGCACATAGGTTCTTGCCTTTTTGCGTGTGTTGCGATATAATATATTGATATGATAGACGTAACAGGCTCAGAGACAGACAAGGGGAGAGTTCATGGAAAGAATCACCAGTGCGCTTGCGCGGGCAGGCAACTATATGGCAACGATGGGGATCGCCGACTTTGTGGACATCATCATCGTCGCGTATCTGATCTATCGCACGATCTGGTTTATCCGAAAATCCAGCTTCATCAATCTCGCCAAGGGCCTGATCCTTGTCCTGGCGGCGTTGTGGGCATCGGAGTTTTTCGGGCTCATCATGATCAACTTTATTCTGCGCCGCGCTGTGGAATTGGGCATGATCGCCTTGGTGATCCTCTTCCAGCCGGAGCTGCGCCGCCTGCTGGAGCGCATGGGCAGCTCCATCAACACCAATATCGGCGGCTCGGGTACGGATCTGACACGCGCCATCGGCGAGGTCGCGCGGGCCTGCGGGGACATGGCGGCCACCAAAACCGGGGCGCTGCTGGTCTTTGAGCGCAACACCTCGCTCTCGCCCATCATCGGCACGGGCTCCGTCATCAACGCCGACGCCAATGAAGAGCTCATCAAAAACATTTTCTTTAAAAACGCCCCGCTGCACGACGGGGCCATGATCCTGCGCGACGGGCGGATCGAGGCGGCGGGCTGTGTGCTGCCGCTGTCCAAAAATCCCAATCTCAGCAAGGATCTGGGCACGCGCCACAGGGCCGGACTCGGCGTGAGCGAGGAGTCGGATGCGATCGCGGTCATCGTCTCGGAAGAGAGCGGCGGGATCTCCGTCGCCATCGACGGGGCGCTCAAGCGGCATCTGAGCCCCGGCGAGCTTGCGACGGAGCTTTCCAAGGCGCTGATCCGGGAAGACAAAAAAGACGAGAGAAAAGGCGTTTGGGCGGGAATCAAGGGATTCTTCAAGCCCGCGGCCGATAACAGTGAGGACGAGCATGAAGACGAAGCTGAGTAAACTCTATAACAGCAAGGCCTTTTGGGTCATCATTTCGCTGATCTGCTCGGTGACTATCTGGGTCTACGTGGCGAGCGTGGAACAGGAAGAGTTCAAGCAGACCTTCCGCGGCGTGCGCGTACAGCTTGTCGGTGAGGATCTGCTCCGAAATTCCAGGAACCTTGTCATCACCGATCTGGACACCAGCACCGTCACGGTCGAGGTCGTCGGCCCCCGCCGCGTGGTCGGCAGTCTCGATTCCGACAACATCAGCGCCCAGATCGACGTGTCCAAGCTCTCCCGCGCGGCCTACACCTCCCAGCAGTACTCCGTCATCTTCCCGGACGGCACGGATACCGGCGGCCTGCAGGTCACGCGCAAAACGCCCGAGACCATCAACTTCATGGTCTCCTCGCAGACGACCAAGTCCATCCAGGTGCGCGGCAGCTTTGACGGCTCCATTGCCGACGGCTATACCGCCGAAAACGTCGTCTTTGAGCCATCCGTCATCACGCTCACGGGGCCGGAGGCCTATCTGAGAAACGTGGACTACGCCTGGGTGAGCTTCGGCAAGGAGAACGTGGACAGCACCTACGAGGTGGAGACGGGCTATACCCTGATGACCGCGGACAATACCCCCGCGTCCACCACGGGGATCCAGTTTTCAACCGACGTCGTCATGGCGACGCTCCCGATCCTGACGCTGAAGGAAATCAACCTCGGCGTGAATCTCATCGAGGGCGGCGGCGCGACGGCGGAGAATACCAAGGTCACCATCGAACCGGAGAGCGTGAGCCTCGCTGGCGACTCCAAGCTCCTTGCGGGCATCAACAAGATTAACCTCGCCTCCATCGACCTGACCGATTTTACCACCTCCTTCAGCGACACCTATATGATCCCCATTGATAACGAGCTTCGAAACATCACCGGCGCGACCGAGGCGAAGGTGACGGTCGAGATCGTCGGCCTTGAGACAAAGGGCTTCAAGGTGACGAATATCTCCTGCATCAACGTGACGGACGGCTTCCACGCCAGGATCCTGACGGAGAGCCTTGACGTTACGCTGCGCGGCAATCCGGAGAGCCTCGCGGCGCTCAAGGATGAGAACATCCGCGCGGTGGCCGATCTCACGGATATGAACCAGTCTCTCGGCACGTATATGCCGAAGGTCAGGATCTATGTGGACGGCTTTACGGACGTCGGCGCCATCACGCCCACCGGAACCGACTACACCGTGTATATCCAGCTTGAAAAGGCGAGCGAGGCGGAGAAAGTGTCGGAGGTCGAGCTTCCGGAAAACCTGATGGCGGACTGAGAGGGTGAAAACATGACACAGGATGCAGTTGTTTTCCGATGCCTGAATGACGACACCGCCGAGGTGGTCGTCACCCGCGCCACCGCCTGCGGCTCCAACTGCGGAAGCTGCGAGGCCTGCGTGTTCCAGAACGAGCTGAAGACCGTCGCCAGAAATCTCATCGGCGCGAAACCCGGCCAGAAGGTTCTGATCGAGAGCAAATCCTCCCGGGTCTACGGGGCGATCCTGCTCGTGTATATCGTGCCGATCCTGCTGGCTGTGCTGGGCTGCTGGGCTGCCTATGCCGCCGGCGCGTCGGAGGGGATATGCGTCCTCTGCACGTTCCTTGGCTTCATCCTCGGCGCCGTGATCACGGTGCTGACGCAGAGAATGAAAAGAACCAAAAGCGATATCAGCTTTGATATCGTGAAATTTATATGATTCGGAGGCAGTATGATTAAAAGCATGACCGGCTACGGCAGCGCGAAGGGGGCTGTGGAGGGCCTTCAGATCACCGTCGAGCTGAAAAGCGTAAACAACCGCTATCTGGACGTATCCGTGCGCCTGCCCAGAAGCTTCCTCTTTGCCGAGGACGCGGTAAAATCCGCCGTGCAGAAGCATATCAGCCGCGGCAAGGTGGATGTGTTCATCAGTGTTGATTCCACGGACGGCGGCGAGATGAACGTCAAGGTCAACGAAGCGCTCCTGCGCGGATACCTCGAGGCGCTGCAGCATATTGCGGAGGAATATAAGCTCCCGAACGACGCGACCGCGCTCGCCGTCAGCCGCTTCCCGGATGTGCTGACTGTGGAGAAGAAGGATCTGGACGCCGACGCTATCTCCTCGGGGATCCTTGAGATCGCAGAGCATGCGCTGGAGGATTTTGACGCCATGCGCACACGCGAGGGCGCAAAGCTGCGCGACGATGTGCTTGCAAGGCTGGAGACCATCGACGCGCTCGTCTCGACCGTAGAGCGCGAGAGCCCGAAGACCGCCGCCGAATACCGCGCGCGCCTGGAGGCCAGGATGGCCGAGGTGCTTGGCAGCGCCGGGATCGACGAGAACCGCATCCTCGCGGAAGCGGCGATCTTTGCCGACCACATCGCGGTGGATGAGGAGACGGTGCGTCTTCGCAGCCACATGAGCCAGCTCAAGACCATGATCGACGGCAGCTCCCCGACGGGCAGAAAGATCGACTTTCTGATCCAGGAATTTAACCGCGAGGCCAACACCATCGGCTCAAAGTGCCAGAGCTCGGATATTGCCCATACAGTGGTCGATCTCAAATCCGAGATTGAAAAGATCCGCGAGCAGATCCAGAACATAGAGTGAGGGCCCGGACTTGAAGCTCATCGGAATCGGATTCGGAAACCTCGTCTCGGCCGAGCGGATCATCGCCATCGTGAGTCCGGAATCGGCGCCCATCAAGCGCATGATCCAGGACGCCAGGGAACGGGGAATGCTGATCGACGCCTCCTTTGGCAGAAGCACAAAGGCGGTGATCGTCATGGACAGCGGAAATGTCATCCTCTCGGCGCTCTCCCCGGAGACGCTGGAGGCCAAGTGCGTCGAACATCAAGAATAAGGCGGATAAACGAATGAAGAAAAAAGGAAAGCTCCTTGTAATCTCCGGCCCGTCGGGCGCCGGAAAAAGTACGGTGGTCTCCAAGGCGATCGAGGGGAGAGAGGATATCTGCTTCTCCACCTCCGCCACCACGCGCAGCCCCCGCCCCGGAGAGGTGGACGGGAGAGAATATTTCTTTGTCAGCTTCGAGCGCTTTTTGGAAATGGTGGCAAACGACGAGCTGCTGGAGCATGCCGAGTATGTCGCCAACCGTTACGGTACGCCCCGCGCCTACGTCGAACAGCGTCTGGCGGAGGGGATGAACGTCGTGCTCGATATCGAGGTGCAGGGTGCCCGCCAGGTGCGGCGCCAGATGCCGGAGGCGGTGCTGATCTTTATTGCCCCTCCCTCGCTCGAAGAGCTTGAAAAACGCCTCAGAGGGCGAGGCACGGATACCGAGAGCGCCATCGAGGGCCGCCTCATCCGCGCACGCCAGGAGTATCAGGAGGCCGACTTCTACGACTATCTGATCGTGAACGACGATCTGGAGAAGGCGGCAAATCAGCTCAACGCCATCATCGAGGCCGAGCATTGCCGCTTTGCGGACTGGTCGGATTTTCTGAAGGGAAACTGATATTGTAACGATTCTGTCCTTGTCATTCTGAGGAACAAAGTGACGAAGAATCTTAATATTTTCACTTTTTTTCCTAAAAATCCTTCGCTTATGCTCAGGATGACACGCAGGACTGAATAGATGCGAATAAATCTGTTAAAAATTGCGCGCCGCGGCTTTCTGCGGCAGAATGGAGAATTGTTATGATGCTTTATCCCCCCGTTGCCGAACTCGTTGACAAAATCGGCAGTCGTTATCAGCTTGTAAACCTCGTCGCCCGCCGCGCCCGGGCTCTGTCCATCGAGGCGGAAGAGAAGCAGCTTCCGCTTGAGCGCAAGGCTGTTTCCACCGCGATCGAGGAAGTCTATACCGGAAAGCTCAGCATTGACAAGTAAACCCGGTATCGTCTCTGAAGGGGAGGGGTGCAGTTGCCAAGGACGGTAGCAAGGGTCGCGGTCTCGGCCGCAACCTATTGGCTTGATAAGCCCTATGACTATCTGCTCCCTCCCGAGTTTGCCGAAAAGGCGCTTCCCGGCATGCGCGTGTATGTGCCCTTTTCCCGGGGCAACCGCAGGACGGAGGGCGTGATCCTTTTGACGGCGGAGCACAGCAGCTACGAGCAGGCGTTGAAGCCTGTCCTGGCCCTGCTGGATGAGGAGCCGGTACTGACGGAGGATCAGATCAAACTCGCCCTTTTTATGCGCGAGCGCTTTTTTTGCACCGTCTACGACGCGATACGCGCCATGCTTCCGGCGGGACTCTGGTTTGACGAGGAAGGACGCAGACGCGCCAAAGACAAGAGCATGGAGATGGCCCGCCTTGCCATCGAGCCGGAGGAGGCCGAGGCGCTGCGGGACGCAAAGCGCATGCGCTCTCCCGGTCAGGCGGCGATCCTTGAACAGCTCTGTGCGTTCGAGTGCATCCCAAGCCATGATCTGCTGCTGCACACCGGGGCGAAGCGCGCACAGCTCAAGGCGCTCGAGAAAGCGGGCGCGGTGGAGCTTTTTGAACGGGAGGCGTTTCGCCGCCCGCAGATTCATATCGGGGCGACAGAGCCGCTTCCTGTACTCACGGAGGAACAGGCGAAAGCTTTTGAGGGGATCCACGCCCTGACCCAACAGGACAGGGCGGGCGCGGCGCTGCTCTTCGGCGTCACCGGCAGCGGCAAGACCAGCGTTTATATCCATCTCATCGACCGTGAGCTCAGACGCGGGCGCGCGGTGATCCTGCTCGTGCCCGAAATCGCGCTGACCCCGCAGATGATCCAGACCTTTTCCTCCCACTTCGGAAACGAGGTGGCCGTGCTGCACAGCAGCCTCTCCGTCGGGGAGCGCTATGATGAGTGGAAGCGCGTCAAAACCGGGAAGGCCCGCGTCGTCATCGGCACGCGCAGCGCCGTCTTCGCCCCGACGAGCGATCTCGGCCTCATCATTATGGATGAGGAGCAGGAGGAAACCTATAAATCGGAAAACATCCCCCGCTATAACGCGCAGGATGTGGCAAAATACCGCTGTGCAAAGGCAAAGTGCCTCCTTCTGCTCGGCTCAGCCACGCCGGATGTGGTCAGCATGTACGGGGCGGAAAGCGGGCGCTATGCCTATTTTGAACTGCAAAACCGCTATAACGAGCATGCGCTGCCCCAGGTGGAGATCGTGGATATGAAGCAGGAGCTTCGCCAGGGAAACGGCAGCAGCATCAGCGGCGTCCTGCGGCGGGAGCTGCAGGCAAACCTTGACCGGGGCGAACAGAGCATCCTGTTCATTAACCGCCGGGGCGCAAACCGCCTTATAAGCTGCGGCGAGTGCGGTTATGTGTACAAGTGCCCGCGCTGCAGTGTGTCGCTGACCTATCACAGCGCGAACAGGCGCCTCATGTGCCACTACTGCGGCTATTCGCAGAAGCCGGACGAGAGCTGCCCGGACTGCGGCGGGACGCTCAAGTATATCGGCGTCGGCACCCAGATGGTGGAGAGTGAATTGAAAGAGCTCTTCCCCGGGCAGGAGGTTCTGCGCATGGACGCCGATACCGTCGCGCCGGCGGGCTCCCACGAAAAGCTGCTGGAGCGCTTTCGCACGGAGAACATCCCCATCATGGTTGGCACCCAGATGGTGACCAAGGGCCTGAATTTTGAAAACGTCACGCTGGTCGGCGTCATTTCCGCAGACCAGAGCCTCTATGCCGGCAGCTACCGCGCAGGGGAGCGCAGCTTCTCCCTCATCACCCAGGTCGTGGGACGGAGCGGACGCGGGCAGAAGCCGGGGCGGGCGGTCATCCAGACCTTCACCCCGGAAAACGAGGTGATCCGCCAGGCGGCAAAGCAGGATTATTTTGCCTTCTACCGCGCGGAAATCGAGCTGAGAAAGCTCCAGCACACACCGCCCTTCTCGGAGCTCATGTCCGTCACGGTCTCGGGGCTGAACGAGGAGCATGTATTTCGCGCCTGCAGAATGATCCGGCAGCGGCTCGACGGTTTGCTCACCCCGGGCGGCGCGGCCGAGGTACTGGGCCCGGCCCCGCTCGCGGTCGTGAAGGTAAACAACCGCTTCCGCTACCGCGTGATGATCTACGGCGGCGTGAATGCAGGGCTTCGCGGGACGATCGCGGGCGTAGTGATGGAATTTTGCCAGGATAAGCGCTTTACGGACGTATCCATTTACGCGGATAATGATCCGAATGATTAGAGAACGGAGAATACGATGGCACGCAGAAACATACTGACAAAGGAAGAGCCGGGCCTGTACAAAAAATGCCGGCCCGTGACGGAGTTTAACCACAGACTACACCAGCTTCTGGACGATATGGCGGACACCCTGTCCACGGAAAACGGCGTCGGCCTCGCCGCGCCCCAGGTGGGCGTGCTGCGCCGCGCGGTCATTGTGCTGGAGACCAATGTCCCCGAGGGGGAAGAGGAGTATCTCATCGAGCTTGTCAACCCCGAGATCATCGAGAGCTCCGGCGAGCAGTTCGGGGCCGAGGGCTGCCTGAGCGTCCCCGGCGAGTACGGCATGGTCAGGCGCCCCATGAACGTCAAGGTGCGCGCCCAGAACCGCAACGGCGAGTTCTTTGAGGTCGAAGGCACGGGGCTCACGGCCCGCTGCTTCTGCCATGAGATCGACCATCTCGACGGCATCGTCTTCACCTCCAAGTGCGAGCGCATGCTGACGCAGGAAGAGCTTGAGTCCGGAAACCTCGAAGGCTAAGAGGCGGCAGGGGTTATGCGTGTTGTCTTTATGGGGACGCCGGATTTCGCTGCGGCGTCGCTGAAAAAGCTGATCGAGGAAAACTACGAGATCGCCGGGGTCTTCACCCAGCCGGACAAGCCCAAGGGCCGCGGCATGGAGCTGAGCTTCTCCCCGGTCAAGGAGCTTGCCCTCAAGCACGGTCTGCCGGTCTTCCAGCCGGAGAAGATGCGCGACGGGACGGCGCTCGGCATTTTGCAGGACTTAAAGCCGGACATTCTGGTCGTCGTGGCCTACGGGCGCATCCTGCCGGACGAGATGCTCGCCGTGCCGCAGTACGGCGCTGTTAACGTCCACGGCTCGCTTCTGCCGAAGTACCGCGGGGCGGCGCCCATCCAGTGGGCGGTGCTGAACGGGGATACAATCAGCGGCGTGACCACGATGTACCTGGCCCACGATATGGATGCCGGGGACATCATCTACAAGGCGGAGACGGAGATCGGCGAGTTTGAGACCGCGGGCGAGCTTTTTGACCGCCTGATGGACATGGGCGCCGAGCTTCTCATCAAGACCCTGCGGGATATCGAGGCCGGCGCCGCCCCGCGCACCCCGCAGGATCCCGCCGAGGCCAGCTATGTCAAAATGCTGGATAAATCCATTTGTCCCATCGACTGGAACAAGACGCCGCGCGAGATCGTCAAACACATATACGGCCTGCAGCCCTGGCCGGTGGCGACGATGGAGCTGGAGGGGAAGACCTTCCGCGTTTTCGGCGCGGCCTACACCGAGCGCAGAACGGACAAAGCCCCCGGCAGCATTGTGCGCGCCGATGAAGAGGGGATTGCCATGGCCTGCGCCGACGGTCAGTGCCTTCTCATCACCGAACTGCAGGCGCCCGGAAAGAAGCGCATGAAGGCCGCGGATTTCCTGCGCGGTCACCGGCTCAAAGCAGAATGAGCAGGAACGTGAACGCTCGTGAGGCGGCGCTGGAGGCGCTGACGCGCTGCCGCAGGGACGGCTCCTGGTCGGGCGCCGCGATCGACACGGCGATCCGCCAGTATGCGCTTGACCGGCGCGACGCGGCGCTGGCCGCGCGGCTCTGCCTCGGCGTACTGCAAAATGAGAGCCTGTGCGATTATTATATCGGCTGCTATTGCGCTTCCAAACTTGAGCCCCCGGTGCGGGACATCCTGCGCCTCGGGGTCTACCAGCTTCTATTTCTGGATCGCATCCCCGCGCGCGCCGCTGTGAGCGAGACGGTGGAGCTGTGCCGATATAAAAAGCTTACGCGCGCAGCGGGACTTGTCAACGCCGTGCTGCGGCGCGTTGCCGAAAATCGGGAGAGTTTGCCCGAAGTCCCAGGCAAGGGCAGCGCCCGATATCTTGCCATCCGTTACAGCCACCCGCGCTGGCTCTGCGAGAAGCTTACAGAGCTGTTGGGCTATCATTTCGCGGAGGCGTTTCTTCAAAAGAACAACGAACCGCCCGCGCTATGCATCCAGGTCAATACGCTGAAAACCAGCGTGGGGGACTATGGCGCGCTGCTTAATGAGGCGGGGATCCCGTATCGCCTGTGTAAGCCGGACGGCTGCATCGAGCTTGAAAAGGGGATCGCCGCAGAGCTGCCGGGCTTTGAAGAGGGGCTATTTTACGTGCAGGACAGGGCTGCGCGCATGGCGGTCGAGATCGCGGCGCCCGCGCCGGGCATGAAGGTGCTGGACGCCTGCTCCTGCCCCGGCGGGAAGAGCTTTGCCGCCGCCATCAAAATGGAAGATCGCGGCAGCATCCTCTCCTGTGATATTCACGAGAAAAAGCTTCGCCTGCTGGAAGCGGGCGCGGAGCGTCTCGGCCTCGGATGTGTTGATACCCGCGCGATGGACGCGCGCGTTTTTGACCCCAAGCTGGAACAAGCCTTTGACCTTGTCATTGCGGACGTGCCCTGCTCCGGCCTCGGCGTGATCGCCAAGAAGCCCGAGATCCGCGCAAAGGATCCGCAGAGTCTGCGGGATCTGCCGGAGATCCAGTCCGCCATTCTGGAAAACCTCAGCCGCTATGTAAAGCCCGGCGGCGCGCTTCTCTACTCCACCTGTACCATCCTGCCGGAGGAAAACGAGGGGCCGGTCACGGCCTTTCTGCAAAGCCACCCGGAATATGAGGCCGCGCCCTTCACGCTGGACGGGGTGGAGATCGAAAGCGGCATGTACACCTTCTGGCCCATGGTAGACAATACAGACGGCTTTTTTGCCGCGAAACTAAGAAGGAAACCTGTCTGATGATGGATACAAACGAGAGAAAAGATATCCTTTCCCTGCTGCCCGAGGAGCTGGAGGCGGAGATCGCCGCGCTCGGGGAGCCGCGCTTTCGCGCGGGGCAGATCTTCCAGTGGCTCACACGCGGTGTGCGCAGCTTCGACGGGATGACCAATCTCTCCAAGGAGCTGCGCCGGAAGCTCGGGGAACACTTCTTCCTGTATGAGCCGAAGGTACTCAGTAAACAGGTATCCGCGATCGACGGGACGATCAAATACCTCTGGGAGCTCTCGGACGGAAACGCCGTGGAGACGGTCGTGATGAGCTACAAGCACGGCAACACCGTCTGCGTCTCCTCCCAGGTCGGCTGCCGGCAGGGCTGCGCCTTCTGCGCCTCCACGATCGGCGGCCTTGTGCGCAATCTCCGCGCGTCCGAGATTCTGGACGAGGTGCTGTTCTCGGAGCTTGACTCCGGGAAAAAAATCTCCAACATCGTCCTCATGGGCATCGGGGAGCCGCTGGATAATTTCGACAACGTCATGCGCTTTCTGGAGCTTGTGAACCACCCGAAGGGCATGAACATCGGCATGCGGCACATTTCGCTCTCCACCTGCGGCATTATCGAGCGCTTTGACGAGCTTGCCGCGCGGGATCTGCAGCTCACGCTCTCCGTGTCCCTGCACGCCCCAGACGATGAGACGCGCTCGCGCATCATGCCGGCCAATCACGGGCGCGGCGTCGACGCCCTGATTGACGCCTGCAAAGCCTATTACGACAAAACCGGGCGGCGCATCTCCTTTGAATACGCCATGATCGACGGGGTCAACGACAGCCCCGCGCAGGCGGAGCTTCTTGCAAAGCGGGCGAAAGCCGTCGCAGCGCATGTGAATCTCATCCCGCTCAACCATGTCGAGGAGCGGCAGTTTCAGCCCTCCACGCCCGAGCATCTCAAGCGCTTTATCAAGATCCTGGAGGATAACGGGGTCAACGTCACCGTCCGGCGCAAGCTCGGCGGCGATGTGGACGCCTCCTGCGGACAGCTCAGAAGAAAGATGCAGAAATCACAGAGGGGAGGACAGGGGCAGCCGTGAAAAGCTATGGTTTGACCGACAAGGGCGCCGTCAGAAAAGACAATCAGGATTGCTTCATCCTGGAAAAGTGCGAAACCGGGGGCTGTCTGATCGCCGCGCTGTGCGACGGGATGGGCGGCGCCAAGGCGGGCGGCGTCGCAAGCCAGCTTTCCAACAAAGCCTTTGTCTCCTATCTCTATAACAAGCTCATGACCCGCCCGCCCCGCAGCGCGGATTACCGGCGCATCCTGGAGGACGCCTGCGCGGAGGCCAACGGCGTCGCCTACGAATACTCCCATTTTGACGAAGATTTTGACGGAATGGGCACGACCATCGTGGGCGGTGTGATTAAGAACAACGGGAATGGGTATATTATCAATGTCGGTGACAGCCGCGCCTACCTCATCTCAAGGCGCGCAAACACCATCCGCCAGATCACGCGGGATCATTCCCTCGTGGGGGAGCTCGTGGCGGCGGGGGCGCTGACGCCGGAACAGGCGCGCAATCACCCGAAGAAAAACGTGCTCATGCGGGCCCTCGGTTCGGAGGCGCGCGTGGAGTGCGATTACTTCACCTTCACGCTGCAGCGCAAAGAGGTCTTGCTCCTCTGCTCGGACGGGCTTTCCAACATCGTCTCGGATCTCGAGATCCTGGAGTATGCCAGGGAGTTTCCGGAGCCGGAGGCGCTCTGCCGCTCGCTGATGAGCAAGGCGCTCAACCGCGGGGCGAGGGACAATGTGACAATCGTGGCGGTTATGCGCTGATATCCCCGGAAGGGAGAACTGTATGGACAATCAGGACAAATATTTAGGCATGGTCTTGGACGATCGCTACCTGATCCGGGAGCTGATCGGCGAGGGCGGCATGTCGGTCGTGTATAAGGCGCAGGATCAGCGTCTCAACCGCAGCGTCGCCGTCAAGATCATGCGGGACGAGATGGCCGCGGACGAGGAATTCCGGCGCTCCTTCTGCGCGGAGGCACACGCCGTCGCCATGCTGTCCCATCCGAATATTGTGGCCGTTTACGACGTCAGCCACAGCGATGATATCGAATACATAGTCATGGAGCTTGTAGACGGTATCACACTGAGACAGTATATGGATCGGCGCGGTGCCCTGCAGTGGCGCGAGGTGCTGCATTTTACGCGGCAGATCGCCCGGGCCCTGGCCCACGCGCACGAGCGCGGCATCATCCACCGGGACATCAAGCCCCAGAACATCATGATGCTGCGCGACGGCACGGTCAAGGTGGAGGATTTCGGCATCGCCGCGCTGGAAAATGACGTGCAGGAAAACGACGGGCAGGCGATCGGCTCCATCCACTATATCGCCCCCGAGCAGGCGCGCGCGGAGATCCCCGACGCGAGAAGCGATCTCTATTCCCTCGGCATCGTGATGTATGAGATGCTCACCGCCCAGAAGCCCTATGAGGGGGAGACCATCGCGGAGATCGCCGTCAAGCACATCAACGCCGCCGCGACGCCGCCGCACGAGCTGGTCGAGGGCGTGCCGCCCGAGCTGGAGCGCATCACCCTCAAGGCCATGTGCGCAGATATCGAGCAGCGCTATCAGAGCGCAAACGAGCTGCTGGAGGATCTGGAGCAGTTTCTGCAAAACCAGCTCCAGCCCGCCCAGCCGGAGGAAAAGCCGCTGGAGAACCCGGCGGTCATGCCCATCCGCTCCGTGAGCGAAATGAACAAGGAGCGCTTTCTTCTGCGCCACAGAAGGGCGCGCCGCGTGACCTTCCTGATGGGCTGCTTCGGCGCATTGAGCCTTTGCGTGGTGATGTTTGTCTTCATGTGGAACTTCTGGCTCAAGGAGGTTTTCTCCCCGGCGGAGCGCATCAGCCTTCCGAACTTTGTCGGCAGCGATTACCAGCGCATCGTCGAGAATGCCGAGCTTGCCTCGCTTTACAGCTTCGATGTGGTCTATGTGATCAACACCGAAACGGAGAGCGGCACCGTCCTGTCCCAGAACCCCGATCCGGGACGCAGTATGATGATCACCCCGGACGGGATCAAGGTCGAGCTCTCCGTCAGCACCGGCAAGGTGTTCAGCGCCGTGCCGGACGTTGTGAACCTTGATTACCGCGAGGCGAAAAACCGCCTGCAGAAAGCGGGCTTCATCGTGGATATCGAGAACGCCACCTCCTCGAGCGTTACCAAGGACTATGTCATCAGCACAAGCCCGGTGGCCGGGGAACAGATGAGTTCCGGCTCCACGGTCTATGTCCTGGTCAGCAGCGGCCCGCAGACCAGCTATGTGCGCATGCCGAACGTGATCGGCCTGTCCGAAGAGGCGGCCATCGCGCGCCTTGAGAGCGCGGGGCTGAGCTTCGGCGGCTCCGACCGCGTGTACAGCGACGTGGACGTCGGCACGGTCATCGGACAGAGTACCGACGCCTTTACGGAAATCGAGGAACATTCCAAGATCTCTTTGAAGATCTCCATGGGCCCGCAACTATACTGATCAAAGCAGGGAGCTGCCGTATCACAATGGTGGAAGGAATCATCATCAAGGCACTCAGCGGCTTTTACTACGTCGCCGCCGAGGGGAAAATCATTGACTGCAAGGCGCGCGGCCGCTTCCGGCTGGACGGCAGCTCGCCGCTGGTGGGAGATCGCGTGCAGTGCAGTCTGGACTTAAACGGCAAGGGCCGCGTCGATCATGTGCACGAGCGGAAAAACTGGTTTATCCGCCCGGCGGTCGCCAATATCGACACGCTTGTCTTCATCGCCGCGAACACAAACCCCGTTACCGATCCCTTTTTGGTGGATCGCTTCTCCGTCATCGCCGCCGAAGCCGGGTGCGAGCTGGTGGTCTGCATCAACAAGACTGACATTGACCCCGGCGACACGCTGTATGCGATCTTCACGAAGGCGGGCTTCCCGGTCGTGCGCACAAGCGCTGAAACGGGAGAGGGGCTGGAGGAGCTGCTGGGGCTGCTGCGCGGCAAGGTCAGCGCCTTCAGCGGCAACTCCGGCGTTGGGAAATCCAGCATCCTCAACGCCCTGATCCCCGGGGCAAACATCAAAACCGCCGAGGTGAGCGAAAAGCTCGGCCGCGGCAAACACACCACGCGCCATGTCGAGCTTTACCATCTGGGCGAAGATACATATATTGCCGACACGCCGGGCTTTGCGTCGCTGGACGTCACGATGACGAACGTGATCCTGAAGGAACAGCTCCAGTATGATTTCCCGGATTTCGAGCCCTATCTCGGCAAATGCCGCTTCGACGACTGCGCCCATCTCAAGGAGCCGGACTGCGCCGTCACCCGCGCCGTCGCGGCGGGGGAGATCGCCCCGAGCCGTTACCGCTCATACGCGCGCCTGTACGAGCTGAGCGCCCAGCACAAGTTCTGGGAGTATGATCAACAAAAGTGAATATGAAAGCCGCCTCCCGCATATGCTGTAGTGAGTCACAGCGCGGGGGGCGATTTTTATGCGCAGAGGGCGTCGCTGCCTTTGGGGACTGGCTGCGATCATACTGGGGCTGGTGATCATGCTGTCGCTGCTTTTGCCGTCGTCTTTCTGGTGGTTTCTGGCAGCGGCAATGCTGATCGGGGCCGGGCTTTGGCACATGCGCTGCTGCTGACGCACAGCAGGGGAAAGGAGACGGCTATGAAGGTGTTCGTTTTTCGCATGCCTCGGTTCCTGGCAAAGATTCTGCTCATGCTGCAGTCATAGGATGCAA
>Ga0310695_10009263_pt1 | contig 14858 bp, 10 predicted proteins | sample RumenRJG_04DNA_FD_203882 | JGI IMG/M metagenome (GOLD analysis project Ga0310695, IMG submission 203882) | Bovine rumen microbial communities from Lethbridge, Alberta, Canada - RJG_04 (v2) (version 2) | ecosystem: Host-associated > Mammals > Digestive system > Stomach > Rumen | place: Canada... | reverse complement strand
TCATGATCCTAACGCTTTCACGGACGGCTATGTCACTCTTCAAGACAGCCGAAAGCATGGCAACGCCTTGCTCTGTAAACGCATACATTCGAGATGGCGAATGTTTCATCGTCTTGAACCTATCGCAATTTGCGATAAGTTCATCCATCTCCGATTCCGACAACTGAAACATGAACTCGGCGGGGAACCTTGCCAAATTCCTTTTGACAGCCTCATTAAGGCGGCCTGTCATGACCTGATACACAGCGGCAAGATCCCTGTCAAGCATTACAGCCTGTCCACGTATCTCGTGGATAAGCGGACGGATATCCTGAACCATCACCCCCGTACAGACTTTCGAACTAATCTTATTCATTCCGCGTCGTCCTTCCACTGGTTCGCGATTTCGGCGAGGCCCTTGCCGCGCAAAAGCAATCCGTATTTCCGCCGGACGGGGGAATTTTACCAAATCCGGCGGGGACAATCAGCAAAAACCGCGTTTGCGGAGGAGTTTGCAGGCGCGGAGCCGCGGGCGGCGCGGACGCCAAAACCGCGTCCGCGCCGTTTTGGTATACTCCCCCCATGCGCAACCGTATCGAATTGCCGTCCGTTTTCGACGACGCCGCAGCCGCAAAGGCGTGGCGCGATGCGAAACGCATTCTGCGCGGCATCCGCCCCGGCGGCGCCGTGGTTCTGGACGTCTCGAAAGTCGAAAAGGCGTCGGACGCGCTCGATGCGTTCGCGACGGTGTTTTTCTCGGTTGCGGCTTCGCACGGGCTGGATGCAAAGACTGTCGATCCGCGCGGTTTCGCCTCCGCCGCGGAAAAACGGTCTGCAGAGAGAGGCTTCAAACCGCAGCCGCGCCGGCAGCCCCGCCTTTTCGAGCCGACCGGACGCGCGATGTACAGCCTGTGCCGCTCGTTCGCGGACGCTTGCGGATTCCTCGGCGAAACCGTGTCCCGCACGTTTGAAGTCCTGCGCCATCCATCGCGTTTCAGATTCCGGGACTTCATGGCGGCATTCGGGCAATGCGGGGCGGACGGACTTCCGGTGGTTCTTTCAACAGGCTTCCTGCTGGGGCTGATCCTCGCTTTCGAGTCCGCCGCGGCGATGAAAATGTTCGGAGTGGAAATCTATTCCGCAGACCTTCTTTCCATAGCGCTCTTCCGCGAACTCGGCCCGCTCGTGACGGCCATCATGCTCGCGGGGCGGTCGGGTTCGGCCTTCGCGGCCGAGATCGCGGCGATGAAAGCGAACGAAGAGATCGACGCGCTCGTGACGATGCGGCTTCCGCCGGTCAGGTTCCTGGTCCTGCCGCGCATAGCGGCCGCGACCGCCGTAATGCCGGCGCTCGCGGCGGGGGCGGAGCTCGCTGGGCTTCTCGGCGGGGCGATAGTGCTTCTGGCGATGGACATTCCGCCGTCGATGTACTGGGAGCGCGTGGCGGACGCGGTATCGCCGGGCGATGTCGCACTAGGCCTTGCCAAGGCCGCGCTGTTCGGCCTGCTCGCCGGACTGGTGGGCTGCTGGTCGGGCCTGGCGGCCGAAAAGACGGCGGACGGCGTGGGCGGGGCCGCGACGCGCGCCGTGGTGGGCGGAATAACCGCGGCGGCCGTGGCGGACGGCGTTCTGGCCGCAATTTGCTGGCTTTACGGGATTTGACGCATGGCGGATCCGGAAAACATTGTCGAATGCGAAGACCTTTCCGTCGGATATCCCGGCAGGACGGTTCTTGAACACGTCTCGTTCAGCGTGAAGCGCGGCGAGATATTCGCGCTGCTCGGCGGATCGGGCTGCGGCAAATCCACGATCATGAAGCACATAGCAGGGTTGAATCCGCCCGTCGCGGGCCGCCTGCGCGTGTCGGGAATCGAAATGAACGCCGCGAACCGCGACAGGATACTCGCCGGCATCGGCGTGATGTTCCAGAGCGGCGCGCTTTTCGGTTCCATGACGCTTCTCGAAAACGTAATGCTGCCGCTGGAGGAGTTTTCGCCGCTTCCGCCGGAACTCCGCACGGCATGCGCGCTTGCGAAACTGGAACTCGTGGGGTTGCGCGAATTCGCCGGATTCCTGCCTTCCGCGATCTCAGGCGGGATGAAAAAACGCGCGGCCATCGCGCGCGCGATGGCGCTCGATCCCGGGCTTATCCTGCTTGACGAGCCGTCCGCCGGACTCGATCCGGTCACGAGCGCCGCGCTGGACGACCTGGTGCTGAAACTGCGCGAAGAGCGCGGAACCACGTTCATCATAGTGACGCACGAGCTTCCTTCGGTCTTCAAAATCGCCGACAGATGCGCGATTTTCGACCGCGACCGCCGCGGCATGGCGGCGTGCGGCGTTCCGGCGGAACTTCGCGAAAGACGGGACGACCCTTTCATCGAAGCGTATTTCAACAGGGGAGGTACCAATGGCAGGTGACGGAAAAACCAACTACGTGCGCATAGGCTTTTTCACGATTGCGGGGATTCTCGCGATCGCGGGGACGCTTCTGTACGTCGGCGCGAAAGGCGGCGGCGAGAACATCATCTACGCCGAAACGTACTGCGACGCTTCGGTCGCAGGCCTTTCGGAAGGATGCTCGGTGAACCTGCGCGGCGTGAAAGTCGGGACCGTCGCGCGCATTTCGTTCATCGGCGCGGAATACGCGGAAGACGCAAACCTCCCCAGGGAAGACGCGAAAAAAGTGTACATACTCCTTGCGCTGGATTCGACGCGCCTGAAGATGGGCGCGGCGGCGGATCTCGAAGCCGACGCGCTGTTGAGCATGCTCGTTTCGCGCGGCCTCCACGCCGAAGTCGCCCCGGCGGGACTGACCGGCGTTTCGCGCATAAACCTGGATTTCCCGCAGTTCCCGCCCGCGAAGAAACTCCCCGGCTGGACGCCGCGCCACACGTGCATCCCGCCGATTCCGTCCACGATACAGTCGCTTTCCGAATCCGCGACGGCGCTGCTGTACAGGCTGAACAAATCGGACATCGGACGGGCCCTTGACGACGCCACCGCCACGGCGGAATCGCTGCGTTCGGCCGCCGCGTCAGTGGATTCGATCCTTTCGGCGCACCGCGCGGAAATCGACGAATCGGTCGCAAACATCGCCGCGGCGACGGAATCGCTGAGGAAGTTTGCGGACGATCTCGCCGCGAACCCGTCGCAGCTGCTGTTCAGCAGCCACCCGGACCCGCTGCCGGAGACCGCTCCGCGGGACTGACGGTCTCCGCCTCGCCGCGCGCGTATCTGTCCACCACCATCGCGATGGCGCCGTCGCCGACCACGTTGCAGGCCGTGCCGAAACTGTCCATCGCCATGTAAAGCGCAATCATCAGCGCCTGCTCTTCCGCTCCGAATCCAAGTATCGACTGGAGTATGCCGAGAGACGCCATTATCGCGCCTCCGGGCACGCCGGGCGAAGCCACCGTGACAAGTCCCAGCATCATCACGAAGCCGGAAAACGCGGCAATGTCGACCGTGCCGCCTTTCATCATGACAAGCGCTATCGCGCAGCCCGTTATCTTCATGGCGCTTCCGGACATGTGGATCGTGGCCGTAAGCGGTATCACGAACCCGGCGGTCTCTTTGGATATCCCGTAATCGAGCGCGCACTTGTGCGAAACGGGAATCGTCGCGGCCGACGACGACGTGCCGAGCGCGGTGAAATACGCCGGCATCATGGCCGCGAGCGCCTTGAACGGATTCCTGCGCGCGACCGCGCCCGCGGCGCAGAACTGCAGCAGTATCACCGCGATGTGCATCGCGAAGATTACCGCTATCACCTTGGCGAACGACACCAGCATGACCGCGACTTCGCCCGTCCAGGACATCTTCAGGAATATGCAGAATATGTACAGCGGCAGAAGCGGTATTATGGTTTTCCCGATCGCGGCCGTCACTATGTCGCGGAATTCGCACGCGGCGCGGCGGAGCGTGTCGCACCGGAGGGACGATATCCCGATTCCGGCGATGAACGAAAGCGCGAGCGCGGACATCACGTCGAAGAGCGGCGGCATCGCGATCGTGAAGAAAGGCGCGGGGGCGGGGTAGGGCGCGGCGGCGGCCGCGGCGCCGGCGGAGCCGTCCATGAACAGCGGGAACAGGAATTTGCCCACGCCGAGCGTGGCGAATCCGCAAACCGCGGTGTCGATATACGATATGGCCACCGTCATCGCGAGCAGCCTGCCCGCGCCGCGCTCCATTTCTGCGATGGAGGCCGTGACGAGCGCGGCGATTATCAGCGGAATCATGAACGAAAGATAGCCGGAGAACACCGAGCCGAACGTAGCGAAGACGCGCGCCGCCCATTCAGGCACCGCCGCGCATCCTTCGCCGCACGCGCCGAAACAGCATCCTGCGCCGATTCCGAGTATTATCGCGGCCGCAATCCTGGGGAGCAGCCCGACAGTCTTCGATTTTTCCATTTTCGCGTCCATCCATCTGCGGGAAGATTCAGTTCCCGCCGCGCACCGCCCGCACGATGCGCGACAGATCCTCTTGCGAAAGTCCGGCTCCGCTGGGCAGGCACAGCCCGCGCGCGAACAGGTCTTCGGAAACCGCCCCGCCGAGGACTTCCGCCCCGGCGAACACCGGCTGGAGATGCATCGGCTTCCACACCGGGCGCGTTTCCATGCCGTCCGCCGCGCAGCGTTCCGCCGCGGCGTCGCGCGCCGCCCTGTCGCGGAAAAGGAATACGGAAAGCCACCTCGTGGGTTCGCATCCGTCCTGCAGAGGGAAAGGTTCGAGGTCAGGCAGCGCTTCGCGGTACGCCGACCAGACGGCTTTCTTGCGGCGCACGATTTCGCCGAGCGCGGCAAGCTGCGCCACGCCGATCGCGGCGGGGATGTTCCCGAGGCGGTAGTTGTATCCAAGACGTGCGTGTTCGTACCACGCGGCGTTTTCGCGCGCCTGCTGCGAAAGCCAGCGCGCCCGGCGCACGATTTCCGGATCGCGCGAAAGGAGCGCCCCGCCGCCGCCGCAAGTTGCGATCTTGTTGCCGTTGAAGGAAAAGACGGCGATGTCGCCGGCGGAACCGGCGGAACGGCCTTTCCAGCGCGCGCCCACGGCCTCGGCGTCGTCAGCCACGTACTTCGCCCCGTACCGCGCGCAGAGATTTTCGATGGAGTCGCAGTCGCAGCACCTGCCGTAAAGTCCGGTCGCGATGACGCATTTCACGCGGCCCCGGGAAAGCGCCTTTTCAAGAAGCGGAATGGATATCAGCCCCGTTTCGGGATCGGAATCGACAAACACCGGGACCGCGCCGCGCCGCACGGCGGGGGCGATTGACGCGATGAACGTGAGGTCGCTGCATACAACGCGGTCGCCCGGGCCTATTCCCAGAATATCGGCCGCGAGGTCGAGAGCGGCGGTTCCGCTTGAAAGCGCGGCCGCGCCGACCCCGGAAAGCGCGGAAATGCTACGCTCGAATTCGTCCACGGAAGGCCCGCACGGGGCGATGTAGCCCGACTCGAGCGCGTCCAGGACCGACCGTCGCTCGCCGTCTCCGCACCAGGGCGGAGACAGGAATATTCTACCGCCGCCTTCCGGCATCGGCAAGCCTCAGGAAGCTCCGGCGGAAGGGGTCACGGATGCGGCCGGTGCGCCGGGTATCGAACCTGCGGGGCCGATGGCGCATTTCACCTCCGCCTCGGCCGCGAGGCTGTCGCCTACGTAGCCTTTGAGCGCGAAATGCCCTATTATCGGGCGGCGCAGGCCTTTGGCCTTGATGGTCTCTATCTCGGCGGCGGACGGGACTTTCACGTTCGTCACGACCGTAACCATCTTGTCGCCGGGTCTTACGGGGAGTTTGAATTTCACGCTGTCTATGCGGGCGAGGAGGAAGGACGCCACGCCTTCGCCGAGGAGCTTGCGCGCCACGACCGCCGCGCCGGCGACCTGCGCCATGGACTCCACAAGCACAACCCCGGGAACCACGGGGAAGTCCGGGAAATGGCCCTTGAAGAAGTCGTTCTTTTCAAGAGTGTACGTATATTCCCCGACCGCGCCGGTTTCATCCGCGGAAAGGAGCCTGTCCACGAAAAGGAACGGCGGGCGGTGCGGCAGCAGTTCGATCCCCGGAGTGTTATATTCGACTTTGAAAACCGGATATTGCATTTGTTTTCCCTCCTGGCCGGCCCGTCTCAGCCGGCGTATGCCCTGAAGGACAATATGGCGTTGTGCCCGCCGAAGCCGAGCGACGACGACATCGCCGCGCGTATTTCGCGCTTGGCGGCGGTGTTCGGCGTGTAGTCGAGATCGAGTTCGGGATCGGGGTTTTCGTAGTTGATCGTCGGCGGAATCACGCCCTCCTTGATCGCGAGGGCGGTGAACGCCGCTTCCGTGGCGCCGGCCGCGCCGAGCAGGTGCCCCGTCATTGATTTGGTGGAGGAGACCGCGAGTTTCCGGGCATGTTCGCCGAACACTTCCTTTATGGCCTTCGTCTCCATCGCGTCGTTCAAATGCGTGGACGTGCCGTGGGCGTTGATGTAGTCCACCTCTTCCGGCGCGATGCCGCCGTCCGCGAGGGCGAGCTTGAAAGCCTTGACCGCGCCGGCGCCGGAAGGATCGGGCGCCGTAATGTGGTAGGCGTCTGCGGTGGCGCCGTATCCGGCCAGCTCGGCGTATATCTTTTTCGCGCCGCGCGCCTTGGCGTGTTCCTCGGATTCAAGGATCAGCACGGCCGCGCCCTCGCTGAGCACGAACCCGTCGCGGTCGGCGTTGAACGGGCGCGACGCCTTTTCGGGGGTGTCGTTGAAGCCGGTGGAGAGGGCCTTCATCTTGCAGAAGCCGCCCATGCAGTATTCCTGGACCGTCGCTTCGGTGCCGCCGGCGATCACGACGTCGGCGCGCCCGGCGCGGATCATGTCAAGCGCGAAACCGAGAGCGTCGGTAGAGGACGCGCAGGCCGTCACAACGACCTGGCAGGGACCTTTCGCGCCGAGCATCATGGAAACGTTGCCCGCGGCCTCGTTTGGGATCAGCTCCGGGATCATCAGCGGCGAAAGGAAGTGCGGCCCTTTGTCGAAAAGCGTCTTGAAGCCGATTTCGTTAATGTCCATGCCGCCGATGCCGTTGCCGAAAAGCGTGGCCGTGCGGTCCATGTCGGGCTGCTGTTCGAAAGCGGCGTCCTCCCACGCCTCCTTGGCCGCGACGACCGCGTACTGGGTGAAAAGCGCCATCTTGCGCAGCGCCTTGGGCTCGACCTTGCCGGCGGCGTATTCCGCGAATCCCTTCACTTCGCCCGCGATATGCGCGGAGATGCGCGAAGAATCGAATTTCGTTATCGTCGCGATTCCGGATTTCCCGGCCTTCGCCGCGGCCCATGTTTCGTCGCGGGTAAGCCCTATCGGGGAGACCATGCCGATTCCGGTAATGAGTACTTTCTTTTTGCCCATCTTGTTCACCTCGTGGTTTTCATGCCGTAATATGGAAGCCGCCGCTCCGGCGCGGTCACCGCGCGCCGGCCCCGGGCCAGTCGAGTATCGTGCCGCCGAACGTAAGTCCCGCGCCGAAGCCGCAAAGCACTATGCGCATTCCGGGCTTCAGTTCGCCGGAGCGCACCGCCTGGTCGAGCGCCACCGGTATCGAAGCCGCAGACGTGTTTCCGGTGGTTTCGATATTCAGGAAGAACTTGGAAAGCGGCAGATCCATGCGGCGCGCCACGGCTTCGATTATGCGCCCGTTCGCCTGGTGCGCGAAAATCCTGTCGATCGACGCGGGATCGCTGCCCGCCGCCTCGCAGAGCCTGCGCGTGACGTCTTCAAGCGCCTTGATGGCGAAATTGTACACGTTGCGCCCCTTCATTACGAGCGGCGCGAAGGGGAGGGGCTTTCCGTCGGCTCCCGGACGCGTGCCGCCTTCGCGGTAGATGAAATGCGCGCCCGAGCCGTCGGCGTGGAGGAACGATTTCCAGAGCGACTCTTCCGGGGAATGCTCGACCACCGCCGCGCCAGCCCCGTCGCCGAAGAGGATGCATGTTCCGCGGTCGCTCCAGTCCGTCACGCGCGAAAGCGTCTCCGCGCCGATCGCGAGCACGGGCCTTCCAGGATTCAGCGCCGCGAAGCCGCGCGCGGCCTCGAGCGCGTAGATGAACCCGGCGCACGCCGCCTGCAGATCGAACGCGCCCGCGTTCCTGCATCCCAGTTCGTTCTGGACAAGGCATGCCGTGGACGGGAACGTCGCGTAATCCGGCGTGGACGTGGCCACCACCACCATCCCGACGTCTTCGGGCTTCACGCCGGCGGCTTCAAGCGCAAGGCGGGCGGCCGCGGCGGACATCGACGCGGTGGATTCCTCCGGCCCTGCGATATGGCGGGAGCGTATTCCGGTATGCGAAAAAATCCACTCGTCGCTAGTGTCGAGCGTCTTCGCGAGATCGTCGTTCGTGACGGTTTTCGCCGGCAGATAGCTGCCGGTTCCGGTTATTCTCGTGCCCATTTAAGGTATTCCTCTGAAAACGCGGCTGATTTTACCGAAATCCGGCCTGGCGCGCAACAGAAAAGTAGGCGCGTTCCGCACCGGTGGAGGGGCGGAGAAAATTCCGGCTTGATTCACGGAACGGACTCGGCTAAAATTGCCCGAGCCGAAAACAACGGAGGATACGATGGCTGCCGTTTCAAGCCTTTCCAAGCGCAACAGAAAAATCGATACGATCTGCACCGCCGCAGTGACGGCGACCGCCGCAGCGGTCTACTGCCTGACAATGTCGGACTGCGTATTCCCGGGCGAATCCGCAAGCCTTCTCGCGGGGAAACTCGGGCTGAGCCCGGCGGGGCTCCCCGCCCATCCGCTGTGGAGCGGGCTCTCCGCGCTGCTGGCGTCTCTCACCGATTCCGTGAGGCTTTTCAACTTCGTGTCCGTCCTGTGCGGCGTCGCGTCGGCGTGGATGGTGTCCTCGCTCATGATATTCTACGTGCGCCGCTGCTGCGACGACGAAGCCGCCGCCGCGTACACGGGCGCCGTGGCGCGCACCGCCGGCGTTGGCGCGGGCCTCGCGTTCATCTTCTCCTCCCCGGTATGGGAATCTTCGACGCACCTCGGCTACAGGATGTTCGACATCCTCTGCATCCTGTGCGTGTTCAAGATCGCGGCGTTCCTTGCGCGGCATCCGCGTTTCGCCGTGCAGCTTTCCGCCGCCGCCGGCGTTGCGACGGGCGCGGCGCTCGCCGAAACGCCCGCGACGCTGCCGATGGTTCCGCTGTTCCTGCTTGCAATCGCCGCGACCGCGCGCCGCAGCTCCGCGGACGATGAATCGCGCACCAAGACGCTTCCCTCGCTCTTCGCCTTCATCGTTTGCATGACCGCGGCGTTCGCGGCGATATTCTTCATTGTCGCGGCCGGATACGCCGGAACCGCCGAAGCGGCCGAGCAGGGCATCCATTCCACAGGCGCGGCGGCCGCGAAGATGGCGGTGGCCATGCGCAACGAAATGCAGGCGTGGATTCCCCAGAAAGGCTGGATGTGGCTGATGATTTTCGGGACGTTCCCGTTCGCCGCCTGCGCGTTTTCCTCCATGACCGCGTTCGGGGCGAACCGCCACAGGCCGAGCCAGCTGCTTTTCCACCTCGCCATGACGGGATGCGCGGTGCTGGCGGTGGCGCCGTCGGACTTTTCGGTGCGCCCGCTCGTGATCATGCGTTCGCTGGGGCGTCCGCCCGCCATGCTGTACGCCTGCCTCGCGGCGGTTTCGGGCTATCTGCTCGCATACTGGCTTCTCATCGCGCGCGGCCCCGAAAGGGAAGCGCCCGACGACGGGGAACCGTCGATGTTCCGCAAGTTCCCGCGCGCGCTCGCGATATGCGCCGGATCGGTCCTCGCGTTCGTCCTGTCGGTTTCCGCCGCGCTCGACGCCATATCGATTTCAAGCGACCGCGGCGCGTTCGCGGACAAGTGCGCCCAGACGCTCATCGACGCGATGGGGCGGCGCGAATGGCTTGTCACGCGCGGAGGGCATTTCGACGACCACATACGGCTCGTGGCGCGCATGCGCGGACGCCCCCTGCACATCGTAAGGCTGGACAAGACGAACGAAAAATCCTACCGCGACAGCCTCGCCGAAGAGGCGAAGGCCGCCGGACTGCCGGAAGCCGCGGTCAACGCCATCCCGGCGGGCGTGGCCGCATTCCTCTCCACCTGGCTCGAAAACGACCCCGACGCGGATTCGAAGATAGCGGTGTTCGACATACCGGACCTCTGGTACGAATCGGGCGCGGGAACCGGATACAAACCCGTGCCGGACACCATATTCTTCGGAGGGCGCAAGGCGGCCGGGAACAGCGCCGCGAACGACAGGGAGGACGCCCTTGCGCGCAAGCAGCGGTTCCTCGAGGCGTGGAAGGATCTCGAACCGTATCTCCCTCCGGTGGAGACGGACGACGGCCAAACGGCGAAAACCTACAAGACGTACGAGGAATTCATGCGCGCCGACATGCGCAGGCACCTCGGCTTCGTCGCGAACAACACTGCGATATATCTCCAGGAAAACGGACTCGACGACGATGCGTTCGAAATGTTCACGCTCGTGAACAGGGAAATCGACCCGGACAACATCTCGGCGCTTTTCAACCTGTTTGAAATGTCGCTGCCCGCCTACAAATACCGCACGGACCGCCCGGGCGTCTCCAATCCCGCGATCCGCCGCAACGCGGAATACCGCAGAAAACTCGACGAATTCGTCGAAAAGGCCCGCACCGACGCGCGCATACGCTACGGGCTCTGGGCGCTTTCGAACACGTACGGCTACATAAACTCCGTGCCGGCGGCGCTCCAGCAGGGATACCGCTGGGCGCGCTCCGGGCAGCCGCGTTCGGCGATCGCCCAGATACGCAAGGGCCTGCCCCTGCTGCCGCCCAAGCAGCAGGCCGAACTTTTCAACAGCATCGCGATGATCTACGCGGACATCGGCGACGTGGGCGGTTCCGAGGCCACATATCTCGGCGCGCTCGAAAAAGACGCCACCAACAGGCGCGCGCTGCGCGGACTGGCGCTTCTCTCCCTGAAAAAAGGCGACACGGACAAGGCGCTTGAATATCTCAGCCGCATAGAGCAGGACGAAGCGGCGGACAACAGCCTCGAATCGGTGTTCATCTGCCTTGCGAACAAGGATCTCGCCGGGGCGCGCGTGAAGCTGCAGCATCTCTCCGGCAAATACCCGGAAGATCCGCAGTTCCTCGGCCTCCTCTGCGGCGTGATAGTGCACCAGGCGTCCGAAGAGAAGGCGCTCGCCGCGGCAGGCGGGAAGGATGCCAAAGCCCACACGGAGACCGCGACGTCCTATCTCCGCGAGGCCGAAGAAGTCGTGCTTCCCAAACTCCGCGCCCTCGCCGAAAGGCCCCGGAACCCCGCGGTCTTCGAATACCGCTTCGCGCGCGGCATGGTGTTCGCGAACAAGGGCCGCGAGTTCATGAAACACGCGCGCGACGAATTCTTCCGCGCGTATGTCGCGCGGCGCCACGTGTACGGAATCGCCGACATAGTGCTGAATCTCGACCTGCTCCTGAACGATGCGGAGAATGCGGAATTCCACGCGCGGTTCGTGCTGGCCGGCAACAACCACCACCAGTTCGCGAACTACGTGCTCGGCTCGGTGGCCCTCCACAACGGAGACATCGCCACCGCCGAACCGTTCCTGCGCGAGGCGGCGGCGCAGCCGTCTAAACTGCCGCAGGCGTACAACGACCTTGCGGAGACCTGCCGCCGCGCCGGAAAGCTCAAGGACGCCGAAAAATTCGCCCGCGAGGCGATCGCGGCCGATCCGTCGCTCTACGTGGCCTACGAGACCCTCGCCTCGACGATTCTCGACGCGCACGGCGACGCGAAGGAGGCAAGGTCGCTCGCCGAAAAAGCGCGCCGCCTCTGCCGCGAAACGACGGGGCAGGACGACCCGCGCATGGGAATCACGCTCGTCCGCGCCCAGTTCGAATGCGGCGACTACACGCGCGCGCGCGGCGGCCTGCGGGAGGTGAAGTCGGCGGCGTCCGGCATGACCGTCTATGAACGCGAACAGCTTTCGAAACTCGAAGACGCGATTCTCAAGAAAGCGAAACGCAAATGACGCGGCGCGCACGCGCAATCAAGATTCTCGCCGCAGCCGCCGCGCTTGCATGCGCGGCGGGCTGCGTGACGCATGGAAAACGCGCAAACCCCTCCGCGCCGGAACCCTGGCGCCTGCGCGTGGGGCCGTTCTTCGAATGGCACGACAGGCCGGACGGCGGCACGCTCCGCGCGGTGCGTCCGTTCTGGTCGCGCGAAACCGACCCGGCGATGCATACGGACGAGCAGGACTTCCTCTGGCCCGCCGCGGTGCGCCACATGCAGTCCGGAAACATGTGGTGGCGCGTGCTGAACGCATGGGGCGTCGCCAACGCCGCCGATCCCGAATACACGTTCTGGTTCTTCCCGCTGTGGCACCACGGACGCGACCGCAAAGGCGATTTCTCGTGCGGGCTCTTCCCCGTCTACGGGCGCGCGCCGCACATCCTTTTCATGGACAATGTGGAATATGCGCTGTTCCCGCTGTATCTCGGCTACGACGTGAACGGCGTTTCCCGGCATTACGCGCTGTGGCCTGTCATATCCTGCGTCCCGGAGCGCGGATCCTTCGGATTCTGGCCGCTGGCGGGCAGGGCGCGGCAGCGCGAATCCACGCACTGGTACGCGCTTTGGCCGGTCGCGACATGGGCGCTGCACGATGCGGACCGGGACACGTCCGGCGAGGGCTGCTCCTGGATGTTCTGGCCCCTCTGCGGCGGCGTGTCGCGCGAGCGCGAAAGCCAGTGGATGTTCCTGCCGCCCCTGTTCGGATACGCGGAAACTCCGTACGCGCGGCGCTGGAGGGCGCCCTGGCCGCTGTTCGAGCGCTTCAACGGCACGTACAAGGATTCCTGGATGTTCTGGCCGTTCTACACGTCGTCGGATCTCTACAGAATCGACGCGAAGCGCACGCTCGCGGACGCGGCGGAAAAACCCCGGCCGGAGCCGCAGTCCGAAACGCGCCACTATATCTGGTGGCTCGTGACGGACGAGACGACCCGCTCTGACAAATCGCGCACGGAATCGTTCAGGGTGTTTCCGTTCTGGACGTCCGAAAAAACCTACCGCAAGAATCCGGACGGCACCGAAACGGTCGCGTCTTCATACCGCAGGTTCTGGCCGTTCTGGTCGTCGGAGACGAAAAACGGAAAGAACGTCCAGCGCGCGCTCGAGCTCTGCCCGGTCCGCCATGCGCCCGGGATCGACCGCAACTGGGCGCCGTTCTGGACGTTGTGGGGCAAAGAGGAAACGCCGGACGGCGAAACCACCCACACCTGGCTGTGGGGGCTGATAGAATACACCCTCGGCGGCGATTGATCCGCGCGCGGCACCCCGTCATCTGGCGAAGCGGCGCTCGAAATCGCGGTTGGTCACGAGTATCATTGTCGGAGCGCCGCCCGGGCTTGCATACGGCATGCGGCACGCCTGCAGTTCCGCCATGAGTTTTTCCGCCGACGCCTTGTCGAACCCCGGCAGCCGCCCGGCGCAGGCGCGCGCGCACGCACGCGCCGCGGTTTCCTCCTTCCACCTCTCGCCGCCGCGGCGCGCCGACCCCTCCGCAAGGTCGTCCGCTATCGCCGCGAGAATTTCCGCCGCAGCGTTTTCGCCGGCAAGCGGAACCGCCTCGACTTTCCATACGGAAGCGCCGAACTCTTCAAGCCTGAATCCAAGCGACTCCACGGCGTCGATGTTCGCGCGGATGCGCGCAAACGCCGCAGGCGGCATCTGCACCGTCAGCGGAACCAGGAGAGGCTGCGACAGCGCCGCGCCGTCCTTGCGGTTCGCGAGCCGTTCGTAGAGGATCCTTTCGCGCGCAGGCCGCGGCGAAACCGCGACAAGCCCGGACTCCGTCTCGAAAAGCAGATATCCGCTGCGCATCTGGGCAAGGAAAACCGCTTTCGGCGCGGGCGCCGCCTGCGGCGGCGGGGGAGAGGGAGGCGAAGAAGGCTGCGCAGGCGTAGGAGGCTGCGGCGGCGGGGAAGGAACGGAAGCCGGAGCGCAGGCCGCGGTTTTTTCCCTCGACGGCCCGGTGGCGAACGGAACGGCGAACGGGGGCGGCGCTCCGCAGGCCGGCGCGGATGCGGCCGGCGCGGGCGCGGGCACTGCCGGCGCGGGCGCGGGCGCGGCCGGCGGCGGGAGCGCGGACGCCGGCTGCGGGGCCGGCCTCGCGGGCGGAGGGTCGAACGCGGAAAGCGCGGAAAGGATCGCCGCGCGCACGTCGCCGGGCTTGCGGAAACGCACTTCGCGCTTTGCAGGATGCACGTTCACGTCCACCTGCGACGGCGGCAGGCCGATGAACATGAAAACCGCGGGCCGGGATTTGGAATCGGAGCGCGGATACGCGTCGCGCAGGGCGGCGGAAACGACCGGAGCCGTCGCCGGGCGTCCGTTCACGAACACGAACTGCTCGCGGCGGGTCGCCGCCGCGTGTTCGGCGCGTTCCGCGAAACCCCGCACCGAGACATCCCCGGCCTCTCCTTCGAGAGTGACGAGCGCGGGCGCGAGATCGCCGCCGAAGAGAACGCGGATCCTGTCTTCGAGACTGTCGCCTTTGGGAAGGCGCGAAACTTCGCGGCCGTCGCAGGAAAGCGAGAAACCGACGTCCGGGTGCGCGAGCGCATGCACGGTGAAGACGTGCCGCACCGCCGCTTCCTCCGTTGCGTACGAGCGCAGGAACTTGCGGCGCGCGGGGACGTTGCAGAACAGATCGCGCACTTCCACCGACGTTCCCGGCGGCGCGCCCGCTTCGCGGACTTCGGCGAGGACTCCGGCGTTCACCTGGAGCCGCCACGCCGATTCTTCGCCGGCGCGGCGGGTGGTCATCGTGAAACGCGAAACCGCCGCAATCGAAGGTATCG